>Ga0255211_1000726_pt1 | contig 10989 bp, 8 predicted proteins | sample Miss_Yuk_RepB_8d_FD_183036 | JGI IMG/M metagenome (GOLD analysis project Ga0255211, IMG submission 183036) | Freshwater microbial communities from Mississippi River, Louisiana, United States - Miss_Yuk_RepB_8d | ecosystem: Environmental > Aquatic > Freshwater > River | place: USA: Louisiana...
ATTTAATATGTTAAATGATTGCCATTTTGCATTTGAACCTGAATAAATAAATACAATATCCTTTGATGAATATCCCATGTTTTTTCGATTGGCTTCTATGGTATCTTCCTTTAAGTTGAGTGATGTATAAAATGAATTTAATGTACATGGTATTATAACATGAGCATTTGAACTATATGAAAAAGCTTCTTTCCAATAATCAATTAAAGCATTTGAAATAGAAATACGTTTATGACTTTTTATAACCGCTGATTTTTCCCAATTATTAATTTTTTTTAAAAGATACTTGCTCGTTACAACATTATACTCATTCCATTCGGCTGTAATAGCGCCTCTTCCATCATATATTATTTTTGTATAGTTACGCGAAGCGTATTGAGCAATTAAAGTGGCTAAAACACTTCTGGATATAATTACTTTAGGTTTAATATATAGAAATAAAAAAAAACATATTATAACATTTAATTGCCATAATACTACATATGGAAACATAGGAATAACCCATGCATCGGGTAATTGTTGATGAATTATTTTCTTTGATTTAAAATAATTACGAAGTGAAACAATTGCAAATAAAGTAATAGGTTTTTTTAAATTGGAATTTATAAATTTAACAACATCCACAACTTGGCTTGAATAAATTGGTGATGGAGAATCATTATATGTTACATATAAGTTCATATATTAGAAATAATATGCAAAACACGTTCTGTAGAAAATCCATCCCATTTATCTGGAATTAACCCGTGTTTATAAGAGCCTAATTCAATCTGATTGATATAAAACATTATAATGTTAAAATCAAATGGAATGAGTGTATTAGTTCCTACTTCAATTGTAACCGGTCGCTCGGTATTTGATCGAAGTGTTAAACACGGTTTTTTACAAAATGTAGATTCTTCTTGAATACCACCACTGTCTGTAATTACTAAAGCGCACTCTTTAATAAGTTTTTGAAAAGAAAAATAATCTAAAGGCTCTGTACAAATTATATTTTTATTTTCTGAAATTAATGTATATAGGTTAAAAGCAGTGATTTTATTTAGCGTTCTTGGATGTATAGGAAAAACTACTTTATACTTATGCGATAAATGATTTAAAATGTTGGTTAATTTTAAAAGTCCTTCTTTGTTATCGACAGTTGCAGGCCGATGCATGGTTACTAATATAAAAGGTAAAGATGTAATATTAAGCTGTTGTAATATATTAGAAGCATCGATTTTATGAGAATAATGAAGCATTGTATCTATCATTGTATTACCAACAAAATATAATTTTTTGGATGAAACACCTTCTTTAATAAGATTGTCGTATCCGCTTTGTTCGGAAATAAAACATAAATCGCTTAGTTCATCCGTTTTAATTCTATTATACTCTTCGGGCATGTCGTTGTCAAAACTTCTTAAACCGGACTCTAAATGCGCTAACTTTATATTATTTTTTTTAGCCCATAAAGCTCCTGCAAGTGTTGAATTAACATCGCCTGGAACTAACATTAAATCAGGTTTTCCAATGTTTGATACTAAATCTGTGAGCTTATTGATAATTTCATCAATTTGGTCATTAGATGATTTTGATGTTATATTTAAAAAGTAATCAGGGTGCACATTTAATTGATTAAAAAACACATCGGCCATTTGCTCACTATAGTGTTGACCCGTATGCACAATTGATATTTTTATATGGGGATACTTACGATTAGATATCTCTTTAAAACGTGTAATTTTTATAAAGTTTGGTCGGGTACCAACCAAAATAAGAAGATTCATTTTTTTGAAATACTATTAATAAAATATATAAAATGCATGTTTAGCTTATGTAACTTATTAGTTTGTTTGTTAAATAAGGTAATGAAAATTGATTTATAATATTTTGAGTTTCTATATTTTTTGAATTTTCATTAGAATCTTTTTGTTGTATTTTATCAATAACTTTTTGAAGTTGTTCAAGACAATTCTCAGGCGTAACAGAATAACCAAGATTATGCAAATTAATAAAATCTGCAGCTTCCCCACTATTAGAACATAGCAAAACTTTTTTATTTTGACTTATATATTCACAAAATTTTGTACTTAATGCAAAGCGATAACAATCGTTTAAAAATAATAAGCATATGTCCGCTTGTTGCAACTTATTGTATATAACATGTAACGGAACTTTTCCATTTATTTTAACATTATCTTTTATACTATATTTATCAATATACAAGATATACTCTTTTGGAAAAAACCCATAAAATTCAATTATTAATTTATTTTTGAGTTTAATATCACTATTGCATATATTACTAAATGCTTTAAAAAAAGGATCTAATATATAAGACAAATTTATGTATAAAGTGCCAGTAAATATAAATCGTATTTTATCATCTTTAATAATTTTATTTTGATTATTTTTTATTGTTGAAAAGTCATCATAATCATATCCGTTTAATAATGTATAGACATGTTTTTTGCGCTCTAAGTGTTTGAAATAATTGGTGATTGTATCCGCTACAGTTAAAACAACATCTGATAACAAAATGGTTTCTTTTTCAAATTTTTTTTCTATTAATATCCTACGTATACTTAGACGTGAAAAAGATGAAATCTCTGTATCCTCCGTCCATAAATCTCTAAAATCCGTTATAAATTTAATATTTGGAAATTTTAATTTTAATTGCACTACATAATAAGATAACTTAAAAGGGCCCGCGCTAACAATTACAGTGTCAATTTTATTTTGTAAGATTTTATCACTTATGTTTTTTTGAACTTGTTGTTTCCAAAAAACGGAACGATCATAATAATTACCTCTATAAATCAAACGCAACACATAAATCCAAAATCTGTATTGTACCTTTTCAAAAAAACATGATGGACCTTTAATAATAACTTTAGGATATTTTACAGGTAAATACTCAACAGTAATTCCATTTATGTCATTTAACCATTCTGATTTTTCTGCAAAAATATTCTTTGCAGCAACTACATTTACATTATTTCCACTTCGGTTTAAATATTTGGCAAACTTAGCCCAGCGTCTTCCACCAACACCCGGATTAGGTGGAAAGCCGTAACATACAATTAGAATATTCTTACCTTTTATCACTTCCAAAATAGTAATGCCTTTACCTTTTTAATGAGTTTAAAATATAAATTCCAGTATTTATCTATACTATCGTATTCGTAATGTGATCTGGCGGTAGCCTGAATGTATTCAGCAAAAGAAGCTTCACTTAAATTAAATTTTTTAATTACGAAATCAAGATCGGTTTGCATTTGTTTTTCTTCATATGCTGATCTTTTATATTCTACTAACGCATTTTCCCTTGTTAGTTGCCCGCTTTGTACTAAAACCGATAAATGAAACTGCCGTTTATCAATATGGAATTTTTCGTTAAGGATATAGCCTTGATAAAAACGGGTAAATACATTTTCATAATGCTTTCCACCATAATCTCTCCAACCCATCTCTTTTTGAATAAATTGCTTTACTTCATCTTTTTTATATCCCAAAAAGTTGAGCAGATTAACATATTTTAATTTTCGGTCTAAAAAAAACTTTTGTCTTAAAAATGAATAGTGCGGAAAAGTTTCCATTTTTCGTTGCCCATGCTGGCGATGAATGTCTTTTATATTTAGAATATCCATCTTGTTGTGCCGCCAACTTTTTGGCAGATACGTTCCTTCCGTTGCAACATTATGACCTGTTAAAACATATTTAACATTATATTTTAATGCCGCTTTATACATGGTAATGGTCAATGCGTAGTCATAAGGTAATTCCAGATCAACAACATGCGCCTTAAAAAAAGACAACTGAATATCTTTAAACTCCTCCCAATCCAACACCAACGTATAAAGATCAAAACCGGTGTATTTACAGATGTTCTTAATGTTCTGTACCGCCAATTCGCTGTTCCAGCCATTATCGCAATGCACGAGCAATGTTCTCAACCCCGCTTTCATGGCCACATGTGCCAGATAGGTACTGTCAACGCCACCACTAACACCAATCAAACAATCGTATTTTTTAGTTTTACCGTCTGTTTTTATACGACTTGTTAAGGCTTCAAATTCCTTCTGTGCCCGCTCCTTTGATGGCAATTTAGCTACCGCCTTTTCAAAATTATGACAATGGTTACAAACACCGTCCGAATCCAATACCAGATCCGGATCGTTTACATTATCCATTATACATCGTTTACAAACTTGCATACTTCCATTCATTAACTTTAAACCAGGCTCCCAAAGCATAGAGCAAGAACCTGTCATTTACCTCATAATTTCTGTATGGCTCCGGAAGATAATTCAGATAGGTTTCGAACGCTTCGCGGTTCGACTTCAGCCATATATCCTGAGGGGTAGTATATCCTTTTTTATCCTTTCGGTAACGAATAGCGTCCGGCAAACCTGTATCAATATGCCGCAATAACCATTTTTGCCAGCCCTCTTTTATTTTATAAGCATCCGGTAATGAAAAACTGAAATCAACTAAGCGGTAATCCAGAAACGGTTGCCGTGTTTCTAAACCGAAGGCCATGGCATCGCGATCATCCGAACGTAGATAGGCCGGAAGCATGGTTTCTGTTAAATCCGTTTTTAACACCTCCGTGAGCGTATTTATTTTATTCCATTTTTCCTGCAAACCTTTTCCAAAAGAAGTGAGCCCGAGCCTGAACTTAGCTGCTAATTTTACTTCATTAAGTACTTTGCGGTGGATATCGGAAGCAACAACACCTTTTAGATAGGCGTAGCGCTTTACCTGTGATAGATAATCAGGTATTTGTCCACTTAAAATCAACTGCCGGCAATACCTGTAAAAATGATGGTGGTAACCAGCTAGCAGTTCATCACCTCCTTGTCCTATCAACAACACTTTTACGCCCTGCTGATTCACCTTCCTTGCCACACACCATTGTGCGTAATGCGACGTGGATGTTACCGGCATATCCTGATGATAAATATGCCTTTCAAAATCGTCCATTGAAAATAACGCCAATGGATTTACATAATTTGACCGAACACCAAGATCCCTTTCTACCAGTCGGATAAATTCAGATTCATCACCATCCAGACCGGGAAAAATCGCTGAGAATGTTTGCACATTATTCTCTAGTCCGTTTCTCTTTAAAAGAGAATGTGCAATGTATAAAATAGAGCTTGAATCCAATCCTCCAGAAGACGCAAAGCCAACCGGCACATCGCTGCGCAATCTCAACTGAACAGCATCCGTTAGTAAACTATGAAACTGTTCCGGGATATCTTTTTCCTGTAAAGGAGTGCTTTTAATACTGTAATACCTCTCAAACTTCAACTCGGGCGCCTCCGCCCAGGGAATAATACAGTAATGACTTTTCGGAAATCGCCTAACTTCCTTGTAAAATATTTCTTCTGAGTAATCGATATATTGGGCATCCAAAAAATAACGAATTGCAGTATCGTTGAGGGTTAACTTTAAATCATAACACTTGAATTGTTTTACTTCGGAAGCCAACACCAAAAATCCATCATTCAAATAATAGTACAAAGGCTTAACACCAAAACGATCATTCGCTATAAATAAGCGTTTCTTTTTCCGGTCCGAAATTACAAACGAAAACATTCCGTTGAACTTTGACAAACAAGCTGTTCCCCAGCGGTCATAAGCCGCCAGAATCACTTCCGTGTCAGTATGCGTACGAAATGTATAAGCTAATCCTTCCAGTTCTGAACGGATTTCAATATAATTGTAAATTTCGCCGTTAAACGTAATTGTCAGGTGTTCATAATGTAACGGTTGATTTCCTGCCGCAGATAAGTCTAGAATGCTTAACCGCACATGTCCAAGCGCCAGATTAGCCGATGTTTCAGTATCAATAACCGCTCTTTCAACATCTCTTAAAGTGTCGGTAGCTGTGTTAAACAAGGTTATTCCCTCTCCGTCTGGTCCTCTGTGACGAATAACCGACAGACTCCTTTGAAAAGCCTGTAAATCGGAAACTGAAAATCCTGATTTAAAACGATACGCTACTGATATGCCACACATGGAACTACCCTGAATAATTTAGCGTTAAAAAATCGTATATACACTCTACTCATTGACACCGAATTTTGGCAACCACTTTTTTAAACATAGTTGTTCCCATTAATGGCGCATGCGCATCATCCGGGAAGAAAACAGCGAAAAATCCAGCCCTAACCGGGAGTAAAAAATCCGCTTTATCAGCGTACAATGCGTAATCGTCTTTATCCAGTTTGCTGGAAACTAATTGTTCACAAGAGTGGGTTGCTCTAATACCTATTTGATCTACCCCTTCCACTACATAATGAATATCAATATAGCGGCGATGATGTTCAAGTTTAGCGTCACCAACTCCTCTTATTTCAAAAAAAAGAAGATACACGTCTTCTCCCCTCAAATCTTTCCGGGGTGCCGGAATCTGATCCGCTCCGATACATTTTAATTCTGTAAATACACTATCAAAATCAGGATGTAAGCCTGAATATAAACCTGCATTTGTTATACTATCGTAAATCATACTTTTTGAAGAAATTTAAATAATTAGTATAAGTGTAGTTGCTAATATGGTTAGCGATAAGGAAATCCTCGCTTGTCTGTTCCAAAGCATGTTTCAATCGTTGAACTAACGATTCTTCACTACGTAACAAAACGTTTGTAAAATTGCTTTCTACAGCAAAAAAATCATTGTGTCCGATTGGATAAATTAACGTTTTGTAGCCCCAGAAAATCCGCTCATAAGAGATCGTTGAATAAAGCATTACTGCCACATCTGCCTTGTGAAATTGCATATCATTTGCAATACCCGTTTCAGCCAACTCGTAATGAATTGATAAGGCATTATAATGCGCTATTGTTTGCTGTAAATCCACTTTTTCAATGGGATGAAGAAAAAGAATCAGCTTTATACCAGTATGGGATCGGGTAAACTCAGCTAAGTTATTTAACAAATAATTTTCATTTTTATGGGCATCATCGTTGAAATCTATTCGTCCCAATTTGGCCCGTAGCCACATCCCGCTCGAATAAAAACCTATTGTGTTTTTAGGTGTGGAACTTATTTTAAACCCCCTTTCTAACAAATTAAAACTCATTTCAGGTAACCAGTGCGCATACGCTTTTACAAATTGTGTTTCTTGAAATGCTTTAAATTCATCTTCCTGATAGCGGAAACAAAATTTCAACTCATCAGCCACCATTATCTTATTCCAGAATTTCAAAGGCACTTCCGATGGTATCTTGTTTACATAAATTTTATTTTTCATTAGGCAAAAAGCCAATAAATTTGCATCGTTCTGATAACAATCAAAAAAATACAAAGTACGTGTTTTATATTTCGTAAGAATACTAATTAATAGAAGCGCTTCAAAAAGATTAAGCAACCAAATAGGAATATGAAGCTTATTCTTTACGCATAAAAACGTGAGAAATAAATAAGGAAAAGCAAGCATCAGATACATCACAATACAAATAGATTGCAAAATTGTAGCCCTTTTTAGTAATTTATCTCTTCCAATAAACCCATTTGTATTAGTATTTGTGAGTTGTGTTACATAATTTTTACGGATGTTGCAGGTATTTGAGCCCGAATCAAAAATAGCCGCATCACCAATTAAAAAATGTCCGTTATCATAAAAAGGGCTAAATAAATTTGAAAGAATAATCTTATACATCCTAAACAACATTAACGGATCACGCATAGATTGCTTAGGGAAACGGAACGTTTGGTGTCCAAAAAAAGTAAACACCGATGCATGAAATGGGTTGTTCGTATTCTGTTTAAAAAAAAGATAGTCCAGTAGCGCCAGGTGATAATAAAAAAATGTACTCAGCATTTACTGTAAATCCTTTTCAGATAGAGGATATCCCGGTTTTAAATCTCTGTTTGCTGTTTTGCCTAACACCAGATGATAATATTTTGGTGCCATACCAAACGCCGGACGTATGATTTTAATATTTTCTTTAGTAATGGCTTCTCCCCTCTGTATAGGTTTTGATACGTAGATAGATCTTTTAAATTGCAACGACTTCATTTCTGCTTCCTGAACACCAATGAAATCTGTACCAAGTGCTAAAAAGGCTCTTTCAGATTCAACCACTAATGATTTTAATTCTTCAGGCTCCAAAGAAAAAGCGCTATCGACCCCTCCATCAGCCCGCCGCAGTGTAAAATGCTTTTCAATTACTCTTGCCCCTAACGCAATTGCCCCTACCGAAGCGCCTAACCCCATCGTATGATCAGATAATCCTACTACCGTTTTAAACAACTTTGCAAACTTTGGTATAGTTTTTAAATTCGTATTTTCGGGTGAAGCCGGATACGTACTAGTACATTTTAAAACCACGATTTGTTCACATCCATTTTTACGTAGTACTTCCAAGCTTTCCTCTATGTCTTGTTGTGTTGACGCGCCTGTTGAAATTATCACTGGCTTTCCAGTTTGGGCTACTTTTTTTAACAAGGGATGATGCGTATTTTCAAAAGAAGCAATTTTGTAGGCCGGAACATTTAGCGTCTCCAAAAAATCAACAGCTGTTTCATCAAACGGGGAACTAAATGCCAAAATTCCTTTTTCATGCGCCCTGTCAAAAATGGCCTTATGCCATTCCCAGGGAGTGTACGCTTGTTTATATAAATCATACAATTCCTGCCCGTGCCATAATGAATTTTTATCAGCAATGGAATAAACACCCTTCATGGTAATAGTATCGGCGGTATAGGTCTGTAATTTAATAGCATGTGCGCCACACGCAGCGGCGGCATCAACTATCGCTAAGGCGCGGCTTAATGTTTGGTTGTGGTTACCGCTCATCTCCGCAATAATAAAAGGAGGCTGATTTTCCCCGATAAGAATGTTTCCGATTCTAATATCTTTCATTTTTCAAAATCATTTTATAGCTTTCACTTCCATTGTATAATTTGGTTTCCACCAAATGAAATCCAGCTTCCAAAAATGCCTTATAAGAAGCCATATTTTCTGTTTTAATAAAAGCTGTTATTTCAGTGGCATTTGTTTTGTTAAAATAAAACGAGGATGCTTTTCGCAGCATTGTTGCTGCCAAACCTAATCCTCTGAAAATAGGGGCAATAGTTATACTTATAATATGTTCCGAACTAACTTTATCTATTCGCACCATGCCAGTATGTGTATCCAGTAAAGTAAAAATCAGAAATATACTATCAGGACTTTGGATTTTATTTTCATACCAGTTTTTATGTGAACTGTATTCTATTGCATTTGGATTGTATGAGTTTTGGCGAGTCAGTTTATCGTTATTGCACGCATAAACAAAATCCACATCTGCAGGTTCTGCCAATCTGAAATATAAAAAGGTGTCCATAATAATACCTCTATGGTTTTTTCTTGCCTTTTTAAAAGGCAGTTGTGACTGAGCCGCTATTTGTTTATTTACTGTATCAAGCGAAATATCCGCAATGGTATGAAACGTATCTACTGTAAACTCCACAGCACATCCGCTATAAAGCAAATTATGCTTAATAAATTTCTGATTATCCGCTGTTTGAAGTAATGCCACGCCGATTCCCACAGCACAAGCTTCCAGTGCAATATTACTAGGCTGTAGAATAGCTAGATCATTCGATGAAAAACAAGTTACCAGTTCGTTGGCATTTAATCCAATTAACATTTTGCATCGTTCCGGATTTGCCGCTTCTAATTGTTTTAACGCTTCGTAATGGGTGTTTATTGAATATGTAATAATTGTAATATTCTTATCAGTACTTTCCAGCATATACTGTGCTATTTTACAAGAATATCCATTAGGATCTGTTCCTCCAATACAAATCAAAACTCTTTGTATGTTACTGCGTTGTCCTGAAAAGAGTGCCTTCAGAAAGGCCTCTTTTAAAATGATGTAGTTAAATCCCGTATATAATTTTGTTTCTCTTCCTATTTGGTAATCATCTGCTGAACCCGTATAGGCATGATTAATAACCACATCTGCTAATTGTTGCCAAGCATTTAAATCATCTATTATTAATATCTTATGTCCAAGTTCTTTTAATGCCTTCTGATACTCTGTATCAAATGAATAACCGTCCAAAATAATGAGTTGACTGCGATTTAACATACGTGAGATATCCTGTACAACAGATTTAAACGGTAAAATCTCTAAACAGTAATCGGCTTTACGTACCAAATCATAAACCATCTCATTGGTTTGATCTATATAAAAAGTAACTTCAAAAAAATCGCTTATATAATCTGCATACGCAAGGGTACGATGAATATGGCCTATGCCTATTTCATGATTAGCATTTGTGCGTATTGCTAGTTGCGGTTTCATTAAACCATCCTTGTTGCCTTATTAAGGGTATCTATTAAAGCTTGATCCGTTTTAAATTTTAATTCAATATGAGCATTCATTTTTGCAATTTCTGGATTTGCTTTTAAATAGGCTACAATGCTGGCCAATGAAAACTCAGAATGCGTTTCTTCATAATATTTCATTATTCGGTTATACATTTCCAAATCCTCTTCATAGTCTAAAGTCAATCGGTAGTCACCTATCCATTCGTTGGGTAATTCCACAAAATTTAGGTTAAAATACTCTGGGTTATTTGTAAAATACCAAGTCATGTATTCTGAATAATTAGCACTTTTAAAATAGTCCTTAATTCTACGTAATGCCGTTACATTCATAATTTCCATATTAGCGCCTATGGGAGCGCCCAAACCTGTAGTATAGTCGGCGCCTTTACTAATATGACTTTGTAACAAAAAATCTGCCAGTTCCTTACAGACAAAGGCGTTATCTCCTGTAATACGGATGATAATATCAATATTCAACTTTTCGGCAATACTCAGATACCGTGTAATAACATCTTCTGGATCACCCTGATGAAAAATAACATCCTTGGAATAGGTGTAATTTTTTAATTCGGCATCATGCTCCGTTGTAGATGTTGCCAAAATTGTATAGTCGGATACTGTAAACCGTAGAGCATGCTTAAGGCACAACTCAATAGAAGATAAATTACCAATT
>Ga0255211_1000731_pt1 | contig 10970 bp, 6 predicted proteins | sample Miss_Yuk_RepB_8d_FD_183036 | JGI IMG/M metagenome (GOLD analysis project Ga0255211, IMG submission 183036) | Freshwater microbial communities from Mississippi River, Louisiana, United States - Miss_Yuk_RepB_8d | ecosystem: Environmental > Aquatic > Freshwater > River | place: USA: Louisiana...
GTCGTTATCTTCACTGTCATCATCGTTGATGTTTTCATCTTCTTCATATTCCTCTTCAGCGTCACTAATGTCTTCTTCTTCTTCTTCCTCGTCACGGCGTATTTTTTTCCCTTTGCCTTTGCCTTTGCCTTTACCGTTGACAATCGCAGCTGCAATCACGGATGAAGCAAGTGCCTCCGCGATTTTGCCAACCACCTCATTTGCGGCTTGGGTTTTTGTTTTTTTTGTCACGGTCGTCGTCGCGCGAGTGCTGCGGCGGCGACGTTCAGGCACAGAAATCGACATAGACGATTCAGAGGAGGAGTGCTCTCCTTCAGAGTCTGTTCCGCTTCCGGATTCCGATTCAGGAATGCCCTTGTTGTCCTCATCGTCACGATGCTTTTTATATGTAGGGTTTCCACTTGTAAAGATACGGGATTTCTTGTTGTTCTTCTTGATAATGAAAGGCATTGTTGTTCTTGATGAATAACTATGATTCGTGATTCATCAAAAAAACCATTTCAATTTTTTTTGATTCGGATGACATCCATTCATTTCATTTCATTCCATTATCATTTCAAAAGTGAATATGGACAAAATTGAAAACAATCTAAATATTATAGTAGGTATATAAGAAGACCGAACACAAAAGGTTTCACATACCCGAAAACAATGGCAATGTCAACAAATACCCCCGTATCTAAAATCATTGGCATTCAATTTAGTATCATGTCACCTGAAGAAATATTGAAAGGTTCTGTTGCTGAAATCACCAACCGTGAAACATATGTGAACAATAAACCTGTTATAGGGGGTTTATTTGACCCGAGAATGGGTCCAATTGACCCAGGTGTGATTTGTCCAACAGATGGACTGGACTATATGAAATGCCCCGGATACTTTGGACATATCAAACTGGCTCGCCCTGTGTTTTATTACCAATATCTAGGAACGATTATAAAAATATTGCGATGCGTTTGCATCAAGTGCAGCGCGCTTCGAATGAGTAAATCTGCGAATAAACAACTACTCGGATTACCTGCCGATGAACGATGGACACAGGTCTTTCGTATTGCCAGTAAGATAAAGCGTTGTGGTGAAGATACGGAGACCGGGTGCGGTTGTCTTCAGCCAAGTCGTATTACCATGAAGGCTGGACTCGGCAAGATTTATGCAGAATGGGACAACGTCAAGGGAATTTTAGAAGAGACAACTGCGGCAAGTATCGCTGGAAGTGCTGCGGAAACGGATAAAGATGGTTCACTCTCTATGAAACTCACTCCAGAAATTGTGATCAAAATCTTCAGGAGAATCAGTGATGAAGATGTCGAGTTCATGGGATTTAGTCCGGTGTTTTCTCGCCCGGATTGGATGGTTTGTCAGGTTCTTGCAATCCCTCCGCCAGCAGTTCGTCCTTCCGTGAAAATGGACGGTTCACAAAGGAGCGAGGATGACATTACTCATATCATCGTGAATATTATTAAGGCTAATACGACACTACAAGACAAAATCAATGAGGGTGCACCGGCAAATGTGATTGACGGTTGGCATATGATGCTTCAGTATTACGTTGCTACCCAGGTCAACAATAACATTCCAGGTTGTGCACCTGTCGCGCAAAGGTCAGGTCGACCCCTGAAATCGATTCAGGAACGCTTGAATGGAAAGACTGGGCGCGTCCGCGGGAACTTGATGGGAAAACGTGTCGACTTTTCAGCGCGTTCTGTCATCACACCTGATCCGAACTTGTCGATTCGCGAACTCGGTGTCCCGTTGAAGATCGCCAAGAATATCACGAAGCCGGTTGTCGTGAATGACCGGAACAAGAAATTTCTGCTTCGGTTGGTTCGCTCGGGTCCGGATGAGTACCCTGGTGCGAAGATTCTGGAGCGGAAGACGGGCGAGTCGATTTCGCTTCGTTATGCAGACCGCGCGAATATTATGCTGAACAACGGCGACATCGTTCATCGACACATGATGGATGGTGACGCGATCTTGTTCAACCGTCAACCGACGCTTCACAGGATGAGTATGATGTGTCACATTGCGCGAGTGATGTATCAGGGAGATACGTTTCGTATGAATGTTGGTTGTACGAAACCCTATAATGCAGACTTCGATAAACATCTCTGTCGAAAACAGGAGGCGTGAAAAGCGTGTTACCTCCTAGTCTATTGGGATATACTACCCAATTGGCGAAACACCTTGTTGCTGGAAACCCCTTAGAGCCTTTACTACCACTTTCGGATGGAAACATTCGCGAGGAACTCGTTTAATTGACGAACCCAATGGTAATAATGTAAAGGATTGGGCAATCAGCAGTGTTACTTCCTACGGTCGTATGGTAGACTATGGAAGGCACTCAGAGACTGAACCGGTGTTGGTGTGCGATGATGAACTAGCCATTCAGAGCGCGTCTAAGATACAGTCCGGCCTCTTGGGAAACCTTGAGGATATTCATCGGGAGATGAAATGAACCTTCACATGCCACAGGACGACGAGTCCGAGATCGAGTTGCGCCACTTGGCCGCAGTTCCCTATCAACTCATCAGTCCGGCAAACAATAACTCGATCATCGGTGTTTTCCAGGATTCACTGATTGGTTCCTATTTGTTTACACGTGAAAATATCAGATTTACGCCGAGGGAGGCGATGAACCTGCTTGCAGCATACCCTCGCGTGAATGAAGCCGCGTTCAAGAGCGGTGAAGATATCAGTAACTTCGACGTGTTGTCGCAGATTTTGCCACCCCTCACACTGAAATACAAGAAAAAGGCGTTCGGTGAGAAGAATCCGAATGAAGATTATGCCACCTCGAATAATGTTGTTGAGATCAGGAACGGTCGCATGATTCGTGGTCAAATCGACAAGAGTGTCCTTGGTGGTGGCGGTGTTGGGTTGATTCAGCGTGTATGCAATGACTTTGGAAATATCGCGGCAGCTGACTTCATTGACGGTCTTCAGAATATTATTACGGAGTATATGAAATCACATGCATACAGTGTTGGTATCAGTGACCTTATTGCAAATAAGGCGACGAATACGCAGATCGCGGATGTCATTACGAAGAAGAAGACGGAGGTGAAGAACTTGATTGACCAGGTCCATCTTGGTATTTTCGAGAACAAGACTGGAAAGTCGAATGAGGCGGAGTTTGAAGCAAAAGTGTCGAATATTCTGAATACTGCGACGAGTGAGGCAGGTGGTATTGGAACAAAGAGTTTGAACTCAGATAACCGTTTCATCGGACTTGTGCTTTCAGGATCGAAGGGTAGCGACATCAACATTTCACAAATGATTTCGTGCCTCGGACAACAAGCGATCGAAGGCAAGCGTATTTCGTACGGGTTTGATAGTCGTACTTTGCCTCACTTTAACAAGTTTGACGATGGACCACTAGCACGTGGATTTATTGAGAGTTCGTTCATTTCGGGGTTGTCACCGGAGGAGCTCTTCTTCCACGCGATGGGTGGTCGTATTGGTCTTATTGACACCGCGGTTAAATCTGTTACATGGGAGACACCGATTGTCGTTGTTGAAAATGATGTTCCGAAATATGTCAAGATCGGTGAGTGGATTGACGAACACTTGGACTATAGTGTAAAATCTGCAAATGGAAAGATTCAGTACATGACTGAACAAAACATGGAATATTTGGAATTGACTCATCCTATCAAAATTGTTACCATGGATTATGATGGAAATGTATCGTGGGAGACAATCACTGCAGTCACGCGTCACGACCCAGGTGAAAAGTTATTCAAAATCAAGACAAAAGCCGGACGCGATGTTACCGTTACTGCAAATAAGTCTCTTCTTGTATGGAATGAGGAACTTCAGCAATTCCGCGAGAAGTATACGGAAGAAATCAAAGTTGGTGACTTTGTTCCTGTTGCGAAGAATGTATGTGATTACAATGGCGGTGATAATGTCAATCCGGAAGCAGAATTTATGCGCGGTAAATGCGCAGGTGCTGCTATTGACGTCCAAATCCCAGAAGAAGCATATATCGCTGGAAAAGAATATATCAGAGGACTTCTTATTGCGTATATTGGTGAACGTGTGGTTAAGACTTCTACAGGATTTGAACTGAATTTCGGTAGTAATGTCCGCCTCACAGAAGACGTTGCGTTTCTGTGTTCACGTGTGAATATTCACGCCGAAATTCATCAATCAGCCACCACCTCCCTTGTCATTCGCGGTTCAAGTGGTAAAATGCTCGAATCATTACTAGGTTTATCGGTAGACGATGACGTCACTGACTACGATGATAAGGTTCGTACCATCAACGATGTTGTCCTCGATGAAATTGTTGAAATGGAAATAGTTGATCCTGCTCTTCATCCAAAGATGTATGATTTGACAATTCCAAAGACACTCAATTTTGGTTTGGCAAATGGACTTCAAGTACGCGATACGTCAACAACAGGATATATTCAACGTCGTCTCATTAAAGGTATGGAAGACCTGAAAGTGGAATATGACATGACTGTCCGGAATGGAAAACAACGTATTATTCAGTTCGCGTATGGAGATGACGGTATTGACACCATCAAAGTAGAGAATCAGTCGCTTCCGTTGGTCGCAATGAGCATGGATGAAATCTACGCGCATTTCCATATTCCTCTCGATAACTCAAGCGACACGCAAGAAAGCGCAGTTACTGCTTTTACCAAGACTGCGTATGCGAAGATGAAGAAGGAGAAAACTGCGACAATGAAGAAGATCCGAGACCTAATCGATTATATGATTGAAATGCGAGACTTGATCATTGAGCGTGTATTCAATCGCCTCGACAACAAGAATGTTCAGATGCCAGTATCGTTTACGCATATTATCAACAATGTTCAGGCGCAACAGCAAATCAACCAGAATTCGATGGTTGACATTACACCACTGGAGGCGATGGACATGATATCTGCAGGGTTTCGCCAATTGGAGAACTTGTATTATGCACCACCGACCCTACTGTTTAAAGTAATGTACTACTACTACCTTTCACCAAAGGAGCTGTTGTTTGTGAAACGTTTCAACCGAAGTGCACTATCCATCCTGATCAGCGTTATTAATCTGCAATACAAACGATCGATTGTTGCACCGGGTGAAATGGTGGGAATGGTATCTGCACAGAGTATCGGTGAACCCACCACTCAGCTTACACTGAACACATTTCATTCTGCAGGTGTTGCTTCCAAGTCGAATGCTACACGCGGTGTTCCTCGTATTGAAGAAATCTTGTCACTCTCTGAGAATCCAAAGAATCCGTCGATTACGGTTTATTTCAAGGAAGATGACGAATCAACACCTGAACGAGTTCAAGAGTTTATTCCGTTGATTGAGCATACCAAGTTGGCGGAAGTCGTTGAAAGCGTCGAAGTCTGCTTTGACCCGGATGACTTGAACACACTTGTAGAGCAAGACCGGGCAGTTATGACACAGTATCAAGAATTCGAAAAGCTCATCGAAGAATGCGTGCGTGATTCAGTCATTGCAGGAACAGCTGGCGCCCCCGATGTTCCTAGTGTTAGTAGTGGTGCTGCTGCATCTTCGGCTGCTTCTGCTGCGATGAAATCCAAATGGATCATCCGTATTAAGATTGACCCGGTAGCGATGTTGGACAAGAAGCTTACTATGGATGATATTCACTTCTCCATCAAGAACAGTTACGGAAATGAAGTGAGCTGTGCATTTTCGGACTACAATGATGACAATCTAGTATTCCGGCTTCGTATGGAAAATGTTTCACAAGGAAAGAAATCAGGTGGAGGCGGTGGTGGATTCGGAGGTAGCGGAGGCGGTCATAAACAGAATCCGTTGGATCAATCGGATCATATCTACATGATCAAGACATTCCAAGACCAGTTATTGAATAACATTGTCCTTCGTGGCGTGAAAGGAATCAAAAAAGTTATGCTTCGTAAAATCAAGAATACATTGACGAAGGCGGATGGAGTGTATACAAAGAAAGATAGTTGGGTTCTTGATACTACAGGAACGAATTTGATTCACATGCTCGGTGTGGATTATATTGACGCCAAACGTACTGTAAGTAATGACATCCAGGAAGTATATCGTGTATTTGGAATTGAAGCAGCTCGTCAAGCAATTTACAATGAACTTGCAGAAGTGTTTGATGACTCTCCGATCAACTATCATCATGTATGTTTGTTGTGCGATCGTATGACTGTCTCATCGTCGATGATCTCAATCTTCCGCCACGGAATCAATAGCGACGATATCGGTCCGATTGCAAAGGCGTCATTTGAAGAAACGCCAGAGATGTTCTTGAAGGCAGCGCGCCATGCAGAGTTGGATCCGATGCGTGGCATTTCAGCAAATGTGATGTGCGGACAAGAAGGATACTATGGAACAAGTGCATTTCAAGTGCTCGTGAATATGGACGAGATGATGAAACAAGAAGCAGTAGAGTATCGTCATACTGACACAAACGAAGAGATAGAAGAAGCATTCAAGGCGAATTCATCGGTTGGGTTGGAGACGGACAAGTGCGGTATTCCGAAGTTGGCGATTCAGTCATGCGTCGATAATGTGAAGAAGGTTCGACTTGGAAAGGTGGATGATGATTATGATATTGGGTTTTAAGTTACCTGGTTTTGTGACTACGACGTCGACGACTTTGACGACGACGCCGACTACGACGTGTTTTTCGGTTGCGCGTTTTTCGTGACTTGGACGAGTGTTTACGTCTACTTTTACGCCTGCCGCCCATTCCTGTAGGAATTGAGCCAGTTGCTAGATTTTCAACACCAGCAGAAGGATTATTTGCCATTTCTAATGCTTTTCCTGCAATACCGTCCATTGGATCTTTGAGTGCAGGAATACAACGAAACGGTGGATTGATCGGATCATTAAACGGGTCAAAATCGTAATCTATTTTATATCCTCCAGGACAAACAGGGTCTCCACCTTCTGGGTTATCTACAGGTAATGGGTTACCTTTTTCATCTACAGAACCACCTCCTCCATCTTCTTTCTTGTCATCATCTTTTTTGTCGCTTTTTGTACTGGGTTTATTACTTGTATCTTTAGTATTGTTGTTATCCGTTTCAGCATTTTTTTTGTCATCTGGTTTTTTTTCTGGTTCAGCATTTTTTTTGTCATCTGGTTTTTTTTCTGGTTCAGCATTTTTTTTGTCATCTGGTTTTTTTTCTGGTTCAGCATTTTTTTTGTCATCTGTTTTATTCTTCACCTCTTCTTTTTTATTTTTATTGTCTTCTTTTTTGTTGTTATCAGTAGTAGTACTTTCGGTCTCACTAACCATTTTGAATATTTACTATATTATAGTAATACTAAATATTCATACCCACTATCAATGGTGAAACGTTCAATATATCAAATCAGTACAGCATTTCTCCTATAGGTTTATAAATGCGTCTTCACAACAATATATTCTACTAGTTTCGTATCATTATGGTTCTATTTAATTAGCCACAGGTTGGGCCTGGCCTCATCCGCCGCTCTGGATCGGGCGACTACGGCGAGAATGAGAACGTCGGTGACGGCGGACACTAGATGCACGACGGGCGCTGCCGCGTTTGTGTCCACTACGGGTCTTTCGTGAAGACTTCCTATAGTTAGTCATAAATACGAATAATGTATTATACAAATTATTAGTATTTTAATTTTTTAGTGTAAAAGAAAGAACAAATGCTCCTTACGGGGCTCGAACCCGTGACCTCGGGCTCATAAGACCCGCGCTCTAACCAACTGAGCTAAAAGAGCATAATCAATGTGGAATATGATAACTACTGACAACGAATGTATTTCACACCCATTTATATATATTCCGCTATTTTTAAGTCCTTTTCATACAGCATTCTCATATCCACGTAATTATGCAAGTCGAATAAATGATATAAACACCAAATGTTTATATGATTTCGATAAAATACATACAACAAGTGACCTAGGAAGTTATACTCCCCCCCCCCTCCCCCTAGCCACTGCGCCATATTGGTAAAACAAATATACATCAAATGGTGTTGCTACGTTTATAACGTCCAGCTTGACAATTACCACCTGTAGGTATCGATCCCACACCGTTCTTTTAATGAGAAAGAAGATAACCATCCGACTTTCGGACCGACGATGTTGAGTCGCCAGTAAAGTAGATGTCAGACGATAAAACGTCCATCCGTGGAAGTGGTTTAAAATGGTTGTGTCTATGTGAAGACGCGTTACTTCTTCAAAGCAACTAAAATACACCCGAATCATCGGGTTATTACCTCTTGATGGTTTCGAATTGTTCGACCTGAAGGTTATTAACCTTCTGCTCTACCTCTGAACTAAGGAGGTTTATGGTGTTGCTCTAGTGCCTGAAGCACCGGTGCGATGTGATGGAAAATACCGGAGATAGGTTTCGATCCTATGACCTCGGAGTTATGAGCCCCGCGCGCTACCCCTGCGCCACTCCGGTAAAACAAATGTCCTGGAATGGAATGATGCTGCGTTTAAAGTCCAGCTTGACAATACCGGCGGTAGGCTTCGATCCTACGACCTTCCGCTTATAAGGCGATAATCATTCGTAGAACGGACCTGTTTCTTTCGAAACGAGTAAAAAAGTAACAAACGATGTTTTTAGATGCTCTACCACTGAGCTACACCGGTAAAAAATATACATAAATCAAACATTACGAAAAATGATGAGAAATATGCACTACAATCAAAATATCCTGAATGCGATAGGATGTGAAAGGATAACGCCCCTTCACATACTATACGTAGAAAATATCTTTAAGTTCTTTTCGTGAAAAGTAAACGTTTTTACGCATTTTCCTAAATATTCCATTTCATTATTCAATCAATTCCTCAATTTCCTTTACTGCATGGCAAATTCGGAAACGATGATACCATCTTTTCGAAATAAGTGGTTGGACCTCGATTTGCACCAGTTTAAAACTTGTGTCTAAAAGACCGATCGCCATTTGTTCTTCATCCCCTTTTAATGTTAGTGTGAAAACTGATTTCAGAATGAAATGAAGAAGAAGCATGACGTGTTCGCTAGATATGTAAAAACGATACACCTTCCCTTGATTGATATTGTTAAATGACTTGATGATAAAATAGACAAGCTGATTGAATTGTGGTGCATCATTGATATCGATTTTTCCATCAGAAAGTATTTTATTGAAACCGGATTCAAGTATGAAATTTAATTTGTCACGTATGCCATCCTCACACACATACTTCTTAAGACTTTCTAGTTGTAAACGTGTCAATCGATCTTTGAATTCATCGAAAACACGCTCAATTTGATTAATCGCTAAAGATGGCTCTCGAAGAATATTATTGAGTTTGGTTCGTAGAAAAGGAATAATGAATATTAGATTAAATGTGATGTCTTTGGCAAAATGAAAAAGAGATAGTTTTATTTTTTTGATTTCAGGTTCTTCATCGTCATAATCAATCGCAGTGTCCTTGTCTTCATCTTCGATAATGATTTTACTGTTTGTTAATGATTTTGTCCGGTGTGTAGGTTTAGCAGTAGGTGCTTGTCCTCGTTTTTCACCATATGTCAGTGCTAGTGGTGATAATACTTGATTTTCCGAAGAAGTTATCGGTTGTCTTTGTTGTTGATTTATTGTTGCAGTTATATTATTTGATGAGACGATTGGAACAGATATACCTGATTTTTTTGAAGCTTCAGATTGCGGGTTCTGTAAATTTCGTATCATTGTTTGATTCATAATATCAGTCATTGCAGAATGGTTAATTGATTTAATAATGTTTATTGTGTTTGATTGTTCTTCTGTATGTAGAGGAGTATTTCCATTGGTCGTCGTATGTGAACGTGCCGTTTGAGGACCATATGCTGAACTCTGTTTATCATTTGTTAATATTGTAAGTTGAGGAACTTGTATTGGCACTTGTATTGGCACTTGTATTGGCATAATATCTGGTATATCAAATACATCACCACTTACAGGTTGCGTTATATTTATATTTTTTTGATTCTGTGTTACAATATCAGCTGTTACGTATGCATTATTCATATTCCTATATATCTCTCAGTTATTTTTACTTATTGAAAGATAGATAGATTTAACTCGGATGGTTGTTGTTCTTCTTGTTCACTTACCATAACCGAATCATTACTTGATTCCGTGAGTGTAAAAATTCGTTTCTTATTTTTTACATTACCAATCTTGAACGTGCGTATATATTCTTCAAGTGATACACGTTCTTCATCTTCATTACGAATATTTTCTTTTAACTTTTCCGAAACTAACTCCAATGGAATTTTCATTAATGAATATTCATTGTATTTCATTTCAATCAACCCGAAACGTGAAGGGACCTCTTGTGATACTGCGAACGGATGCACAAAAAAATAACTATTATCTTCTTCATCTCCATATAATACCATCATGTTTTTACCATTTTCACTTAATAATGACTGCGTAATGAAAACAATTGGTATTTTAAAGTATAATGCAAGTATCCATATATCAATATTTGTCAAAAAGTAATTTTCACTTTGAATAATTTGTGGTAACGTGGCGCGTTCTTGATTGATAAAGTCAGCATACTTTTTCATACCATATCCATTTAATAACATTGTAAGTTTTTTTTCAAGACCAGATTCTGAAAATTTTTCGTATTCACTTACTAATATATTTTTTATTTTTCGAATTGTCATTTCAGCAAGTTCGTCAACATGTTGGTGACGACAATTTTCACACATAAAATAGTTACATTCACGACACGCATATTCCGTATGGTCATGACCAATCACTGTTCGACATTTTTCACATATTTCACTTTCTGATTCTTGAGATACTTCTGCTGCAGCTCCCGTTCTCGTTGATGTCATTGACTTAAATGAAAATTGTCTCTGTTTTTGGCGAATGCAACTATGACCACTTGGGCATTTTGACGCATTTTGAGCAATGATACGTAAAATCGTTAATATTACATCAAATGAACATTCATTGCTTTCATTCGAAAAAAGTATTTCAAATGTATTTGAA
>Ga0255211_1000734_pt1 | contig 10939 bp, 12 predicted proteins | sample Miss_Yuk_RepB_8d_FD_183036 | JGI IMG/M metagenome (GOLD analysis project Ga0255211, IMG submission 183036) | Freshwater microbial communities from Mississippi River, Louisiana, United States - Miss_Yuk_RepB_8d | ecosystem: Environmental > Aquatic > Freshwater > River | place: USA: Louisiana...
GACCTTGTGCCTGGAAAGACATACCTGATTCAAGAAAAACGCCCCGAATATGCACACCAAAAATTCAAGGGTACGTTTGTTAAAAATGATTATCCGCGGTATCCATTACAATGTACGATAACAAACTTTAGAAATGTCATATGCGCGGGTAATCAAAGCCGTACGGATCTAAGAATCCCGGACATATATTGGAACTACTATGAAGCAGACGCAGTTGCGATGGCGTATACGAATCATGTTCTTCGCCAAATTACAGGCGACCCATCTTTTAGTTTTAACCACTTTTGAAAAAAATATATTATACAGAAAATATATAATTATTTTTTATTTATATTGAAACAGGTGAATGTTAGGAAATACTCTTGAGCCTTTTACAAATCCAAATGATATAAAAATACATCATGGAAATTTTTCAATAGACTTAGTTTTAATGTTAGTTGTAGTGGTTATTATTATTCCATATATATTTTTTAATATACGTTTACATGTTCCTTATCCAGTAAAGTCAAGTTTAAAACTACAGGACTACTATATTTTAACTATACTATTAGTTTATCTTGTAATTGGTGTGTACCAACAATATTTTTGGACTAAAAAAAATAAGCTAAGAAAAGAAAAAATTATACCAAAAACAAAAATAGATAAAATTTTTTATAGTATTTTTGGAGAAAATGATACCTGGGTATATATTTACAACTTTATATACTATTTCATTTTTGGTTTAATTGTAATAAGTATTCGTGATTACAAACATTTTGCATTTATAATCCTTGGTGGAATAATTATGATGACGGGATTATCTATTATATGGTATTTATTCCCAAATGAAATCGAACAACGCATGAAAACAGATAAATATTTTTTACAAAAAACTCAAACTATAGATGCTTACGGAAATAATTGTTGTCCATCCGCACATGTTGCTTTTGCAATGTATTCATTTTATTTATTAAAAAATGTTATTGGTTATACTCCAGCCATATTAATTCCTATATTAATATCGATAAGTTGTATGACAACAACTCAACATGTTTTTACTGATATAGTTTTTGGGGCTATATATTCTATTTTAGTTTATAATTTTATATTAAAGAAAATATTTCCAACTACATTTAAGTAAGTATATAAATTAACTACTTTTTTCATTGTAATCCTCAAAAATAAATGATGCAAACTTATTAGAGTTATTTTCTTCAATTTCTACATTAAATCCACGGTCCTTAAACCATTTTTTAAAATAATTAAAAGCACTCCACTGTTTTACATAACCTCCAATAACTAACAACTTTAGAGCATTTTTAACATATTTTTCATCGATTATACAGCATACGGCTTCATCGCTTACATCGTCTTCATCACCGCCTTGATATAATGTCCCCGTCATTAGTAAATATTCAACATCAATATCTTTATTAAATGTTTCCGAAAATGTAAGGATGATTCTATCATGAGAAAATCCCGCGTTATGTCCACCAAATCCAAAAAAATATTCATACTCCCAGCGATGAATTTGTTTTATAGGACGATGCAGATAAACCTCAAACGGTTGTCCAAAAATAATTATATTAATTTTAGCAGTTAATACTACTGCTTCTGCGTGACGATTATACTCCTCATTCCACTGTAAGGTTGGATGAGATGCAATAAAATGTTTTGAAAATGTGTCGTTCAATGTTAAAATCATACATCCCCTGGTAGTGTAAAATATTGACGTCAGTTCTTGGAATTTTTTATTGACATCAGTATAATTTATACTCGCACTAGCTACATCTGCGGCTTCCATTCTATTTTTCGTAACTGTGGTTGTGACTGTGATTGCTACATAATATTGCGAAGGTCTTTTTATATTGTTTATATATATTGTTTACCTAGGTTGTTTACATTGGTTAATGATATCGTTTATATTCTATTTATATAATTAGAGTCAGAATAATATTGTTAACTACCTCTATGGTGTAAATGCGACATGCAACATGCAACATTTATCCATTCTTTAGTTTTTTACCGCTGTTTTAAATCTCTCCCCGCACAAACATGCTAATCAACTCCGGTGTCGATGTATCAAATCCAGCCAAGTTCAGTGTATTCTTATCCTTCGGGTCAGCAATTGTCAAACAGTTCGACGTCATTCCAACCACGATTAGTTTCGCATCAATCCCCGTTTCTTTGCGATAAACTTCTAGTGCAACTTGTGGGTGGACTGTCGGCGCGTATGTTTCACTGTCCGTATATACGCAAAATACATCAAACAAAGTCCCATTTGCACGATACATTTTCAACGCCTCCGTCATCGGCAAAGCACAATCTGTAGGTCCAAAAGGCATATCCGTCGCCTTAATCGCATCCTGTACCGTCATGTCGGGGCGAACTTTCCCATTGAAATTGTAAAACGTATTACTGAACCCATAGATGTGAACATTTTCCGCACCCTCTGCATATAGTGTCATCAGTGCCATCGCAACCGACCCCTCACGTGGTGTAATATTTTTTGCCCCAGCGCACATAAATGACGACATACTCCCTGACACATCCAAACCAAGCATATACCGTTTTCCTGTTGGTGTGATATTCCCGAATGCCTGGCGAAATGTAGTTGAGAGCGCGGTTGTAATGTATGAATTTGGCATCCATGTCATCGAGCCCAAGTCGCCCTTTCCTTGCGAGTACGTCTTCATTCCGACCAAAACTTGCAGCGGATGAATCTTCGAATCTTTCACGGACTTAGGGTCAGTCAGCATTTTAATAATATCCTGTGACCTTGTAGATGCAATACCGACCTGCGATAGTTTTCCAAGGTTGCGAACTAGCGCCGTCATTCCCATTCCGCTCAAAAGTGTATTCCATATTTGCGGTGTATTTAAAAGCTCGGTTGGCAAATGTTCGCGCTGGATTTTTTTGTTCTTTTCCATGAGTGCAACAGCGGTGGCGAAATCTTTCTTTTCGCCGGTTTTTGCCAACTCTACCAATGCTTTCAAAAATCGCGCTGTCGAGATAAGAGGGTCTTCGTCAATTTTTTTTGGTGTTTCCTCAGGTTCGGATGCTGGGAGGGCTAGGGGGGCTGCAACCTCAGGTTCAACACCTGCGCACAAGTAAATTTTCTTAGATGGGTCGTATGATATGTCTCGCAAAGATTTTGTCGAAGAAATGATAGCGCCATTGTAGCGAAACACGAAACTCGTTCCAATTCCGATGTCAATGAATGTTTGCCTGAGGTTTTGAAGTGGTTCGGTGTCTTGAACCATGAGCTTCAACGAACCAGACATCGGGCTATCTGGATGAATAACTTCAAACATCACGTCGAGTCTGCGCGATGGTGGCGTCGTAGAACTAACTTTGGAGAGAGCAGCAGCCCCACCACCCATAACCGACCCAATCGCACTCGAAATAGTTCTCATAAATCCTTTGCTCTCTTGTGCCACGCCAGTCTCCCTGTCCGGCGTCGGAATCGCCGCCAGCCGTTTCAAAAATTCAGTCCTCTCCATTTTAGCGGGCAATGTTGTCGCCGCGATTCCCTTCGCAGGGTTTGCAGCAACCTTGCGCTCAGGTTTGTCCTTCTTCATAATCCACTCCAATACGAGTCGCCCTCCATCATCTTTCATTTCTGCAGGGTTGATATGGAGCAGCGAAATCAAATCCTCGTGTGTCCACCCTTCGCGATTTTTATATTTTGTCACCAGGACCGCCAGCTCCAATCCTCCGCGAGACGTGTAGTACTCCGTCAAAGCCCGTCGCACACCTTTACCAAATCCCTTACCTGGTTTAGCCTTGTCCTGCGAAAGGTCCCGAATATATTGTACAAGCATAAATAAGTGAGTTGGGATACGGCATACTTGACCAACTGCCGCCAGTGCCTGCGCTTTACAAGCGTTATCGGGAGGAAATACAATCGAGGCGGCAAGTGACATCATCGTCATCTCCTGTTTAGGTGCTCTCCCCTTCACAGAAACATCCACGATATCCCGAATCAGATGCGCACATGTAGCCGCCGATGAAACCGCCGCCATAATACAACGCGATATTGTAGTAGCAATTGCTCCTCCACATTGATAGTAACTTCCATTATCCGACTTGCTTCCAATAATTAAATATCTCATCCATTCTTGTTCCAGAGGCAGATGGAAAGAATATCCTCCCGCATTGTTGGCGACTTGCCCCGGTAATCCAATTGTTTGCGGAATTCGAATACGCGCCGCCTGGCTATTTTGTGCAGACATTGCAGTCTTCAACGCGGAACCACCACTGGCTCCAGATTTTACTTTATTTCCTGGTTTGCTCTTGCCAGCCATTAAAGACGATTTTTTTGAGACGATTGTTTGTTTGTGTGCTTATTTATTATATCACCATTTATTTATATCAATTTTCTATATTATATATCATACGTATCATACGTATCATATATATATCATATATATCATATATATCATATATATCATATATATCATCATACATATCATATGTTAAAATATTTCGCAATACAGCGTCCTATACAAAAAAGTAAAGTAATGCATACAGTGGTTATAATAATTACTATTACCCCTAATTGTGTAATCATATTACACTATACTACTTATATGTTATATTTTATTTTAATGTATTCCTGTATCCCCTATTCCTGTATTAAAATTTACACCTGTATATGTTATACCTAAGGTCCCAATTTTTTCTATATTCACTCAAAATAAGCCCATTATTATGGTGGTATTTTGTATCAGCATGTATATTAGATGGAACAGTCCAGTTACCATATAACTGTTTTAAATATAAGTCGGGTTGTTTAGGAACAGGGTATAAGCTATCGTTCATTGCACTTATGTCTAAGATAGGAAATGCGGGGTTCGCGTAAATGTTGCAATAATATTCGGGATTTTCATTTTCTAAGTAAACAGACAATGAATTCCCAGTGTAATTATCAGGAAATTCATTATTTTTTGTTTTCAACACGATACCATGTTTTGATAAGTCTATGTCGACAAGTTTTTCCCATTTTGATAAGTGTATTGTTATGTCTACATTTGTATCATTTAGTAATAACCTTCCTTCTCGAATACATCCAAGAAGAGTACCGCGGTCTAGATAAAATGGAATTTTTTCTTCATCTAACATTCCGCATACCGCATGTAACAGTTTATAGAAAATATTCATTTTTTCAATTAATTCCGGAGAAATAGAAGAAACATCTTTTTTATTTTTTATTTTTTCGGGTTGCTTAGATTGCTGAAGATGTATCAGGTGGTTAGGTTTACGCTCATACTGCTCCTTAAACTGTTGTAATTCTCTTTGTTCTTGCTGCGAGAAATCATTTACTAAACCAAATATATTTTTCATCATTTATATTTTATTTTTATAATCTAAAACTATAAATTAAAAATAGGAATTAAATTTATTCTTATAAATAATAATAATAATAATAATAATAATAATCATTATCGATGTCAAATGTCGAAACTGAAACTTCTTTCACTAAAAAGCGAAACAGAAAGCATAGTGCCCAGTCACTACCTAATGGTTTAGAACATCATATGATGAAAAAGTATGTTGTATATTATCGCGAGTGGATAGATAGGTCGCATACAAAAGAGCGGGAGTATTTCAAAATAGAAAAACATCCGGATTTACCTAAATCATGGACCTCAAGTAAATCTAATAAAGTTAAGCTAAATGATAAACTGGCAGAAGCGAATAAAATTATTGATGACTTAGAGAAGAAGCGCAAAGAGGAGTTGGAAAAACAAAATCAAAACCTCCCCGCGCCATTACTATAGTTATTTAAATATACTTAAAAATAAAATATATGTAGATATTATAGCAACATCTAAGTAGAATGCAGATTTTTATCAAGACGCTCACCGGCAAGACGATTACCCTTGATGTAGAAAGTAGTGATACGATTGACACCGTTAAAGCAAAGATTCAAGACAAGGAAGGTAAACTTTAGATGCCTTTAAAAGTCACATGCTGCAACTATTTTGGCTCTAGTTGTAGGTAAACATTTGAAATCCAAAATGATTTAGAGATATGTCTCGTTGATACTATAAAATACAATGGACCAACAACAGTTAAAAATATGGTTTGCAGGGTTTTACGAAGGAGAAGGGTGTATTTCAAATGATATACATAATAGAAATAGATTAAAAATTTCAATTGCTCAAAATGACAGAACACCACTTGATATTGGTCAAAAAATATGGGGTGGTTATGTTCGTGAAAGAATAAGAAAATCACCATCAAGTGATAAAATATGTAAGGGTCATGAGTGGCAGTTAAATCATAATCAGTGTATTAAATTTATTGAAGATATTAGACCTTTTATGATTATTCCTTATAAAATCCAACAAGTTAAAAAATGCGAAGAAGTTTTAAAACAAGTATGGGATAAAAGATTTAAATGTTCTTTATGTGACTTAGACTTTTCTGATTCATCTGGGAGAAGACGACATGAAAAAGTTAATCATATTGAAATGGGTCAATTCCATAAATGTCTTCATTGTGAAAACTTATATAGCAGTTTAGATAGTATGAAAAGACATATTAAAATAAATCATAGTTCAGTGGCTAGTGTTTGTGATGAACAAATGCAACATACCTTATAATGACGGGAAACCCCTTAGAGCTCAAGATACGTCTTATTATTGGGAAACCTTTAATAATATACAGGGTAATGACCTAGTATATCGTAATAACTCTTGAGATTGGGCAATCCGCGGGTAAAATACCTAAATCCGTTATGATTAGGACACGGTATTCCTTCAACGACCGCACGGGTATGGGCTTGAGAAGACTAATCATCTTCAATGATAGCTTAAGATACAGTCTAATCCTTATGAGAAATCATAGGGGAGGATGATCCCTCCAGATCAGCAACGCTTAATCCACGCAGGAAAACAGCTTGAAGATGGTAGAACGCTTGCTGACTATAACATACAATCCGAGGCAACGATTCACCTTGTCTTGCGACTTCGCTGAAAATGTAACTTCATATTTTTATTTAACTATATAAACATATAAACATATAAACATATAAACCAGCTTAAAACATAAACATAAATATAAATAGTATATATTATTATTTATATTTAATGGAAGCAAAAGTGGTGTCAAAGTTACCGTTACCATTCGATATACAAGAACATATACTTGTAAATATTATGAAACTATATAAACTACGTGATGGAAAATATATGAGACAAATAGACAAAACTAAATATAAATTCCTTGACTATATTATGCGACCAGCTATAGACAAAAATTCATTTAACTACTACGAAGATATACATGAAGATATATTTAATAGCAACGATGATAAACAAATTTTTCGTTATAAATTTAATATAAAAAATTTACACGATAGTCCCCTTAGAAAAGAGTCACGCGTAGACGACGATATCGTGGAAGTGCGTATTGAATATAAAAATAATATTTATTATTACGATGTTCGTATATACAAACTAAAAATGAAAAATATAGAGGAAAATAACTGTACGCCCGAAAAGATGCGCAAAGATATATACCATAAGGGTCCATTAGAGGATAATTATTTTTGGGATTTTTTAGAGTTTTCATATGAAGTGCAATAACGCAACGTTATCGCAAATTTAGGTGAAAAACATATTTATACATGTAAAATTATAAAATATTATTAAAATATATAATACTAATTATATAATATATAATAAAAAATCATACATATGTCTCATAAAAGAAGTAAAATTCCTATTATACAAATTTTAGAAGGGCACATCAAAGGTGTTTTATCTGTAGCATTTCATTCATCTTCGCCCCTTCTTGCAACTGGTAGCGAAGACGGCACCGTGAAACTATGGAACACAAATTCACAAGAATGTGTAGCGACTCTTGTAGGTCACCATAGTGAGGTAAAATCTGTCGCGTTTCATCCCACAGCTAATATTCTTATATCTGGTAGCATGGATAACGATGTGAAATTGTGGGATACAAATACATACATGTGTTTATCAACTACAAATGTGCAAAGGTATGGTGTTTCCTGTGTCGCATTTCACCCAAGCAAACCATTTATTGTTACAAGTGGTTTCATGGATTTTCCAAAGTTGTGGCAGTTATCACCTGACTATACAACATTAACTTTAATGAATGATAATTGGCGTGATAATGGTGAAAGTCATCCTTCCGTTAACTGTGTTGCGTTTCATCCATCAGAACCTTTTATCGTAACTGCTGGTAGTAATAGTAAGGCAACATTATGGTTACTTTCCCCCGACAACAAAGTATCATGGTTGGGGGATATGAACTGTAGTAGAGGAAATGTTTTTTCTGTTGCATTTCATCCGACATTGCCTATTTTAGTAACAGGTGACAGTCAAGATGTCAAATTGTGGCAGATAATTTACAATAAGCGTTCAATGGTTTCACTAGGAAGTAATCCAAATAGTATCGATATGATGCGTTGGTATAATGTGATGCGTATTGACTGTATTGCAACTCTTAAAGAGCACGAAAAAGCGGTATCTTCTGTCGCATTTCATCCAACTGCACCGGTTATTGTGTCTGGAAGCCATGACAAAACCGTCAAGTTGTGGCGACTTTTACCCGATGAAACATCGGTAGTTTGTATGGCAACACTTACTGGAAATTATAAACCTGTTCACTCTGTCGCGTTTCATCCAAATGGTAGACTTCTTGCATCCGGTAATAGCGGTAAAACAGCTATTTTATGGGATTGTAGTGTGTTAACTACTAAACGACAAAACGAAATGGCTTTAATGCGTGGAGTAGAAAGAACATTAGTACCTAGATTATTTTCAGGACGCGCGCGTTATTTGCCATACATGGATGCAGCAAATCATCTTCTTAATAAAGTTACCGGACAAAGAGGTCCTAAATTTTTTCTACAAGAAGAACCAGCAAGACAATCAGCAGCAGCGGCAGCAGCGGCAAGAGCAATGGCATCAAGAAGGGTACTGGCGATTACAGCACCACCAAGACAGCGTTCAAAAACACCTTCATCCAGTTCATCGGGTTCATCAACTTCTTCTTCTTCGTCAAAAAAACGGTCACCAAGGTCACCAAGGTCGCCAAGGTCACCAAAAGCAGATAGGAGTGGAGGTGGTGCTTCAATGACTCGTCGTCGTAAAAACCGTCATGCGTCAAAAACAAGACGTTATCGTAAATTTAGGTGAAAAACATTTATATACATGTAAAATTATAAAATATTATTAAAATATATACCACCATGACGAATCTTGAAGATCGTTGTTATGTCATTTACGGTAAAGATTTTAAACCACTAAAAATAAAAGGTTTTGCAAATAAAAATAAACTAATAAAGATGTTGAAACTTAAAGGATTTAATCCAAAAAGTTCTTTACTGAATTGTAATTCAGCAAATGGTAAGAAATGTAAAACAACTCCCACTTTTTACTAGTTCATCTATAACCCATATCTCATAATCAATATTTCATAGTTATTTAGAGAAATGACTATAAGATATAATAATTCCAAAAATCTACTGTCACCCCTCCCACCAAAAATACTTTTCTCCGTTTAGATAAATGAAAAAAAATAACTCTTTTCCTCTTTTCATTCCGTTTTTGTTGTATGCGGTGGCGTCAGCATCGGCATTACCCATAGACATGCTACCGCGTTATACACCGCACCTTAGCACCCAAGATAGCACCCGCGATATTAATATCATCTCTTTAGGAGATTGGGGGTCAGCCGCACTCGGTGGCTATCATTTAAGAAACGCCGAAAACACTGCTCGTGCTATGACAACGTATGAATCGCAATATAAACCAAAACTTGTTTTAAATACAGGCGACAATTTCTACTACTGCGGGATTCAGAACACGAGCGACCCACAAATAAGTGAAGATTATGTCAACTTGTTTGGGAATATTAGTTTACCATGGTATAATGCGCTTGGTAACCATGACTATGGTTTTAATCCGGCGGCACAGTTAGAATTAAACAAGACGATTCCGCAATGGATAATGGACGACCGATATTATCATCGCCGTGTTATTCTTTCATCCACTGGTTCGAATACTCCTTTGGATATCCCTTTGAACATTATTGTACTAGATACAAATCCGTGCGTAAATGACTATCGCGGCGAAGATCGAGCAAAATGGGACCCATGTGGTACACAATATCCCACATGTTCGCCGATTGTTGAAGAATGCATGTTTCATGAAAATATTCTCGCGCAAGACTGTAAGGCACAGCTTGACTGGTTCAATGCGACGCTTTCCGATATTCCATCCAACGAATGGGTATTTGTTTTAGGACACCATAAAGCCGACGAAATAGATGCGGAAGATTTTCAGTCGATTTTAAACAGCAGTCGTGTCCACTTGTACCTAAACGGACACAACCATAATTTAGAACAATACTCGATAGATGGAGAATCAAAATACATAACAACTGGTGCTGCGGGTATGGTAATAATAGGCTCTACTGGACATTCGTTTGTAAAGTTGCACGACGAATCGACGCAATTCAAATATAAAAAACACAAAGTAAAAAGCATATGGAGTAAAATCGTTACCGGCTTCACAACGCATACGTTTATAGATAACGGAACAAAAGTGCGCACAGATTTTTGGGATGCGAATCAACACATACTTCACACGTTTACTGTTAATATGTAGGTTTGTACGCATCATAACATAATAACGCTAACAGCAACGTGTTTAGATACTTTCGCAATGTGTTTCGATATTTTCCAAATTTAATTTTTTTCTTGTTTCTACTATCAACTTACTGAAATACCCTTTCCCTTGTACAAATAGTTTTGCTTTTATGGCACAACATAAATCAATATCAGCGTTACCGGAGTCAAAATGTTCCGCATTCAGTGACTTAATTACCTCTTCTAAATAGTTATTTGATAATGTTATACATTCGTCGTAATTAGTTGAACTACATTTCGCAAAAAAACATTTACCCAATATATATTTTT
>Ga0255211_1000745_pt1 | contig 10868 bp, 14 predicted proteins | sample Miss_Yuk_RepB_8d_FD_183036 | JGI IMG/M metagenome (GOLD analysis project Ga0255211, IMG submission 183036) | Freshwater microbial communities from Mississippi River, Louisiana, United States - Miss_Yuk_RepB_8d | ecosystem: Environmental > Aquatic > Freshwater > River | place: USA: Louisiana...
TATGTCTAAACTCTCTTCAACGTTCATTTCCTCTGGATGTATCACTCCTAAGTTTGGATGTTTTAATGCATATAATATACCCGTAAAAACTCCCGCTGTGACTACAAGTGTTGTTGGGCTTTGACCTGGACACAACTCATTTGCATCATCTACTGACTGTACGGTTCCTATCCACCAACTTCCAATCTCTTTATTACCTGATAACATAAAACATCCAAGTTCATCTAATCCATCAATTAATTCTTTCTTTGGAAGCCTTAAGCTTTCTGGTTGTTTATATCCATTACTTCTCATCTCATAAACACTCGCAACAGCATCACTACAAGGATAATATGCATAGTAAACAGTTGGACGATAAATTTCCCCATTCTTTTTCACGGTTAAATAATCTGATATACTGAAAGCCTCTTCGTGTCTTACTAAAAATCCAACATAATTTCCACTTGGAACATAAGCCTCAACTAATGTATCAACCCCTCTCTTTGGAAAACATACTTGATTTTTTGGTCCCTTCTTATACCCCAAAGCACCTTCCTTTTCTGTCATTGTTTCGTGTGTTCCCCAACCAAGTTCTGCGGTAGCAATACCCTCTTCGATAAATCCTTGAGGGGACCACGTGCAGATAAATTCCCCTTCTTTTCTTGGAATTGATTGTCTCAGAGTATCCTTCTCTGTAATCTGAATAACCTGTATATCTAATAGTTTAGAAAGTTCAGGGTAATTTATAGGTTTAGTATTTATAATTCGTAATGCTTTATCTAGACCTTTCCATTTGCTATTAATTTTTTTAAGACGATTTACCCAGTGAACCATCCCTATTTTACTTAAATAGCTAACAACCCCTGGATTTGCCCCTATAGTTAATATTGCAGTTGGTGTACCTTTCCATCCTTTAGTTTCCTCTTGTATTAACATCTGTCTATGATATAGGGTATAAGTTCTTGCGTCATTTTTAGGATATTGAAGGTCGTTGCTACTTGTATTTTCCCATTCTTCAACGGCAGCATTAACAAAAAATATCCCGTGTTCTTTACACCATTTTATTGTGTCTAAAGTATCCACATAATATCCTAAATCAACTAACATATCCCCAGGTCTTAAAAATTTAGAATAAACCTCTTTATAGTTTTGTTTTACAACGTGAATATTATATATATCTATACCCTCATATTTACCAATCATAGTATCACACACAGATTTCTGCTTATCACAAGCTATAATATTTCCATTTTTAAAAGTAAGGTGTCTCGTATAAAATTCAAGTATATTTCCCCCAATACCTCCAAGGCCAATTTGGAATATCCTTTTATCCCCTAAATCATATCTTATGTTACCAAAGCAACTTATGTTTGATTTTAACTCTTCTAAAGTAATATTCATAATTTTAGCCCTAAGTTCAAGGTCTTCTTTAGATATACCTATTACCCCAGATTTACCATAATAAGCTCTTTTGTATAGTTCATCTCCAAGGTAATGTCTCCGTCTCTCATCCAACTTCATTTTTATCTATATAATAAAGATAAAAAATTTAAATCAATTTTGATAATTCTCCATAAGTTCCGTCTAGCCAATAAATATCTGTGTATCCTAGTCTTTCTGCAATTTTAGCTGAAGCTTCTGCTCTTATACCTCTTTTACAATATATTAATAACTTCGCATCTTTATTTTTAACCTGTTTTGGTAATTCTGAAACAAACTCACCTATAGGTATTAAAGTAGCTGATGGATGGTGGCCTTCATTCCATTCCTCTTGTGTTCTCACGTCAAGTATATAATCGTAGTCTTTATTATTTATTTTTTTAACAAATTCTTCAGGGGAAAGTCTCCCTTTATCTTTAAATAAAAATAATAAGAGTAAAATAAAGATAATAAATAACAGTATCATTTATCTTTATAAAATTATTTTTTTTTAATTTATTCAAAAGATACTATAGTAGAAAATACCTCTAAAGCAGACCATATTGTACCTTCACTTGAAAACTGACTATCTTCCCTTAATTTTAAAAGTTCAACTTTTAATGGGAGATTTTCACACCTATAAATGTATTTTGTAGGTGTTTCACTTGCAAGCTTAATTTTATCGTGTAACATACAATCATTCTTAATCATATAATTTTGATAACCCAGGTTAAAACCATTTAGGTCTTTTTTAGAGTTTGTCATTTCTCTTGTCTGAAATGAAACCCAGGGTAAACTATCAATTAACTTATTAGTACCTAATGGGTTAACATCATCCGGAACAATTGCAATTATAATATTAGAGTCAGATGAAGTATAACTGTTTAAACGAGCCTTATATATACCGTATGTTCCGTAAGGTTCTTTTTCCCACTGATTTGTCTTTGTCATAATTACACCATTATATACATCAGCGAACGCTTTTCTCACTTCATCTTGAGGGTCATATCGAGAGTTCATTACTTGTTGTCTTTTCTGACGAAAATTAAGGGAAGAAGGAGGTTGAGTTACAGGATATCCTAAATCTTGTAATACTCGTTCATCTAAAACTGTTCCTCTTGTAAATGGTTCCATTTTTTTATTAACTAATAAATATTTAATTTAAGATTTATTAGTTTTGAGAGTTAATAAGTCCAGTGGGTATATGATAAACGTGTTTTATTGTTCAACTTAGGCGCACTAAAGCGTTGTAAACCACTTGTGACATCATAATTTGTTACCCATATTGATAGATTGTTATTCTGTTGAATGGTTGCATACTCGGTCTTAACCTGATTTACAATGTAATTTATAACCATCTCGACCATAACGTCAAATTCAACGTGTGTATTTTTATTATACATAGCATCAATCACACTGGAAATAGTGTCAACTGGAATAATAATATTTTTACCTTCAGGGTGAACTCCTTTTAATCTTTTTGTAATTTCCATACTAATTTTAGACACAGATTCTTTACTATAAATATCATCATATCTTTTTCTCCCGTTAAAACCAGCTGAAAAACGATAATTATTATTTATGTTTCCAAGACCCCCAAAATAGTCTCTTGAGCTTGTACTTTGAGATGTATAATTTTGAAATTTATAAGGGATATTTTCGTCTACATATTGATTGAAATAAAGACTATCACTCATTCTTTGTAATCCATCAAAGAAAAAAATTAAAAAAACCACTATTTAAAAAATCACTTTAATTGTAAATAAAATGAGCGAAGTATTTATTGTTTTAACAAGTAAACATTCTCCAAGCTGTAAAGCCATCGAACAACAAATAAATTATATTTCCCCTCATTTTAACACTAAAGTTGTTAATATTGATAATATAGGTATAAGAAAAGCCATAGTAAATGCAACCCAATATAAAATTGAAACCGTACCTGCAATCATCCTTCTATATCCACAAACTGGTAAAATTGAAAAACACGAAGGACAAGGTGTTGTGGACCTCTTAAATAAAGGTGTTTCTATGGTTCAAGCTAAACTCCAAGCTATGGAAGAACAGAAGAAATCAAAAGCAAGAGAATTTGACGACCAAAATGTCTCAGACAGCGGACACTCTGAAATTGAAGATATTCTAGGTGACAGTGAAGAACAAGATGATGATGAAGAAGCACCACAAGTTCAAAGAAAAAGAAAAATAGGTAAAACTACCCTCTTCCCTGATAAAAGATTTTCACCTACTGATGAAGACGGTGCTATTGGTGGAATGAAATACCTTCCAAGAAGAGAAGAACATACAGATATGGCTCGTTCATCTATTCCTGACGCTGAAAAGAGAGATGACCTTACAGATAGAAATAGAAACTACGTTCAAGCATCATCTACCGGTAAAAAAGTTAATGTTAAGAATGGTAAGAAAGCCGTTGTCATAGAAGACCTCAGTGAAATCCCTGATAAACCTCAAGGTATGAGTATGGATGATATCCTTGATTCTTCAAGAACAGGCGCAACTGCACGTTCAAAGGAAACTGATATAAAATCAAAAGGTATGAGGGAAAGACAAGAAGCTTTAATTGCAGAAAGAAATGCCCTTCAAGAAAGTGAGGAAATTCATATGAAACGTGTCAGAGGTCACGCTTAAGACACCCTTCATTAGGACAAATCCATTTTAATATCATTATATCTCCAATCTTATTTTTCCATTCTTCTAGACTTTCAAATAAAGGCATACCATTGTATATTATACCTTCATATTCATACTTTCCTATAAAATGAGCATTATATTCTTCCTTGTGAGGACAACCAAATGCGTCAAATATAATTCCACAATCTTCACAGAAATGAATACCGTTAGTATCCTCCTCATCTGTTTGCTTCTCGCAACGAGGACAAGTCATAATAAATGAGAAATTAAAAGAATAAAATCCTTTTTTATTATTACAATCCCAATGCCAACACACAACTTTAGTATCAATATTAACTATATTTTTCATTTTATGAGTATGAAAAATATATCTTTAAACTTCAATGTCCCCTTCTTTCTTATTTAATTTATCCATCAGGGTATAATAATCGTGATAATTTGATTTTCTAGAAACAACCTCCTTATCAAACTTAAATGTTATCTTACTATTCATAGCATTATACTCAATATATTTAAGGTCATTTAAGGGGAAAATTCTATCATATAATTTCCAGGGAAAAGACCTCTCTAAATTATTTATTCTAATTAATCTCATATTATTTTATTAATATAATTTGTTCTTTACTTTAAGTTTGTTTAGCCTCTTCTATTTCACTTTCCATTTTTTCCTTTTGGGCTTCAATCTTCTCATCTATAGCCTGTTTTATTTCTTGTTCTTCCTTTTCCCTTTGTATTTCTTTTGTTATCTCGTCATTTTTACCTTCTTCTAATATAGCTTCTTTTACCTCTTCTTCTACATCTTTTTTAACTTCTGAAAGTTCAGGCTGTGATTCCTCTTCCACTATTTTTGATGGTAATATTCCAACATCAAGTATAGCCTTATTTAATCCGTTGCAAATATTTGAAATATACACCTTTCTTATATGGTCTAATTTTGACATTATTTTTAGAAGCTCGTCATCATCTGCCATATCATAATTTATTTTTCCAGTATCTTCATCAACTATAAAAAAGCCTTTAATTCTAAGAGTGTTATGAGGATTGGTTTCATACACCATATCAAGGTCATCTATTATAACTGTGTTTTGTTTGGTAAATCCTGAAACTTGAAATAATTCCCAGATAACTCTAAGGTCTTTTACACCACCATATATTTCTCTGGATAATTCAACCTGGTATCTAAAGAAAATAAAATTGAGTTTTCTTTCAGGTTTTGTAAGGATGAAATTTTCAATAATGAATAATGCATAGTCTTTTTCAGCTGCAGTCATTATTGATACATTATAATTAGCAAATAAATAATCTAAGAATTTATCAAGGTGGGGACGAGCATAAATTCTAAAGAATGGTATCATATCTCTATATTTAAACTTACTACTGAAATCACCCGAAAGTTTTTTTCTATCACTATCATCCAAGGCATTTATAATGGTATTATCTAAGTCAAGAATAACATTCATACGACACTCCATCTTTTATTTATTAAAAAATATATTTTTTTTATTATTTGTTATTTTGTTTTTTAAAGCTTAAACATCTTGAATGTTTTTCAATATATTTTTAACCTGTAATAATTCGGTATCCCTCTCGTCGTAACTATTAAATGGCTTTATATAAATAGAATTATTTGGGTTAGAATTAATCACATCTTCGTTATCATCTATTATCACAGTGTTTTTACTGTTAAATCCAAACATATCAAATGCATCCCATAATAACCTCAAATCTTTTATTCTTCCATTATATAATCTTCTTCCCATTTCAACGTGATATCGGTAGAAAATAAAGTCTAACTTTCTATTCAATTTTCTCCCTCGTTTATCCCTCAAAATAAAATGTTCTATTATAAATAATGCATAGTCTTTATCAGCATAAGTAAAGACTGAAACATTAAAATTAGAAAATAACCATTCTAAGAACTCGAATAAATTAGGTCTTGCTATAATAACAAGGTCATCGTAAATTGTATAGAAAAATCTTCCCTCAATTTTACCCAAATTATTCACGGAAGAACTATATATCAAAGTATTGTCTAAATCTAATACAACATTCATCAGTTTATATAAAAAGGAATATTTTTATTTTTATTTTTATTTTCTAATATGGCTGATTTAAGTTTAACAAACCCATTAAGAAGTTTGACCTTTTTTCTACGGTCATAATATTCTTCTCCGTCACTAGCACCTCCTTCTTCCTCATAAAACACATATTCATCTGCGCACCTTTTATTAAGGTTCACAAACCTAACCTTTTTTATGTTAGAGTTATCTTCATCTAATTGATTTTTACGTTTCATTTCTACTTTAAAAGAATAAATTTATTCTTTTAAAATGATTAATATCATCTTCGCTGTCGATAGAAAAAATTCTTTCTGCTCAGATGATAGAGTTTCTCTCCCTTGGGGTAGAGTTGATGAAGATATGGCTCACTTTAAAGCTGTAACTACATCTTACCCTAACAACGCAGTTATTATGGGTAAAAGAACATTTGAAAGTCTAGGTCATAAACCCCTTAAAGATAGAGTTAATATTGTTGTTTCTAAAACTCTTTTAAATACTCCACCTTACCCTAAAAATGTATCTATTGTATCATCTTTAAATGATGCTATTGATGAAGCAAAAGAACTTCAATGCCCGAACATCTTTATTATCGGCGGAATTTCCCTCATTGATGAAGCTTTACAAAGAAATGATATTTCTAATATCTATATTACCGTCATAAATGTATTATGTGAATATGGTGTTACGTATAACTATAAACTTCCATCTTCTTTTAGAATGTGGGAAGAACGCCACACAAATGATTGCTCTTATTATACCTACAGAAGAAAAACAGGTGAAGAAGAATATATCAACCTTGTTAAAGACGTCTTAAATAACGGTGAAAGTAGAGATGATAGAACAGGCGTTGGAACAATCGGTCTATTTGGAAAACATTTTACTATGGATATCTCTAATTCATTCCCTCTTTTAACCTCAAAAAGAGTGTGGTGGAAAGGTGTACTTGAAGAACTTTTATTTTTTATCAGTGGTGCTACAGATACTAAAATCCTTGAAGAGAAAGGCGTGAATATATGGAAAGGAAATACCTCAAGAGAATTTTTAGATAAAAGAGGTCTACATAACCTTAATGAAGGTGAATATGGAAAATCTTATGGATATCAATGGAGAAAATTTGGGGACAAAGTAGACCAACTTCAAAACTTAATTGATGGTATTAAAAATGACCCTTTTAGCAGAAGACATTATATGACAGCTTGGAATCCGCTCGAACTTGATAATATTCCACTTCCTGCGTGTCATTTAAGCTGTCAGTTCTATGTGTCAAGTGACAATAAGAAATTAAGCTGTCAAGTTTATATGAGAAGTTGTGATGTCTTTTTAGGTCTTCCTTTTAACATCGCATCTTATGCTTGCTTAACATATATGATTTGCCACCTTACAAACTTACAACCACATACTCTTTCCTTTTGTTTAGGGGATACTCATATCTATAAAAACCACATTCAACAATGTGAAGAAATGATAAAAAGAAACCTTAGAGACTTCCCTAAAATGTTAATAAAGAGAAGGGTTGAAAACATAGATGACTTTAAAGCGGAAGACTTTGAAATTGTAGGTTATAATCCTCATCCTACAATCAAAGCAGAAATGGCAGTTTAAGAAAATTATATTTTATATATTAAAATGACAAAATCTCAGATAGTTTCAGGAACAATTTTTATAATAACATATTCCAGTATGATATTTAAAGGATATCATATACTTAAAGATTGTGGAACCATAGAAAATAAACCTTAAAGAGTAAATAACTAAGTATAAATGACTGTGAAGATATTCATTTCTACTGATAATAAAAATAAAGACCACGCTATTACATTAAGTAAGGCTCTTCATAATAAACACGGGTGTGAGGTTCTATTTACCGTTCCTTCTCTTGATGCTTTTAATTTTCCAAAAGGCGCTATTCAAGTTGTACCTTATAACAACTTTAGAGATATCGAACAAGCTCTTATTATTAATAAATTTACCGTGGGAATTAATTTTAACGATATTGAAGTTAATGATAAGCATATTTTTTCTATTAAAGCTAAATATTTAAAAAACGACGAATATATTTTTGAAAGTAAAAAAGACCTTGTAAAATCTACTATTAAAAATGAAAATTTTGTCGAAAATGACCTTAAAGATATCCCTGTCTTAACACTTATCTATAAGAATTCTTCACCTTCAATTCTATATACAATTGACAATGATAATCTTATTGTATTAAGAGGTATTGAAACTGAATCTAAGGTTCCTCCATTCCCTTATAAAATAAAAGAGTATTCTAATAATCTTATAACAATTAAACCTCTTTGTAACTGGGAAAGTTCTATTGAATTATTCAATGACTTTAAACGCTTCTCTAAAGATAATAATGGTAAATGGAATTCTTTTGTCTTAGACCCAAACACAAGTAATCCAGATTATTATTTAGTCCTTAATTCAACCACAGAAAGATTTGACCCTGCTAAAACTATTTGGTTTTGTATGGAACCTAAAATGGAAACTCACCCTGGATGGGCTCAGTTTTGTACTTTAATGAATAATACAAACCCACTTTATAACGGCTCTCACTCTCTTCAAATGAATAATGTTGAATGGCACCTTTCTAAGACCTATAAAGAACTTTGCGACGAAGAAGTATCAAGACCTTCAAAAATTTATGATAAAGTTCTCAGTGTAGTTGTAAGTGACAGATGTGTTGATGAAGGTCATAAATTACGCCTTGATTTAATTAAAGACCTTGATAAAAGAAAAGACTTAGGATTTGACCTTCATATTTACGGTAAATGTAAGTCTCTTAATTTTAAGAATTATAAGGGAGAACTTCCCCGTGCAACAAAGGATGATGGTATATTTCCATATAAGTATCATTTCAACGCAGAAAATCACTCTTATGAAAATTATATAACAGAGAAATTTACAGATGGTATTATAGGTGAAACTTTATTTTTTTATTGGGGTTGTATTAATACTGAAAAATACTACGACAAGGATTGTTTTATTAAACTCTCGTTAAAACCTGAAGATAGAGATAAAGATATTTTAACCCTTAAAGAAGCTATATTAAACGATGAATGGTCTAGAAGAATTGATATCATTCGTAAAGAAAAAAGAAAGATGTATAAAGTCTATAATATGTATCCAAGAATCGAGAGTATTTTATTCTTAAACAAAACCACAATTGTCCTTGAAAATTATAGTCAATTAGAAAATCAAAACAGGGGAAGTTACCTCATAAAACAAAACTTTAAAAACATTCAAATTGCAGATATAGTTATGGGTCAAAATGTGTTTATGGAATTATTTAATTTAGCAGTTACAACAAAGAATAATGTTATGTTAATTCTTAAATCAACAAGTGTAGTTGACCTCCACCATAAATTATGTGTTTGTATAAGTGAAAGCAGAGAACTTGAAGATAAAATTCCAGAGATAATTTTACTCGATGATAATTCGTTTTTTATCACACCAGAAGGAGGGTCAAAAATGCTTGAAGTAATAAAAACAACTATGGGAGGAATTTCGTTCGAAGGATTATATAAGAAATTATTTTATAAAAAACTTTAAAAATATGTTTTCTTACTATTAAAAATGGCAGATGAATTTAAAGTCACTAAGATTAAAAAAGGAGATTTTGACGATAATTTAAACCTTAAAAAAGACGGTAAGGTTGTAGTTTTATACTTTGCTAATTGGTGCGGTCATTGTAATCACTTAAAACCAGATTACCAAAAGCTTGCAGATAATGCTAAAGGATTTAGCGTTGTTGCAGTTGATGCAGACGATAATGATGGTCTTATCGAAATGATTCAATCAATGGGTGATGATGCTGAATATGACGTCAGAGGTTTCCCTACTATTGTAAGCTATAATAACGGTAAATATTTCTCAACCTATGGTCCAAGTAATGACGGTAAAGAATTTAGAAGCTTTGAAGATATGATGGAATATGCTAATGGTATCGGTTCAGCAAATGTCACTTTTGTTCCAAGAAGATAATTTTTTATATTTTCCTTAAATATAAAAGATGAACAAGAAAATTGTTATTCTAATTATAGTTATACTTCTTGTAGCTGTAATTGGAGCTGTAATATATTATTTTATGATGTCGTCAACATCTAAAAACCCTTGCTCTAAATATAAAGAAACTGATTTTAATATAAGCCGTGAATGTATTATCCATATGTGGAACAATATTGCAGGCTGTCCTAATACTCCTTCTGATATTATAGACTATTATGCTCAAACGACTAAACCAGTTGGAGCTGCAGCTGTAAGTATAAACGGAACATCTGTAGCTTCAGAAAGTATAACTTTAGGTTCTATGAAAGCAGATGCTAAAGAATGGGCTAGGTTATCCGACACAGCTCATAGAACAAAATGTTATGGTTCTGATACTTCTAAATGGCCTGTTGCTTAAACTTTTCTAAATGAATTTAAAAAGTTATTTTAATTTATTTAACATCTACAATGTCAAATAAATTATCCACCTTTAAATTTATGCCATTTCACTGGACTTTCGAAGATGAAATCGACAAGTCTAATGAGATAGCTCAAAACATCATTAGAGCCTACGGATGGAATGAACTCAATGAAAGCGTTTATATCTATGTCGAAGATTTTGATATTCCTATATGGTTAGAATTACCTGATGAAATAGAATGGACGGAACAACAAATTATGAAAGTTCAATTAGCCTTGAAAAATATGTATTATCAAAACGGGAACAATCCAACCACAATTAAGAGAGTTTATAAAGAGAAATTATACTATGCT
>Ga0255211_1000746_pt1 | contig 10862 bp, 17 predicted proteins | sample Miss_Yuk_RepB_8d_FD_183036 | JGI IMG/M metagenome (GOLD analysis project Ga0255211, IMG submission 183036) | Freshwater microbial communities from Mississippi River, Louisiana, United States - Miss_Yuk_RepB_8d | ecosystem: Environmental > Aquatic > Freshwater > River | place: USA: Louisiana...
AGAAATATGAAAAATTTCTTGATAAGCAGATTGCGATATACGATAGTTTTTTATCTGAGGAAGCTTTGGATTCTTCGATAGAATTTTATACATCAGAAGTTGGTCAAGAAATCTTGAATGCAATGCCTAAAATTAATGAGTCGTTAACTAATTTGGGTATGCAGTTGAGTAAGGAAATTATGTTTGAATTGACAGATATGATGGACTTACCTGAAGAGGAAGACTTTGAATAAATAAAGGGCGGTTAGCTCAGTGGTAGAGCGGCTGCTTTACACGCAGTTGGTCGGGGGTTCAAATCCCTCACCGCCCACCATTCTTATGAATAAAGATATATTTGATAATCCGTTGTCACCTGGTGACCTGGTTATCCATTCTACAGGGTTTGGAATGTTGGCTTATTCCGTGATACGCGAGGTATGTGGCGATAAAATCAAAGTCGCATATCCAAAAAAAATTACAACTGATGTATACCGTATTGTAAAATCAATATTACGTTCAGGACAAATAGTAAAGGTACCAATCGAAGCAATGCAAAATTGGGAACTTATACAAGTTGCAAATGAATACCGAAAGCTTCAAGAAATATTTAAACCAATTCACACAAACACATGACTAACTATTATCCTAAAATTAAATTGATTGTTGAACATCCCGGCGAGCAAACCAGACTCGAATTAGAATTACCTGCAGATCAAACTTGCGGTGAATTCGCGAACTCACTTAGAGTTGTAATGTCGTTTGTTGGTTATTTGCCGGAAACTATCGACGAGTATATTCCGGTAGCCAACTTGGATTCCTAATAAACTCAAAATAAAATTGAATCATGTACCGCAGGTTAACAGCCTGCGGTTTTTTATGCGCGATAAATTTAATAACGAAATTCAAATTGGTGACTTAGTCGTGACCACCTGTAGCACGGCGTTGCGATTGGGTGTTGTTACAAAAATTGTTCCAGGTTGGGGTAGAAGTCAGATAAATAACGATAGTCGCGATCTTGTTCATGTTAAATATTTGTCGGAAGACTGGGATCCAGCAATTCCATGGCAAACCCGTGTCGAGTTATCGCGTAGCGAGGATGATGTTATGGGTCGTATTTATACGGAAAAACTTGTACGAAACCAAGAACGGTTTCGATTAATTAAGGTAGACATGAGCCAGATAGCTAATATGCGACCCAGACAACATCTAGAATTGTTGTTGAATATTCAGCAAAAAATTAAAACTAAGCACTTGAAAAAACGAAATGATTCAGCCATATAGTTAAATCAAACAAGCGGAGATGGCGAAATGGCAGCCGCGCTGGTCTTAGAAGCCAGTGGTGAAAACCGTGTGGGTTCGAGTCCCTCTCTCCGCATTTCTTAATCATATGAAATTAATTAAATATATTATTGCTTGGTTACCTGCTAGAATACTATTTGGTCTGGGTCACCTAGTCAGTCTTACCATTAGGTTTGATTCTGTTGACTTGTATTTTATGTACAGCTGGTTTATGGAAAAATCCTCCGATATTGATTTGTGGGGTAATACAAATCTTTGGAAGGATGTAAAAAATGAAAATGAGCAGCATGATTAATAAAGCGCAGTGCAATAAATGCAAAGACATTATTGAATCCGTGCATCGACACGACTTCAAGTTTTGTAAATGTGGATCCATATATGTTGATGGGGGTAAAGATTATATTCGGCGTGGTGGAAATCCGGCTGATATAATTGACCTCAGCGAACCAAATCTATCACAAGCGGACATTATTCGAAGCGAAAAATAAACTTGGACAGGTGGTAGAGTGGTCTATTGCGACAGTCTTGAAAACTGTAGTACTGAAAGGTACCGTGGGTTCGAATCCCACCCTGTCCGCCATCGTGCATTTTTTTATTGCGGTTCAAAATAAACCGAGTTATAAATAAAGCAGTTAACTCAATTATTTAAATACACAATAAATGACACAAATCATGAACGTATATTCGTTTATTTCTTTTGGTTATGGGGTTAGGTAAAAAGAAGTTTGAAGTATCTGGTAACTTCGAAAAATTTAAACCCAGAAATAAAACAAAAGAAGGTAAAAGAATAAATAAACCAAATAAACAGAAACGCCGTAGAGAAGATCATTACTAATTTGCAAACGTTTTTACCGTTTAGTAGTTTTGAAAAAAGCGCGGAAGTATTAGACTACCGCCGATTGGGTAAACAAAGAGTCGAGTGCTTACAGTTGTTGGCTGTAGGTATTAAGTTAAGAGATAAAGATAAGGTTCCCTGGATGAATCACCCAGCTCGTTTGATGTGGGTCGGACACGAACACCAGCTTGCCAAATATGGCTTGGTGATGTGTACTCAGTGGATAAACTTAGGATATAAGGATACGTGTTATGATAAGATTAAAGCGTATTTAGATCTTTATCCGGAAACGTCCTTACCCAGCTGGTTGGGTGATGAGAAGATTCATTCTTCCCATCGTGCAGCTTTGTTGCATAAGGATTTTTCTTTTTACAAAAAATACAATTGGACTGAGTCTCCAATTCAAGAATATGTTTGGCCTGTCCAAATTAATAAGAAAGAATAAGTTATGTTTTTTTCTAGAAATACATTTAAAGAAGAAAAGGCTCCTGCCTTTGCGCTACTCATTGCAACGTTGAGTAAGTATGGTAATGCCGCATTAACGTGGGAGCCGGAGCTGTTAAAGCAACAGATCGAAAACGATTACAATATTCAAATGTCAGATATGCAATCTGATAAGCTACAAGCTGCGATTGCAGTAATGACTACAAACCAGTTTGAAACAGACTGGCGTGTATTTGAGGTAGTATGTAATTTGTTTAATAATTCAGCCAGCGATCACTCAGAAATTGACCCGGTTGAACCTGAAGAAATCGCAGTAGCATTAGCCGAGGTTGCTCTTATCAGACAGGGTACCGATGAAGATGACGAGCGGTTAGATTATAGCGACGAGGTTAGGGCGTATGCTGGGCGCATATTTCACGAATATGGAATGCATAAAGCTCCTAAGATATTCCCAACAGCAATTATGCCAGAATCTGCCCCGGCAGACGATACAGTTAAAAATGAAGCACTCAAAGAATTATTCGATGCCCGTGTTGAGTATATCTTAGATTACCTAGAAAAGGTCAATTAATGGATATTAATCAAAAACTTGAAGACGCAGAAAATAATTTAGCCTGGTTATCTGAGCAGGTTGATAATTATCAAGAAGCTCTAAGTAAATTGAAACCAGGCGATCATGAAGAATTTGCAGAACTTGAAAAAGTACTCAAAACGCTACACGCAAAAGTAGCTTTTGAACTGCGAAATGTAAAAAGTATCATGGTTGATTTTGAGGTGGATGAAGAAGATCCGCTAAATCCTAATCATGATTAGTTAATTCTAGCGCGGAGCTAGAAGGACCTGCAAGCAGCGGATCCCCAACTGCGGTATATGCCGCCACAATTGCGTAAGTCAACGCATGTAGGAAGTCATCAGGCTTAGTTGGATCATGGCGATACATTAATTCCTGAACCAAAGCATTTTCTTTGACTTCAATGAATTCATTTAAAATGTCACTTAAGGCGGTCTTCATTTCCCCATAATCAGGGAAAAGAATTTTACCACCTTTGAGCATTCGGAATGTAAAAGAAAGGCAATCACTCCTATGCAACACATAGCGATTTTCTTTCCAGCTGTGTGCTCCGTGTGGCATATCGTAATATTGTACGACTTTGCCATGTCCATATCTTGCAATTAGAATACGCTGAGGTGTGACCAGGTCACCCAATTCGTGCGCCCTAATAGGATCAGGTCCACCATCCGCAGTAACAATGGATTTTACCTTATTTGACATTTCTGCGACTTCTTTGATATGTTCTTTATAATCTAATGATTCAAAGATCTTTGCGTCGAAGACTTCGTAAATTCCATCTGCTCGAATTGCTCCGTGTACGACGGCAGTTCGAGATGTAACCATGTTTACACCCCAGTCTACCCCCGAGGTAAACTTCTTATACTTACTCCTATTCTTTTCAAGAATTTGTAGTTCGCCATTGGGTCCTCTGGTTGGGCCTAATACACAGAGTTTTTTCAACTCATTTTCCGTGATGGGTTTCATACCCACATCATAGGCTAATCCAAACACCTCGTTATAAATTTGGTGAACACCGTATTTACCATCTGTTACCTTGCGATAAATCTCACTCCATTCTTTTTCAGTTTGATTATAGAATGGTAAAATAGGTTGGGCTAAATGGTAGCCGATTACATTTGGTTGTTTACCAGTTCCAGGTAGGTAACTGGATACCCACTCTCCTTGAGTTGTGTCCAAAACTTTACCACAAGAGGAACAAGAAAATCCTTCTTCTCTTATCATCTTGATTGGATTGTTTTCAATTGTGAGCATGTTCCAATGATTGCAACCTGCACATTTGGTTGCCCACTCAAGCATTGCCGATGCTTCCCAAAGCTTATTAATGGTATTATCCGTTGTTAAAGGTGTTCCAGCGAAGAACTCTCTTTTAAAATCAGACAAAGCCATTGTTTCCTTGATAATCGGTAAAATATCAAAATTCATATCTTGAACTTCGTCGTGGATATTATGATCAGTAGCAGGTCCACGACACCGAGTAGCGTCTTCCTTGGCGTATTTGAATAAAATTGAGCTGTTAGAATCGGCAAATATTTTTTCATATACGTCGTTCTTTTCCCAACCAGAAACGAATAACTTCTTAATTTCTGGACTATCAAACCTCGGTCCTACGTAGTTTGACGAAAAGTACTTTGTAGACGCTTCTTGAGGCGCAACATACAGCATGTGATAATGGTTCCACCTGAGTAAATTTAAACAAATGATATTACTCAGGAGTGTTGATTTTAAAGTTTTTCTACTGCACTTTAAAAGCAACTTTTGAGGCATGTTGTCATAAATATGTCTCATCATTGGAAAGCGAGATAAATTCTGACGCCGCCCTTCGTTGTCATTCAAATACTTTTCAATAAATACTGAAGTTGGTATTTGTGAAAAAACGAGTTGACGCGCAAGGAAAACGGATTTAGGAATTTTGCTATTAAACAATTTAACTATTTTAGATTCCATAATGGGAAGATCAAAATATCGTAGAGAAAATTTAAGAAACCCTAATTACCAAAAAATTAAGGTGATTCACTGCCATACGCGCAGGTATAGAAAACGTCGTAAGGAGCCGAACAATAGGATGATGGATACTAAACATATGAGCGATACCGAGGTTTTACTCGAGATCTGGTTTCAATGTGCGGAAGATTTCCTAAGATCCCTAAATGAATTGATTGTTCGTGCATTTAAAATGATATTGCCTTAAAATAAGAAAACTTCTTAATTAAGTCAAGTTATATGCGAAAAACCCTACGCAACTATATATCACGAGATAACCGCGTGGATCCCATGCGAAGAGTACTTAGTCCCAAATTGCAAACCGGGACGGTCAAAGGAGAAACCGTGAACAGAAAAAATAAAGAAGCGAGTGAACAAAAAGAAAAATAGGTTTAAAATTGGAGATGAAATCGTAGTAGTTCAAATGGATCTATTCGACAACACCCTGTTTGGGCGTCGAGGTAAAATTCGAGGTTACAGGCAAACAAATCCTGTCACGGTCGAAGTAGAGTTGGATGACAGCGCGATGCATGTCATGGAAGAGAGTGCGGTAGATTACGCTAATATCAGCGATTATTATGGGGCGACCCAAGGGTTCTAAAAACAAACCAAAAGTTAACGTTCCAGTTGTAGAAATCAAGGTACCAAAAAAGTTACCCAAACCGGCGAAAATAACCAATCTACCAAAAGTAGATGAACCTCAGCTGGTTCCCAAAAAGCGGGGTAGGAAACCAAAACCTAAAGTAGATTTGCCAGACGATGTGGCACCTACGGGTCCTGCCTTTATTCCGTTGAATATGAATAACTTCATATTTACGGAGCATTTGTTAATCCGGTATGCAAGTTATCTGATTTCACAAATGGATCCTGCTAACAATAGCAAACATTCGAGAGAAGCTGCAGAAGCAGACGAACCTCTCACGCACTACGTAATTAAAAAATTATTACGAGTATTCGGATTTAAACACGAACACATTGTGCAGTTGATGAACGAAGTCATTAACTTCAAAAATAATAATAAACCATCGCAGCTGTATATTAAGGTTAAAAAGTCATGAGCTTCTCACAAGAACTAAAAAATTATGTAGATGCATCTTATAGTGCATTATATATCTCCACACACGAAGAATCTCGTGTATGTAATGATATATTTAAATCCTTGAACACATCCCATATGATTATGGAGTGGGATAGTTTGCTGGGTCTTAGGGAGAAATTGGATGAATTCAATACTGGTAAAGCGGTCAATGAATCGCAAGATCCGGTTAATTTGTTCAACATCATTACATCTAGCTGTAGAAACACCGATCGTCCTCAAATTTTTATTTTGAAGGACTTTCATCTGCAGTTTGATAACCCGCTAAAGAAATTGCAAATTATTCGCGCGTTTAAAAACGCAGCTGATTTGCTTAAGGCGGTAAACAGTTGTGTGCTTGTTGTAGCTCCTTTGGTTAAAATTCCTATCGAGCTTAATAAGGCATTTCAGTTATTGGATTTCAGTCTTCCCACGACTGAAGCAATCAATGAACAGTTATCGTTTATCCACGAATCCGCAAACGCGAATCGTGAGGAAACCGATAAACTGGATCTTCCAAATCCAATTCGCGAATCCGCTGTAGAAGCAGCAAAAGGCATGACCGATGTTGAAATCGAGAATGCTTTTTCCTTGGCGTTTGTTACAAATAAAGGGTTTAATCCTAATTTTGTAAAAAGCGTATTCCGTGAGAAAATTCAGCAAGTTAAGAAAAGTGGTTTGCTGACTTACATCGAAACCGACATTACCTTTGACAATGTAGGTGGTCTTGAAGGTGTGAAGAATTGGGCCAAGACACGTAAACACGCATTCTCAGCCCGAGCTAGGGAATATAAGCTGCCGTTTCCGAAAGGTATTGGTCTTGCTGGTATTGCTGGTTGCGGCAAAACCCTGATTAGTAAGGCGATTGCAAATGAACTGGGATTCCCGTTGTTTCAGTTGGACCTAGGTAAGCTGTTCAGTAAATATGTTGGCGAAACCGAGCAGAATTTCGCCGATATGATTAAGACTGTTGAATCGATTGGTCGCTGCGTATTGCAGATTGACGAGGTCGAGAAATATCTTAATACTGGCGCAGTATCAGGTCAGGGAGACAGCGGTACTAGCTCACGTTCGTTCGGCTCCATCCTAACATGGATGTCTGACCGTAAGAGTCCTGCGTTCATTATCGCAACCTCAAACAATCATCTGATTCTACCTATGGAATTAATCCGCAAGGGTCGTTTCGACGAATGGTTTTGGGTTGACCTACCTAATCAGGAAGACAAGGAAGAAATCTTCAATGTGGTAATCAAGAAGTTTGGTAGAAAAATTGAAAATTTTGACGTTGTGGCTCTGGCAAGAGCTGCCGACAAATTTTCGGGTGCCGAAATTGACAACGTCTTCAAAGATGCAATGTTCAATGCATTTGCAGAAAATGAAGAAGTTCAGCAGCAGCATGTAATCGATGAAATTAAACGTGTTACTCCTCAAGCAGTAATCAATGAAACTCAAATAACCGCAATGCGAGATAAAGTCGAAGGTAGACTTCGCCTTGCAACCAACGTTAACGAAACCGAAAACTACGCAGTTAAAACCCGTAAAATCAAAGCCTAAGTATGTCTACTACCATTGAAACTACAACTGATAACGCAGTTAAGAACGTAACGGTTCATACTGCCCAGGTTGGCACAAAAAATAACCTCGACTCCGTCAATATTAGTGACGCGTTGCGCGAGCGTTACAATAAGCTGTTTCAGGACGGCTATTTGGTAAACATTCATGTCTCTGTCTGGGGCATGAGTGCTAACTTGAGCGAAGAGGACTTGAAAATCGAAAAGGTTTCCAGGTTTATTCGTCTTGGTAAGAAAATGCTTATCGACCCTGAACATCTGAATGTGTTTAAGAATATCGAAAGCAAAGGTCGGCGCTATTTGTACAAAAATAGCTATGACTTTCCTATCGCTGATGCACACTTCGTTCCAAAGAAACGTCTAAGCGAAGTCTTTGACAAACTCGACGAAATTCGTACTGAGTTTTATGAAGCCAAGCGTGCGTTTATTGCGAATTACGAAACGTATAAACAGGCTGTATTGGATCATGAAGATTACAAGGACATCAAGGACGTGTTGCGTGGGCTTTATCCTACTGTAGCCGAACTTGAAAATCGTTTCTCGTTCTCTACTTCGGTGTTTGAGCTTACGATGCCTCGCTCGTTGGAAGAAACCAACATTCAAGAACTGATTGCTCGTGATCAGGCTGAGGTTGAAGTTAAGAAGAAACTCGAAGCCCAATTGGCAGACCAGCACCGCCGTTCGCTTCAGCAGATCGACCGATTTGCCGAAGACGCAGTGCAGTCGCTGCGTAATCAACTGTTTGGTGCCTGCGAAGCAATCACTCAGAAAATCAAAGCTGGTGAGATTGTTTCGAAATCTAATATCAACAGCATTAAAGCGGAAATTAGCAATTTCCACGCACTCAACATCTTTGACGACTCGGCAGTCGCGAATGAAATTGCACGTCTCGAAAGACTGCTCGAAGGCGAGCATAACTTCAAGACGGACAAGAGTGCAGTTGCTTCATTGGACGACGCGCTTAAGAGCGTTATGGATAAGACGGATAAACTCAGCGACGTATCGTCAATTCGCGGAAAGTATTTCCGTAAATTTAACGTCTAATGTCTCACTCCGTTCCAATCAAAACGGAATTCAGGAATCTCGGCGCTCTGAAAAGAGCGTTCGAGAGCCTGGGTTGGCATATTGTAGAAAATAGTAAATTAAATACCTACTATAGCGATCCAGCCAAAGATAAGGTGTACGGGTTGCTTGCACGTAATCCTCTTCCACAGGGTTACGACGTGGGTATTATACCGGATGAAACAATCACTCTGGAATGCGATTTTTTCCGTCCCGGAAAAATCGAACAGACATTGGGTCAGCAATTCACAGAACTGAAGAAGAGGTATGTAAATGCCGTGACTGAAGAAAACTTCGCAAATGTCATGGTTGAACAAACCTTTGAAGACGGTTCTTACATCCTAATCGCAGACGACGGTCAATAATTATTATCAAACAAACTATGCTAACTGTTCCTGAATTGAAACTCCTGTCCGCAAACATCTATCATTACTTCCGCAAGGTGGATCACCCTATGGAAGCTGATGATATTTACGTCCCTATCGACAGCATTAAGTTCGATAAACGTGATAACCTCGTATACGCCACTGTGCGCTTCGTGGTTGAATATTGTGGACGGAAACAACACAGTATTAGGATTAAGTTTCCTCTGACTGATAAGAAGAAGTTTAATCCTGAAGATTGGTCCTACGCATAATATGGCAACCGTACGTATCATGGTTGATAAATCCGGAAATCCAAAAATTTTGGATGTTCTCGGTGCTGGTACAAATTGTTTGGAAGCTACTAAGCAATTTGAACGTATGTTGGGATCTGTTAAAGAAGATGCACGGCAGCTTACTCCAAGCTACTACGAGCAGCTTCCTGATCAGATGCTGGAACAGGAATCAGATGGCTAAAAAGCGCATCTTTGTCGATAAACTTGGGAATGTGCTTGGACTGTATGACGAAAAGTTTGGTAACATACTGGACTACGGCATACGTAAAATTCAACGTGCGTCCCATGTAGAGTTCGATAACGAGTATCAAGTCTGGGGGGTGAAAATCCCCCCAGACGATATTCTCGACTCAAAAGTACCGGAAGCAGATTGGATATTGATTGCCACCGCGCCTACCAGAGAGGAAGCATTGGCTATCGAAAAAGATTATGTCGAAGGCGTATTTCTAAATAGATTAAAAAGCGGATTGCAACACAAACCATAAATTAAATGAGCAAACAGAAGTTTATTGCCATATCGGATGTTCATCTGGGATGGAAATTGTTCAACCTACCCGAGCTTGCAGAGGATTTAAAAGATAACTTTGTAAAAGCTTGTGATCTAGCAATCGAATTGGGCGTAAATTATCTGTTTATCGTGGGTGACTTGTTTGATTCCAACAAACCGTCACCTGATTTAATTGCATTTGTGCGATCTCAGGTATCCCGGCTACATAATAGAGATATTTGTGTAGCCGGGATTGCCGGGGATCACGACAAACCGATTAACGATGCCGCCTGGATTCATTTGGCGGGAGTTACTCCCATTAACGAGCTACAAAAGCCTGAGTTTGTAGGATTTGATTATACAGATAATCCAGTTAATAATATTAATGAACTGAAGGAGCTTCCTAATAAACGAGCCGTAGAGTGGGTGTTTTTACACGGACAGGTGCCTGAATTATTCCCGTTCTGCGAAGATAAGAAGAAGCTCGATATCAAATCATTAGATTCGATTAACGAGTTTCCTAACTTACAGGGATTTATTCTGGGCGATATTCATAATGCTAATTCGGGACATATTGAAGATCCTGCCGGGAATCGCCCAAATCAATGGATTGGCTATTGTGGTAGTTTGGGTGTTGTCAAAACAGACGAAATTAATAATAAGGAAGGTATTCTTTATTATGACGGCGCAGAACTTAAGAGAGTTCCCTTCAAATTGGATAGGCAGTTTATTCGGCTAAACCTCGGCGAATCCACAGAACCAATTAATTGGGTCGAAAAATACGCCAAGTTTTATACCGAGCATTCTGGTAAAAAACCAATATTCTTAGTTGATTACACTAGAGATCAAAAGCACTTATTACCCAACATTGACCGGTTGTACGAAGTGGGTATTGTTA
>Ga0255211_1000755_pt1 | contig 10779 bp, 10 predicted proteins | sample Miss_Yuk_RepB_8d_FD_183036 | JGI IMG/M metagenome (GOLD analysis project Ga0255211, IMG submission 183036) | Freshwater microbial communities from Mississippi River, Louisiana, United States - Miss_Yuk_RepB_8d | ecosystem: Environmental > Aquatic > Freshwater > River | place: USA: Louisiana...
GCCGTGTTCGGCACGCGCCGGGCGTACGACTTCATCCACCAGGTGATTGCCGAAGAAAATCTCAACGTCAAGATCTGCTGCGCACTGCCCGGCCTGACCACCGGTTACGGCCCCAGCCACCAGGCCACCGAAGACCTGGCGATGATGCGCGCTATTCCGGGCCTGACGGTGGTGGACCCATGCGACGCGCTCGACATTGAACAGGCCGTACCGCAAATTGCGGCGCACAACGGTCCGGTCTACATGCGCTTGCTGCGTGGCAACGTGCCCCTGGTGCTCGACGAATACAACTACAAATTCGAACTTGGCAGGGCCAAAATGCTGCGTGAAGGCAGCGATGTGCTGGTGATCTCTAGCGGCTTCATGACCATGCGCACGCTCGAAGTGGCCAAGCAACTCGAAACCGACAAGGTCAACGTGGCTGTGCTGCACTGTCCGACGATCAAACCACTGGATAGTGAAACCATCCTCGCCGAAGTGCGCAAGCCAGGACGTTTGGTGGTGGTGGCCGAAAACCATTCAGTGGTCGGCGGGCTTGGCGAAGCTGTGGCTAGCTTGCTGCTGCGCGAAGGCGTTGTGCCCAGCAAGTTCCGCATGCTGGCGCTGCCTGACCAATTTCTTGATGCGGGTGCTCTGCCTACGCTGCACGATCGCTACGGTATCTCCGCAGAGAAAATGGTCGCATCTTTCAAGGAATGGCTGGACTGAGCGCTTTCATCTGAAAGTCCACATACGCTTGCGTTCACCTTCATCGATTGGTTTGACTGCCGATTCGATTTTTTATGCGGGGGGAGGCTGGGGCTTTCAAAAAATTTCCCTCTGTGAGGCAGGCTACGTCTAAGCTCTTGACAAACTCCGTTTCCGCCAAAGTTCAGCCCGTGTGAGTCATCACACGGGCTTTTTGGTTTCTGGCGCACGACCAATTGTCACTGCAGGTGTGGCATCGACCGGATCTTGGGGCCAACGAAATCGAGAAAGCTTTGTGCTGCAGGCGAAAGTGATCGGCCTCTGCGGGTGAACACCTCGAACTTGCGGCGCACTTCCGGCGTCCCGACAGGACTCATCTTCAGACCGTACACGTCGACCAGAGACGCTGCATAGGGGATGCACAAGGCCACACCCAAACCAGCCTTGACCATGGACAAAGCCGTGGCCATGTAGGCGACTTCGGTTGCAGGGCTGAAGCTCAGACCGGGATCGGCCTTGCGCAAATCCTGGATCAGCAGTTCGGTGAACTGGCCCTGCAGCGTGATGACGGGGTAGGGCGCCAGCTGCGACCATCGCAGACGTTTGTGCCGCGCCAGGGGGTGGTCTTGCGGAAACGCTGCCATGAACGGGCCGTCAAACAACCGTGTCGATGTGATGTCCGAATTGGGTTCGCGTTCAGGCCCGATGCCCAGCTCCACCTCGCCGGAGAAAACGCGCGCCATGACATCTTCCACGGGGGCGTCCACCAGTTTGATTCGGCTGGCGGGATGCTGTCTCTGGTAGTCGGCAATCAGTTCGGGCATCAGTGTCGAGGCCAGCAACTGGGAAGCGGCCACCCGGACCAGACCGCACTGCATGGCTTGCTGGTCGATGGCGCGATGCATCACATCGTCCAGGTCGTGTACGGCGGCATCCAGCATGGGGTACAGCCGCTCTCCCGTGTCCGTCAGATACACCCGCCGTGTGCTGCGGTCCACCAGTTTCGTGCCCAGCGCCTGCTCCAGCTCCTTGATCAGGCCACTCAGCGCGGATTGCGTGATGTAGAGACTTTCTGCCGCGAGTGTGAAGCTGCCGGTGCGGGCCAGCGCCAGAAAGGCACGCAGTTGCCGCAAAGTGAAATTCATCTGATTTTCCGATAAATATATAAGAAAAAACCGTTTGAATCATATATCGAAGCAGGCTCCAATTGGGGCATTCCATACCACAGGAGATGCGCCATGCTCGCTCAAAAAATTCACCACGTCGCCTACCGTTGCAAGGACGCCAAGGAAACCGTGCAGTGGTATGAGAAACACCTCGGCATGAAATTCGTGCTGGCGATTGCCGAAAACGAAGTGCCCTCCACCAAGGCGCCCGATCCCTACATGCACATCTTCATGGACGCTGGCGATGGCAACATCCTGGCCTTTTTCGAATTGCCCAATCAGAAACCCATGGGGCGGGACGAGAACACGCCTGCCTGGGTGCAGCATCTGGCACTGAAAGTGAAGTCCTACGACGACCTGGTCAACACCAAGGCTAAGCTGGAAGCCGCTGGCATCGAAGTGGTGGGACCGACCGACCACACGATCTTCAAGTCGATCTATTTCTTTGATCCCAACGGTCATCGTCTGGAACTCGCCTGGGATTGCGGGACGCCCAAGATGATGCAGATGCTCGATGACGTGAAATGGGACATGCTCGAAGAGTGGAGCCAGACCAAACGCGCCCCGCGTCAGGCGGCCTGGATGCATGACGGTAGCATGTCGGCATGAACACGATGCTCAACCCCACACATGACCCGGCAGCGCGCAGCTGGCTGGCTTCGGCCAACCAGCGAGGGGGCGACTTTCCGATCCAGAACCTGCCTTTCGCGGTGTTCCGCGTGCGGGGTACGGCCGAGCCATTTCGCGGTGGTGTGGCCATTGGCGATCAGGTCATCGACCTGGCGCGCCTGAGCCAGGCGGGCTGCCTGAAAGGGCTGGCGCTGGATGCCGCCAAGGCAGGAGCACAGACCACGCTCAACGCGCTGATGGCCATGGGGCCTGCTGCCTGGTCGGCCCTGCGTCACGGCCTGTTTGGCCTGCTCCAGGCCGATGCTGGCGCTTCGGTGCAACAAGCCGTGCAAGCCTGTCTGGTGCCGCAGTCCCAAGTCGAGTACACCGTGCCCGCGCAGATCGGTGACTACACCGACTTCTACACCTCGGTGCACCACGCCACGAACATCGGCAAGCAGTTCCGGCCTGACAACCCGCTGCTGCCCAACTACAAATGGGTGCCGATCGGCTACCACGGCCGTGCCTCGAGCATTGGCATTTCCGGCCAGAGTTTTGCGCGCCCGAAGGGCCAGCTCAAGGCGCCCGACGCCGAGGTGCCGGTGCTGGCGCCCAGCAAGCGTCTGGACATTGAACTGGAGCTGGGCATCTTCATCGGGCAGGGCAATGCGCAGGGCGAGCCGATCGAGATTGGCGATGCAGAAAACCATGTCTTCGGCATCTGCCTGCTCAATGATTGGTCCGCCCGCGACATCCAGGGCTGGGAATACCAGCCGCTGGGCCCATTCCTGTCCAAAAATTTTGCCTCCACCATTTCACCGTGGATCGTGACGCTGGAAGCGCTGGCACCCTACCGCGTGCCCTTTGTCCGTGCCGGGGGCGATCCCCAGCCCCTGCCTTATCTGGACAGCGCGGCGAACCGCGCCGGTGGTTCGCTGGACATCCAGCTGCAGGTCGGCTTGCAGACGCGCCGCATGCGTGAAGCCGGACAGCCTGATGCGCAGATTTGCCGCACCAGCTACCGCCACGCTTACTGGACCGTGGCGCAGATGGTGGCGCACCACACGGTCAACGGCTGCAACCTGCAGCCAGGTGACCTGTTCGGCAGCGGCACCCTGTCCGGCCCGACGCTGGACCAGGCCGGTGCGCTGATCGAACTCACGCAGGGTGGCAAGAACCCGATCGCTTTGCCGAACGGTGAAAACCGCACCTTCCTGGAAGACGGTGATGCGGTGGTGCTGCGCGGCTGGTGCGAGAAGCCGGACGCTGCCCGCATCGGCTTTGGCGAATGCCGGGGAACGGTGCTGCCGGCACGCGGCTGACACACCGATCCCCGTGGCAGCCCCGTGGCGTCCCCGTGGCCTCTCAGCGGAGCGTCAGCAGCGGGATGTCCCTGGCCTCGGCCAGGGTGTCCAGTTCCTTGCGTGTCTTGCTGGCCACAAAGGCTGCAATGGCCTGGTGCACAGCCGGTCTGAACAGGTCCTTGACCGGGTGGGCGATCTTCACGCCCGCCGCTTCGCACAGGCGCTGGGCAAAGTGGGCCTCCAGCGCCGCCACGGCAACACGGCCGTTCTTGCAGGGGTAGATGCGGTAGCCGGCGTGTGCGCCACCCACCGCCCCTTTGGGCGTGGTCATCTGCCACTGGCGCGGGAGGGCCAGCCAGGCCGCGGCCGTGCTCAGCGCCACTTCGTGCAGCGTGCCCTGGCCGGTGGTTTTTTGCACCAGCGTGGCCTGCAGTGCGGCTTCGCTGGTCATGAGGGCGCCACCCATGTCGGCAAACAGGCTGGCCGGAAGCGCCATGCCGGGCACCAGGCCCACTTCGGCCTGGTAGGTCAGGTCATGGCCCGGAATTTCGGCGAGCGGGCCGGGTGCGCCCACCACCTGGATCAGGCTGAGAGCAGGGTACTGTTTGTGCAGCGCTTTCCAGCCCAGCCCCAGCTTGGTCAGCGCCGAAGGGCGAAACGAGGTCAGCAAGATGTCGCTCTGGGCCAGCAGCTTGTGCAGCGCGGCCTGGCCCTTGGCATCTTTCAGGTCCAGCGTGACTTCTTTCACGCCCGCATGCAGCTGGGCGTAACCGTCAGGCGTGTAGTGCTGCATCGGGTCGCCTGCGGGCGGGTTGACCTTGGTGCAACGCGCGCCCATGTCGGCCAGACGGCGCAGGGCGGCGGGGCCGGGCAAGTTGAGGGCTAGGCTGACAACGCGCGTGCCGCGCAGGGGTTTGATCGTGCTCATGGTGCCCGCATTGTAGGAGCGCGGCCCTGCGCGCGAAGGGCATGGGCCGTGACCTCGATCCGATTCGGCCGCGGGGGCGACCTCCTGCACAGTGCAAGCTGGCCTGCAGCGCAGGCCTTGTCCGCGGGCGCCTCAGCGGTCGCCGAAATCCAGCGGCAGTCCGACGTAGTTCTCGGCCATTGTGCGGGAGCCGGCCTCGCTGTGGATCAGGTAGTCGAGTTCGGCTTCCTGGAACTTCTGTGCGATTTCGCCTTCGCCCGGGAAGCGGTGCATCAGCTGGGTGAACCACCACGAGAAGCGCTCGGCGCGCCAGATGCGACGCAGACAGCGTTCGGAGTAGCTGTCGATGCCGGCTTCGGAGTTTTCCTTGTAGTACTCGACGATGGCGGTCGACAGGTACTTCACGTCGGTCGCGGCCAGGTTCAGGCCCTTGGCGCCGGTGGGCGGCACGATGTGGCCCGCATCACCGGCCAGGAACATGCGGCCAAAGCGCATCGGCTCGGTCACGAAGCTGCGCAGCGGGGCGATGCTTTTCTCGATGCTGGGGCCGGTCACCAGGTTGGCGCGGGCTTCGGGGTCGAGGCGGTTGCGCAACTCGTCCCAGAAGGCCTCATCGCTCCAGTCCTCGACCTTGTCGGTCAGCGGCACCTGCAGGTAGTAGCGGCTGCGGGTGGCGCTGCGCTGCGAGCACAGCGCAAAGCCGCGCGGGCTGTTCACATAGATCAGCTCGTGGTGCACCGGCGGTGTGTCCGACAGCAGGCCGAGCCAGCCGAAGGGGTAGACCTTTTCGTATTCGCGGATCTTGTCCTTGGGGGCGCTGGCGCGGCAAACGCCATGAAAGCCATCGCAGCCGGCGATGAAGTCGCACTCGATGGTGTGGGTGACGCCATCCTTTTCGTAGGTGACACGCGGTTTGGCGGTTTCGAAGTCGTGCACCTGCACGTTCTGCGCCTCGTACACCGTGGGCAGCCCCAGCGACTGGCGTGCGTCCATCAGGTCACGGGTGACTTCGGTCTGGCCGTACACCATCACGTTCTTGCCGCCGGTCAGCTGGTTCATGTCGATGCGGTGGCGCTCGCCCTTGAACAGCAGGTCAAAACCGCCGTGGATCAGACCTTCCTTGTGCATGCGCTGGCCCACACCAGCTTCGTCGAGCAGGTCGATGCAAACCTGTTCGAGCACGCCGGCGCGGATGCGCGAGAGCACGTAGTCGCCAGTCTGACGCTCGAGGATGATGGCATCGATGCCGGCCTTGTACAGCAGCTGGCCGAGCAGCAGGCCAGAGGGGCCGGCGCCAATGATGGCCACCTGGGTACGGGTCGCTTTGGTCATGGAAAGTCTCCTGCAAGGTGTGAAAACGATGGGCGTGAGCTTAGGCAAAGCCCGCCGTCAGCGCAGTACCGGACTGCACCTAATGTGCGATCATTCGATCAGCTGTGCGATGATCGCGCAAATTGATGGGGATCAACCGGGTCATGTCCATTGCCAAAGCAGACTACATTGAGGGCCTGGCCAAGGGGCTGGCCGTGCTCGAAGCCTTTGACACCGAGCGCCAGCGCCTGAACGCCACACTGGCCGCGCAGCGCACGGGCATCACGCGCGCAGCCGCACGCCGGCATTTGTTGACGCTGGCCGAACTGGGCTATCTGGAGACCGACGGCAGCCATTACTGGTTGTCAGCACGGGTGCTGCGCTTTGCTGGTAGTTACATGGCCACTTCACGTCTGCCGCGCACCCTGCAGCCCACCCTCAACCGGCTGGCCGCGCAGACCCAGGCGGCTTTCAGTGCCGTCGTGCTCGACGGTGGCGAAGGCGTGATCGTGGCGCGCAGCGCTGGCAGTGCCGAGCCGGTGAGGGCTCTGGCCTATGGCCTGCACCTGGGGGCGAGGCTGCCAGCGCATGCCACTTCCACCGGGCGCGTGCTGCTGGCCAGTTTGCCCAAAGTGGAGTTCACTGCATGGCTCAAGGGCCGCGATTTGCCGCGCATCACACCGCAAACCGAGGTCAATCCCAAGGCCTTCAAGGCCTTGATCGAGCAGGTGCGTCAGGACGACTGGTGCCTGGCGCGGGACGCGCACGAGCTGGGCATCCACGCCTTGGCCGTGCCCCTGCGAGACATGCAAGGGCGCACGTTGGCGGCCCTCAATGTGGTGGGCACGGCCGAACAGTTCAGCGATGCGGCGGTGCAGCGCAAGTGGCTGCCATTGTTGCTGGACGCGGCCCGGGAGTTGAGACCTTTGCTCTGATCTGAGCCGTTGTTCGGCCGCAGGGGCGGCCTCCTACAGTGAAAACAGACAGTCTTGTGGGAGCAAGCCCCCGCTCGCGAATGTTTGAAGGGGACGCTAAACGCCCAGGTGCTGCTCCAGCACGCTCGGGTCGGCGTGCAGGGCCTGTGAACTGCCTTCGAACACTACCTCGCCCTTGACCAGAATGATGTTGCGGTCGGTGATCTGGGTGACGTGCTTCCAGTTCTTGTCCACGATGATGGCGCTGATGCCGCTGTCCTTGATGACGCTGCAGATGCGCCAGATTTCGCGGGCGATCAGCGGGGCCAGGCCTTCGGTGGCCTCGTCCAGGATGAGCACATCGGGGTTGGTCATGAGGGCGCGGCCGATGGTCAGCATCTGCTGCTCGCCGCCCGAGAGCTGCTGGCCGCCATGGCCCAGACGCTCCTTCAGGCGCGGGAAGGTCTCCAGCACGCGCTCGTAGGTCCAGTCACGCTGGCCGCGGGTGCCGGCTCGGGCGGCCATTTTGAGGTTCTCGACGACGCTCAGGTTGCCGAAGATGCCACGGCCCTCGGGCACGTAAGCGATCCCCATCTGCGCCACCTCGAAGGTGGGGCGGCCGTTCATCGGCTTGCCCTTGATTTCCACCGTGCCCTTGCGTGGCGGCACGATGCCCATGATGGACTTGAGCAGGGTGCTCTTGCCCATGCCGTTGCGGCCCATCAGGCCAATCGTTTCGCCACGGCCCACCGTGAAGTCGATGCCGCGCAGGATGTGGCTGGCGCCGTAGTAGGTGTGGATGCCGTGGGCGTGGATCAGGGTGTCGCTCACTTCAATGCTCTCCCAGATAAGCGGCCTGCACATTGCGGTCGGCGCGCACAGTGGCGGGCGTGTCGCTGGCGATCACCTGGCCGTTGACCATCACCGTCAGGTGGTCGGCCAGGGCAAAGATGGCGTCGATGTCGTGTTCGACCAGCATCATCGCGTGGTCCTGTTTCAGGCGCAGCAGCAGCTCGACCATCCGTTCGGCCTCGGCCACGCCCATGCCGGCCAGCGGTTCATCCAGCAGCAGCACCACCGGTTCGGTGGCCAGCGTCATGGCGATTTCGAGCTGACGCTGTTCGCCGTGGCTGGCCGCGCCCGCCATGGTGTGGCGGCGGCTTTGCAGGCCGGCCAGTTCGATGGCGCGCTCGGCGCGGGCGTTCACGGCCACCATGCTGTCGGCTTTGCCCAGCCAGCCCAGCGGGTTGAACGGATGGGGCTGCACACGCGATTGCGCCGCCAGACGAACGTTGTCCCAGACGGTGAAGGTGCGGAAGATGTTGGTCTTCTGGTAGCTGCGGCCCAGGCGATGGCGCGAGATTTTTTCGGGCGTCCAGCCGGTGATGTCGTGGCCGTCTAGCGTGATGCTGCCGCTGGTGGGCGGCAGGTCACCCGAGAGCAGGTTGGTCAGCGTGGACTTGCCGGCGCCGTTGGGGCCAATCACCGCGTGCAGCTTGCCGTGACACAGGTCCAGCGACACGTCATTCACGGCAGCCAGGCCGCCAAAGCGCTTGGTCAGGCCCTTGGCCGACATCAGGACTTTGGAATCACTCATTGTTGGCCTCCTTTTTCGCGAAGGCGCGGGCCAGCAGACCCAGAATGCCCTTGGGCGCGAAGATGACCAGGGCCACGATGAACAGGCCCATCCACATCTGCCAGTGCTTGCCGGTGTTGAAGTTGCCGATCGCGGGCAAGTCCTTGAACAGGTGCAGCAGGTACTCGAAGGAGAAGGCCCCGATGATGGCCCCGGCAAAATTGCCCATGCCGCCCAGGATCACCATCATGATGGCGTGTGCACTCAAGTGGAAACCCATGAGCTCGGGGTTCACGAAGCCGGTCTGCGCGGCCCACAGAAAGCCGGCCAGCCCAGCCAGGGCGCCAGCCAGGGTGAAAGCCGCCAGCTTGTGGCTGAAGGTGCCAAAGCCCAGGGCCCGCATGCGGTGCTCGTTGACACGGATGCCGGCCAGCGAGCGGCCAAAGGGGCTCCACAGCACGCGGCGCAGGAACAGGTACACCGCCACGAGACAGCCCAGCGTGAAGAAGTAGAACACGCGCTTGTTTTCCAGATCGATCAGCACGGCGTCAGGCCGGAAGTTCAGGAACAGGCCGTCCGAGCCACCGAGCGCCTTGTTGTCGAAAAACACATAGAACACCATCTGTGCAAAGGCCATGGTGACCATGATGAAGTAGATGCCGTGCGTGCGCACGACCAGAAAGCCGATGACGAGCGCCGCCAAGGCCGAGGCCCCCACGGCAATCGGCAGGCTGGCATACAGGCTGATGGGCTCGTTGGCTGGCGTGACAAAGGCCAGCGCGTAGCCAGCAATGCCGAAGTAGGCCGCGTGGCCCAGCGACACCAGGCCGGTCACGCCCTGCAGCAGGTCCAGGCTCATGGCAAAGATGGCCAGGATCATCATGCGGTTGACCATGGACATGTAGAAGTCCGAGCCAACAAAAGGAAAGGCGGCCAAAGCCAGCAGGCCCAGCACCAGCAGCAGCTGGACACTGCGGGGCAGGGTTTCAATGTGAATCTGAGGAGCGCTCATCTTGATTTACTGCTTGAAAAGACCTTCGGGCTTGTACAAAAGCACGGCGGCCATGAGCACATACACCAGCATGCCCGACACCTGCGGCAGCAGCACCTTGCCGAAGGTGTCCACCAAACCCACCAGCAAGGCCGAAATCAGGGCGCCGCGCACCGAGCCGATGCCGCCGATCACCACCACCACAAAGCACATGATCAGCACCTGAGAGCCCATATTGGGGTAGACGCTGGAAATCGGCGCGGCGATCATGCCGGCGATCGAGGCCAGGCCCACGCCCAGCGCAAACACCACGGCGTGGATCAGGGTGATGTTCACACCCAGGGCTTCGGTCATTTCGTGGTTGAAAGCGCCCGCACGGATCTTCATGCCCAGACGGGTTTTCGAGATCAGCAGGTACAGTCCCAGCGCCAGCAGCAGGCAGATGCCCGACATGAACAGGCGGTACACCGGGTAAGACAGCGTGTCGGTCAGCGGGATCGAGGCCGACAGCGCCTCGGGCACCTGCAGGCCATGCACATCGTCGCCCCAAAGCATGGAGCGCAGTTCCTCGAACACGTAGATCAGGCCAAAGGTCAGCAGCACCTGGTCGAGGTGGTCGCGGTGGTAGAAGTGGCGGAACAGCACTTTTTCCAGCAGCAGGCCAAAGGCCACCGACAGTGCCGTGCCGACCACGATGGCCAGGGTGAAGCTGCCCAGCAGGCCAGCCAGTGACCAGGCCAGGTAAGCGCCCAGCATGTAGAAGCTGCCGTGCGCGAGATTGACCACGCCCATGATGCCGAAGATCAGCGTGAGGCCCGCGGCCAGCATGAACAGCAGCAGCCCGTACTGGACGCTGTTGAGCAGCTGGATGAGGAAGTTGATGAAGTCCATCAGAACCTGTGACAGAAATGGGGAAGTGCTTGTGAAAACGGCGGATCACATCCGCCGTTGGGAAGCCGAACCTTTCGCGCTGAGCCTGTCGAAGCGTCAAAGCACTTCGACAAGCTCGGGACAAGCAGTTGTGGTTTACAGGCGGCAGCCGGCGCCCGAATCGGACAGGGCCTTGGCGGCCACACCGATCACCTTGTTTTCCTTGCCGACGACCTGGCGCAGGTAGATGTCCTGCACCGGGTTGTGCGCCTTGCTCATGGTCCACTTGCCGCGCGGGCTGTCGATGGTGGCGCCTTCCATGGCCTTGTACAGGGCGGCCTTGTTGCTCAGATCACCCTTGACGGCGTTGGCACCCTGGATCAGCAGCAGGCCGGTGTCATAGCCTTGCACGGCATACACGTC
>Ga0255211_1000757_pt1 | contig 10768 bp, 9 predicted proteins | sample Miss_Yuk_RepB_8d_FD_183036 | JGI IMG/M metagenome (GOLD analysis project Ga0255211, IMG submission 183036) | Freshwater microbial communities from Mississippi River, Louisiana, United States - Miss_Yuk_RepB_8d | ecosystem: Environmental > Aquatic > Freshwater > River | place: USA: Louisiana...
GGATACTAGAAAAAATCCAGATGGTATGGAATTTTATATTTGCTGCTGTTCATAATAGGATTACCTCATAATTTTTCACGCAATGCAAAGCAAAGCAAAACATTTCTTGATATATATATATATATAATGTATATAACATTGTATACCTTATATAGGTGTAAAAAAATATAAAAAATATAAAAAATATAAATATATACGATTATTTATATTTTTATATATGTGGTTTGATTCGTATATTGCGTCACTATTTTCAACTAGTATTAGCTCTCCTCTTCTACTTCATCGTGGTTGTAAACAATAGAGATATTTTTCCAGCCTTTGGTTGTATATTTTCCGTATTTCTTGTCGAACACTTCATAAATTTCATTGCCGCGGGGCACATTTCGGTCATAGTGTTCGATATACCAAACTTTGAACGACTCATACATTTCGGTCTTCTTAACATAGTGTCCATCCACTTTGCGTATCTTGTCGCGCACAAATTCATTGATATAGTCCTGGCTGTTGCGGTAACTTTCGCTGCTAGCAAGAACACCCGGAGTGTCTTTCACCATTCCACCGGTTTGAAACGCCTTTTCAACAAGCATAGCCAAGAATACAGGAGCCCATGTTTTGAATTTCTCGTCCAATCTTTTATCGATAAGGTACTGGTAGGGTTTGTCGGGGTCATCATCGCGTGGGTTTTCGCAAAAGATTGCTTTGTGGTCTACTTTTCGAATACGTCTCCATGTACCTTCATCATTTGCTTTGATGTCAAACAAGGTATTCGTGCATACAACTAACTTGAATTGAGGCTGAAATGTAATCATATTCTTGAATAGAGCACGACCCTGAATCGGGTCACCGCCGGTAATTTCCTTCATAGGACCTTCCTCAAGACGCATTCCTTTTGACGGTTCTTGCATAACGGCATATCGAATACCGACTAGCTGAGCAATTTCAGAAGACGTTCCACCGATAGATGCGCGCTTGCTTGTAATAAGGGAGATAGGAACAACTGCTTTATATTCGCCAAGAGTGACGGACATTAACTCGACTAGTTTTGATTTTCCATTGCTGCCACAACCAGTATATATGTTGAATGTTTGTGGGTAGTTTACACCGATGAGACACGACGCAAGATGTTCCCACATGTAGTTTCGAATATCTTCTTCTGGATAAAGTTTAGCAATAAAGTCGTTAATTTCCGCAATGATTTTGCCGTGTTTTTTCTGGTCAAGCGGAAAGTAGTCAATTTTCGTGCTTTTTGTAATATAGTCATCGGGTTGTCCTTGTCTGGCGCGTTTTTCTTTGAAATCGATTACACAATTGTTACAGCACAGAAGGTGCGTTTTTGTGTCGATGCTTTGTGAGAATTTTTTATCATAAAACAACTCTTGTGCCTCCTTCATAATGTTCGTCTTAATGCCGGTTTGTTTCAGTCGAATGCAAATATCGGATATTCTGTGTTGGAATTGATTTGGTTTTCCTGATTCATCGGTAGACGATGCAGCCCCGGAAGAAGCCGCCGCAGCAGCAGCAGCCGCAGCCGCAGCCGCAATTTGTTTATTCGCCTTTTTCGAGTTTAGTGAACCAGGTGCTCCGCCTGCAGAACCGATGCGATTGATATAAACGTTGTACATTTCATTTGAAATCATCTGTTTGAGAGCGATACCGGAGTCACATTCTACCCAGCGGTTGTTTTCAAATTCATACCATGTGTTGTCGCCGAAGTTAGCACATACGAATTGATTCTTGAACATATTATATAAAACGACCGCCAAGTCAACCATGGTTGTTTCTGGTTTTCCGTTAATATTGACCAGGTCATTTGACAGTGTAATGTCGACGTAGTAGTCAATCGTTTTCTTATATACTTCGTTATACCGTTCCTTTGCGTCGTGTTGTGCCCAGTATATAATCGAACGACGCGTGAGACCGTCTTCATTTTCCATTGAGAATGTCAACCACATGTCATAAAACTCGCGAATTTTGTCATAGCTGAATTTTTCAGACTGAGAGCTGAAAAGAATCCACGAAAGGAATAATTTATCGCTTGTGTTTCGAAGCGCCCATCCAACGCGAATCCATAAATTATATTGGTTATAGTACTTCTCGGGGAGACACATCGTATAGTCGCTAGTTTCCTTGATGAAGTGTTCACGCGGTTCAAGGCTGCCAAATAACCTATCAATTTCGTCCGTAAGTTGTTCGCGATTTGTAATTTCGAATATATCACTGTTGCTCATATTTGTTGCTCTGCGCCTGACCCCACCTACCTTGGCTAGTGTTGGTTTTCTTACTTTGTTGCTTTTGATTGCGTCATATTCGCGCTGAATACACTCGCGGTTTTCAAATCGTGGATGTCCGTCATATTGAGCAGACAGAAGATTAAAGTTTTTCGCATAGTCAAAGAACGACACATTTTTCGGCTGGTATTCCCAGATATACTCGGATTTTTTGTTTGCACCTGTCTCGTCGCCATTATCGCTGTCGTCGTCCTCGCCACATTCATCGTTCTCTTCACAGTCTTCAGAATTTTCATTTTTCACATATACAAAATTAAATTGCCATTTAAGTTCGTAAGCTTCATGTCCGGGTTTTCTAGAGCCATACAACTGCCATCCCACAGGATTCTGAATACGCGATATATTATCGTCCAAGATATCGTCCCAGGAATTCTTCAAAGGCAGGTGTTTCAAAACATCGGGAATACTTTTAAGAACAGAGTTTCGAAGCATGTGTTGAATAACTCTGTCAGCGTGGATACCAATAATCAAATGAATCCCGTCTTTTGTATATTTTTCATCATCGGTATTGACGTTCGGTTTTTCAAACACGAAAACACTAATCTCCTTTTTAGCACCATCTTCAATATTCAACATTTTAGAAATTTCATCCATATAGAGCCCAATAATATTTTCAATGTCATCTTTTGTATGCTGCCGCGTATCAATGTGCGGTCCATACCTAAAATCCAAATCAACCAGAATCGGTCCTCCATTTTGTAACTGTTTTTCGGTTAAGTATTCATGACGCCTATTTGTAATCACGTGCTTGGAGTATTTTGCCCAGAATTCGGGTAGTTTGTCGGATGGAATGCAGAATGTTCCACCGGTTACGCCATGTTCGGCGCTAGGGATTCGGGTATGTGTAAATGAGACACCCGAGGATGATGGGTCGCCCTTTTTTATATAGTACTGTTTCATATATTGTTCGTATTCATTTGCACTTGCGTTTGCTGTAGATGATGTTGATGACATTTTTGATACTTGTGACTTATTTCGTGTTGAGTTGTTTGAAGGTTCCATTTGTATATTATAGGTGGAGATATTTTTATATCAATTTTTTATGTTTAAAAAATATCCCTAAAAATAGACAACCCTTGTTTGAATGAAAAGTAATATATGTCTAAAAACGACATAAAAATAAAACGCGTATGATATATATTGTTAAAGTATAGACAGAAGAAGTAAAACTACTTAAATTGAGGATGGAGAAAAATACAAATGCGTCATGTGTGGCTCCTCATAATAACGAAGAAATCAAGAATGAAATTATAACAGCTGCATCGCAAGCATCGCAAGTATCGCAAGCATCGCAAGCATCGCAAGCATCGCAAAATGTTTCAAATGCAAACGTACATATACCCAAAGAAACCATAGAACGACTATTAAAAGACATAAAAGATATATATGTATCATCGCTTGAAAAGGATGGTATTTATTATAGACACTCGGATACAAATATTTTGAAAGCATATGTAATGATAGTAGGACAACCCGATACTTTATATTTTGGTGGGTACTATTTTTTCGAAGTTACATTTCCACCCGACTATCCGCATGCTCCACCGCTTTTTGAGTATTTAACAAATGATGGCATTACAAGATTTCATCCTCATTTTTATAAGTCAAAAAGAGTATGTTTATCGATTCTAAATACATGGAGAGGGGAACAATGGACGAGTTGTTTAACAGTAAAGTCTGTTTTATTGACATTATTGTCTATAATGGATAATGAACCAATGTTACATGAGCCGGGTGTTACGGAAAAACATCAGGATTATCAAAAATATCATACTATGATTTTGTATAAAAACGTGGAGTTTTCTTGTATACGGCTTATGGACGAATTTATGAGTACGACTATCATTCCCTTTGAAATGGAGTATAAGGAACATTTTTATAAGTTTATGGTCGAACGGTTTAAAGAAAATGCGAATGGGTTAAAAAAAGTTATTATGAATTCTATGAAGGTAAAGAACTATAATAAGTCTTATTCAATAAGCGGTTTATATAATATGTCATTTTATGTAAACTTTGATGAACTACTAGATAAACTAATAAAAACAGCGGGAAAATATGATGCTGTTGTAGAGTAGTAGAACTACTTGTCGGTCTATGTGTGGTGTATGTATGGTGTATGTGTGGTTTTATATAATTTAAGTAATTGTATAAAACTTAAGTAATTATATAAAATTGAAATAAACAAATAATCCTATACTATTATATACGAACATTATAACAAACAAGCATAGCATGCACTTTTGTATAAATTGTAGCAACATGTATTATATTCGGTTGTCTGAAGAAGACCCAAACTCAATTGTATATTATTGTCGAAACTGCGGTCATGAAAACAAGAATATTTCACTAGACAGTGTTACAATTTCAAAGACATCGTTTAAGCACAACAAGCAAAAATATAACTCAATTATTAACAAATATACAAAACTGGACCCAACCTTGCCGCGCATTAATACAATAAAGTGTCCGAACCAGTCTTGCAGCAGTAACGAATCGAATAAGGAAAAAGAGCGAGAAATTATTTATCTTCGCTATGATGATGTCAATATGAACTTTGTTTACATGTGTTCGACATGTGACACTGTGTGGAACACGGAACAGTCAATGTAATCATATTTAGAAGTGACATTCTGCTGTAATGAATATTTTTCTTTTCGGTCGGTGTAATAATATCAATATTACTAATACTATTAATACTATTAATACTATTAATAATATTAATAATATTAATAATATAAAATTGAAATAAAATCAATATAGTATATTATAAGATAGAAACATAGTTACACACACTCAATGAAAAAAACCGACCCCAAGTATGCATCCGATGACTCTGAACCTGAACCCGAACCCGAGTCGCCATCTGCTTCCGAAGGTGAAGGTGAAGGCGAAGACGGAAATAGTGACGAAGAACAAAGTAGAAGTAGAACCAACCGAAACACTATAAATAAAGTAAAGTCAATACTAGGATTTGGCAATGAAGATTCCGATAATGCTAGCCCCAAAGTATCTGACTCTGAAACGGATATGGAAGGAAATGATACCGAAGGTGAAGATATTGACGAAGAAGGTCAGATAGAAGAAGTCCCAAGTATCAAAAATGGATTTTCAAAATTGCTAGGGAGTTTAAAAAATGCTGTTAGCAACATAGGAAGTGAGAGTGGTTCAGCGGCGGTTGAAGCAGAAGAAGCGAATATAGATAAACCAGGAAGACGCAAAGGAAAGTCGGCGGCTGCCTCCGCCTCTTCCTCTAGGAAGAAAAAGGTTCGCGGTATTCAACCAACAGAAGCAGAGCTAGCATATAATAGTGATGATGACGAAGGCGCAAATAGTGACGATGAAAATATGGACGATGACGACAATGACGATGACGAGTCAAAATTAAAAAAATTCGACAAAGATGTAAGAAATGAATATTTAGTAAACTTTCATCCCGAAAGTCTGATACAAAATTATGACGAGATTTATAACTTGGCTAGAGTTGTGCGTGATGAAAACGGCGTAATTGTAGATAGCTTGCACAAAACATTGCCTATGATGACAAAATACGAAAAAACAAGAATTTTGGGACAGAGAGCAAAACAAATCAATGATGGTGCTACTCCGTTTGTAAAAGTACCCGAAGGTATTATAGATGGCTATCTTATTGCCATGAAAGAACTAGAAGAGAAAAAAATACCATTTATAATTAGACGACCACTACCAAATCGGGGGTCGGAATACTGGATGGTCGAAGATTTAGAAATTATTATTTAACACTTCCAGCGCTTTCCGCAATCAAGACATGAAACAAATGTGGTCATCGGTTCATCTGCTGACCTCGTCTGTAGTTGATAATAAGTACATTTTTTTGAGTGACATTTGCGACACGTGAACTTATCCGTGGATGCTTCCAATTTGGGCTCATACTTATTTTGGTCTCGAATTTTCTTGTCTTCGATTAATTTTTCCCATTTTTCTGGGCTCATTTCTTGATGCGTCATAAAAGCCAGTTTGTGAGCTTGAAATTCACGATTCTTTACCATGTTTAGTATTCTTTCATCTTTTAAATTTACATATATTGTACGAAGAAGGTCTAAATAAATTGCTACAAAATATATGTTATCCCATTTTTTTATAACGGATTTTTCTTTTGCCTTTCCTAAAGAACTATTGAAAATTCCTTTTTCAAGATTTGTCGCTATTTCACTATAATTACTGCCATTGCCGTTACCGTTGCCATGACCGTCACTGTCACTAATAATTGAAGACAACTTTATGCGAACATTTTCGCGAAATTGAACAGGGTTTGATATTTGACGCATTTTTATATGTTGTGTGTGTGTGTGTGATTGTTATTAACTAGTGTTGTTTATATTAATAACAATCTATTTGTCTTTATTCAATTTTCCTATATATATAAAATACGGAAATACGGAAATATAACACAACTATGATTTAAGGAAGGTTTAATGCAGAGGATATCACACCCGTTGTGTCAAAAAATATTTTTTTAATTGTTTCAATTACATAAACAAAAAAGGCGAGAAACATAAGAACCCAAGGGAGGAGAACTAAAAACCATGAAAGATTGCTAAATCCTTTTTTGCACAAATAAGATAAAACCCAAGTCCATAAAACAATAAAAACAGCTTGAACTACATATGATGTTCTTGTGTCTTTTTGATAGGTAAAATTAAGACTTTGTAAAAATGAATTATTCGCTTGGTTCAAAGTAATCTGTTGGGATATTGCATTCATTCCAAAGTAAGAAAGTACCATTAAAATAAATGAAACAATAAGATAAATCTGAGCAGGAGTGCAAATCTTGTCAAACATTGAATATTATACTATATATAATAATTTATAAAAAAATATTTACAAATTATTTAAAATAGTTACCTAACTTATTTACATTATTATATTCCGCTACTTACTTACTTACTATATGAGTATTCTTCTTCGCTTAATTCACTTGATTCATCTGTTTTCCACCCCGCATCATCATCTTCTTCTTTTAAAACATACTTTTCATTCTCTCCTATATTATGTTTACCCTTGAGTTTCATTTTTGTTGAAACAGTTTTAGAAACAGTATTTCTGTTTTTTTTAAAGTACATACTTTCTACACCACCATCACCGCCATCGCCATCGCCATCGCCGCCATCATTGCTACCATCTTCCGAAGACTTGTCGCCATCACTATCATCACTATCATCATCGTCATCATCATCGTCACTTTCATCATCACTACCTGCAACATCTACGTCAGAGTCACCTGCTGGTCCTCCATCTACAACAAACCCATCTTTTAAGTATCCGTCGCGAGTTTTCTTATTTTTAGGAATCGATTCTAGTTCATCTTCTTCATCATCATCGTCATCGTGTTCATCATTTGTAGCCAATGACTCAAAACCACCAAACAAATACTCATAAATTTTATTCCATTTATCTTTTGTCAAATTTATATAATTATTTTTACTATCACGTGCAATCAATGCACATGCACCAAAAAATAACTCCGTATCAACAGGTGGGGGAAACTCATACTTATTTTCACTATTTGCTATACCATCATCCTTTGCCCATAACTCTACAATTATTTTACCTCCTACATTTTCTTTTTTATTTTTAGATGAATAACTCCATTGTGTTCTCTTACTAAACCCGTCAACTTTTTTAAACTTGCATTTCTTAGATAATTCCTCAGCACAAATTAAGGTCTCCCGAATATCATTGTCTTTTAAACTTCCATTTTTTTCAACAATAACAAAACTTATACTATTACTATTATCATTTTTTTTTATTTTTTTGTCATCATGACCGATAACATTTTTATTGAGCTTAACATTCATTTTTTCAGGTTTTGCATCTTGTGAATTTCTTGAATTTGATTTTGATTTATGTTTCGATTTTTCATCAACAATTATTTCCATCTTTTTGAATCACTGCTAGAATATATCTTTTGATTACATTCGGTTTAAATAGTTTATCATATAATATATAAAGTTCAACTTAAAGAGATATAAATATAAAATATTATACCGTGTATATAGCTTGCAGATTGTTTGTAGTATAAATGGAAACGTTACATGATAACAAAAAATATACTGTTAATAAAAAATATACTATTAACAAAAAAGATAAAAATGAGAGTCGTCCTCTAGATAGAGCGATGCCAATAAAAGTTTATTTTCCAAATATTTCAATAAATAAAATGAATGAAATTTTAATTCCTGATACGACGCCAGAAAATATGACAAATAAAAAAAATAAAACAAATAACCCGGATAAGTCAAATAAAAAAACTAAAATCGATATATCGAAATATTTAGTAGATGAAAGAAATAAAATTTTAATTTATGGTTCTTCTGGAATTTTTGAAATGACAAATAATAACTTATTTCAGTTGTACCCTGTAGACAAAAATATTAAGGAACTAACTATCAATGGTAACTTAAAATTATTACTTGATGGTTCTTATATGAAACGATATGATACGCCTTCATATCAAATACCATATAACCATAGTATAAAGTATAAAACAATTAGAACATATAAAAATGACATTAAATCAAATATAAAATTTATTATAGAAATTGAGAATGAATGTATATATGATTTTTATATGTTAATTACATCAGCTGATGTGACAAATAATGAAAATAAAAAAATAGAATTGAATAATTTCGTAAAAGATGAATTGTTGTCGTTTTTATCGAGGTTAAACTTATATAGGTAATTATATACAACAAATAAAAGATAAATGTGGAGCTGGATAATAAAAGTTACTATGGTTTCATTGTTATTTATATTTTTACTTCATTATTTATATTCATTTTTTAAGACAACATTAACTTCTCCAAAGTTGAAAGATTTAGTAAATAAACCCCAGGAAAAATACAATACTATTTATAACTCACTCAAAAGCACAGGAGATGGAGGAAACATACATACAAGAGAAGATAATAATACTAACTCATCTGTTATGAAAGATGAGCTAAAAAGGTATTTAAAAGAGTTAAATTTTTCTGATACTAGTAATAGTAATAGTAATAGTAATACTAACAGCATTAGTTGTTCAAATACAAATACAAATACAAATACAAATACAAATACTGAAAATATAAGTTCATATTCTGTAGTAACAGATAGTATATACTCTCCAAATAATATGATGACAGATGTAGGTGCAAATGGTATATCTACGCGAGTAAATAATATGCCAAATTATATGCCGAATATAAATGCTGTTAATACAAATATTGTACCCGATTATGGTACACCATCCATGTCATCTTCTTACGCTTCGGCATATTCTACTTATTAAGGTATATTTAGGAGGGGAGGGGGAGGGGAGAGGTATATAATATATGTAACATAGTTAAAGATATTTATATATTATAATACATTATACCGCTTCACCGTCGCGAACCACCATGACAACTAATATTAACACTCGAAGTCCCTATAATTCTAAACGGGAAACACGAGACCCATTTAGTATATCTTTTGATGAACAGAATGAAATATTGCGAAACTTTCCTTTAAACGTTAAATTTTCTTATGAAAAAAGTACTCATAAGAAAGTTTTATCAGATGTATATGTAATTATTCCAAAAGGTAAAAAATATTTTGTATGGTTTACGCATCGAAACAGAAAAAATATATGTGTTTTTCTTGAAATAGGATACCAGAGTAAAATAATCAATATGTTTTATCGTCATGTTTCGTTTGATGATGTATTATCCTATGGTACAATATTTTATGGTACACTATTTAAGACTAAAGTTAGAGAAGAAGAAGTGAATAATAAAAAAAATATATGCACTAGTGAAATCTTTTCAGTAGAAGATATTTCATATTATAAAGGCGATGATATATCTCGATACACATATCTAAATAAACTAAACCTAATTAAAAATATATTTGATACCAAGTTGCACTATAATATGGCATTTTTTAATAATGGTGTTGTTTTTGGGTTACCTGTCATGACTACCGACTTTATGGAAGCTTATGAAAAAGCGATGAATTTGCCTTATTCTGTATATTCTATTCAATATAAGTATTTTGACGACAAAAATTCGTCGCAATCATTGACAGAATATTATCATTTTAATAACAATGGTGCTGGTGTTGGTGTTGGTGTTGGTACTGGTAGCCTAACTGTTTCAAGTGATACAAATAATATAGTAAGTCATAGAAGCAATAATAGCAATAATACTAACGATATTTATACTGTCCATGTAAATAAATACAATGATAAACCATCGACGACGAGTGAACCTATCAAACAAAAAATAATGGCAAATGACATATATAAGGTATTCTTTATAAAACCAGATTTACAAAATGATATTTATTACTTATACCAAACCGGTACTACAAATTTTGACGTTATTTCAAAAGAAATAGCGCATATACCCGACTATAAAACAAGTGTTTTAATGAACAAGTTATTCAGAAATATTAAAGAAAATAGTAACTTGGATAGTTTA
>Ga0255211_1000763_pt1 | contig 10738 bp, 10 predicted proteins | sample Miss_Yuk_RepB_8d_FD_183036 | JGI IMG/M metagenome (GOLD analysis project Ga0255211, IMG submission 183036) | Freshwater microbial communities from Mississippi River, Louisiana, United States - Miss_Yuk_RepB_8d | ecosystem: Environmental > Aquatic > Freshwater > River | place: USA: Louisiana...
AATCGCAGCCTTTGCTAACGCCAACCCAACATGACGTGCGGCACAAACAAAGATGATCTTGTACTTCTCTGATAGTCCAAGGGGTGAAAGTGTTTTTCCAGTTCCTGTGGGTGCAATATAAAGGACGAGTTTTGCACCGGGTCGTTTGGCAATTGTAAAGAGTTGTTTTTGATGCTCGTATAACTGAAAATCCGCGTATTTGAATACTGCTTCATTCTGTTCAATGAACCGATATGCATTACGAAGAAATCCGACGATTTGAATCTCGTCACGTAAAAGTTCATTCATATACATTGCAAAATCAATAATATGAGTATTGACTCCAGTTACTGATTTTTGAAGCATTAATTTCAATGTATAATAATGCTTCATCCATTCGTTGGGAGTGACAGTAGAAACAGTTCCTCCTGCTGTTGGTGATTCCGTTTTGGCGGCAACCATTTCCTCTATTGTAGCCATAATGTGATGGTCATATGTGTCACCCGATCCACCAAATGTCGTGTTCATATTTTGGATTCGCATAAGGTCCACTTTTTTCATGGTTTTCTTGGATTTGGATTGAATTTCAAATGAACAACATGAATCACATTTTTTGCGTATCAATGCAATAACACGTTCAACACGTTTACGAAAATATTCATCAAATAGATAGTCTTCCATTTCGGGTGTCCCATTTATTTTCAAACGGGAAATCAGCGATTGATGTGCATTGAACGTTCGATTCACATCATGAAACCCATCAATAATCAATTGCAAGATTTGCATTTCTTCTTCTGATTCCATAATTTCGACATTATTCCATTCCTCACCGGTGAGTTTGACTTGAACAAGGGTTTCATTTCCAGGAGTTTTTGTTGTCGTTGATGTCATTTGATGCCTTGTTAAGGTTGATATAGACGATACATTAAAAATATCGTATTCGATTTAAATCAATTTTAGAGATAAAAGTATTACAATCAATACCACATTGTAGAAATGAATTAAATATAACGGTCTAATGTATATTACACTCACCCATCCTAATAAGCAAACAAACATTCTTTAATGCCTGTTATTATTAGTTTTGATGGAAATATTGGTTCGGGAAAATCGATGACATGTTATGAATATGAACAATACTTGAAAAAACGCATGTCTGGTGAGGTAGGTGATTCTACAGCAGTATTTCCAACAATCACTTCGATTGATGAAATTTGTTTTTTAGATGAACCTGTTGCATTGTGGAATCAAGTTTGCGACAAGGATGGTGTGAATATATTGACAAACTTATATAAAGACATTCGCGCGAATGCGTTCAAATTCCAAATGATGGCATATATTTCACGTCTCTCTTTGTTGCGTAAAGCAGTAAACAATCCAAAAATTAAACTTATTATAACTGAGCGAAGCGTAGAGACGGATCGCAATGTCTTTGCAAAAATGTTGTATGATGTCGGTGACATTTCCCATGACGAATTCCAAATTTATACATTGTGGTTTGATGAATTCTTAACAGATGTTCCATTGTCTGGAATCGTATATATCAATGCATCGCCGGAAGTGTGTCTCGCGCGAATTGGAAAACGTGCACGAGAAGGAGAAACAATACAATCGGAATATATTCAACGTTGCCATCAGTATCACGAAGACTGGATACAAAACAAAAAATGCGCACTTTTGGAACTCCCTGCAAATCAAGATATATCAGAATCACCGCGTATTCTCTCTGATAGAATGGAACGTATTACTGAGTTTATTCGTGGGTTGTTGACGAAACCCAATATCACTGAATTAGACTCTCTTAGTCTTACGTGATTTAAATATATGCCAATAATACGTCATCTTGAATATCTCCATGTAATGTATCGAATTTATAATCTTTATTTATCGATACTATAGTGTTTTTTATTTGTTGTAAGAAATCTATGTCACCATAACTTTTTTCGTGCCACGGAAACGAATTTTTAATGATTCGCAGGTCATCAATCAATATTACATTATCTTTTCTTTCAATACTTTTAATCGCGTCTAGTTCATCAAATAGAGGACATTTCTTTTTATAGTTATGAATATACTCATTATCGACATGTGCATCAAGAAAAAACATTGTTTTATTTTTTAAATTATCATCCATTACATAATTTTTCATATTTGAACTATCGTCTAAATACAAATTATATTTTCCTGACGTAATATGTTCTTTAAACACGATGTTTCCTAATTCAACCCAATCCTTTCTAATTTCAATACAATATACTTTATCAAAATTACAAGACAACGCTAATTTACTTGATACATTTTCTCTCGGATCATATAATCCTGTTTCAAAATAATTTACACAACTGTGTTTTACTCTTAACTCTTCTAAGTCGAATGAAATCGGCATTGTTTTATATAAATTATATCTACTGTTTACATAAAAATTAAGAAGATATAACACAATTCAGTATGAAAAGTTAACATTGGTATATTATACGAACTAGTGCAACAATAACTGACATAAATATAAAAGTATGAATAATAACAGTTACTACGATTTTCGTTGAGGATGAATCATCGTTCAATTGTATACATGTGGAACTTTAAACCAAACGAGCATAAATCAATACCGATGGGATGTATTCAAAAAAATAAGTTGTTTATGCCAGATTATAGTATCGTAACACCTCACGATATTATACCGATTCTTTCCATGTTTGATGGTCTTACTGAATTGTGGTCGCGGATTCCCGAAAAATATTGGATCGTAAAAGCAGATTTGGGGCGTTTATTGTATATTTACAAACATGGTGGTTTTTATCTTGATGTTGATTGTGTCATGTCATCAAACCCGTTTAATACGATTAACCCAAAGTGTGACCGGATGATATTATTCACAGAGTGTGTTGTTCCTATTGAGAATCTAGGACCGAGAGAATGCAAACATCCTCGTAATGGTTTACGTATCGCAAATTTTGCGTTTGCTTCTAATTTTAAACGTCATCCTTTTTTAGAAATATGTATTCGTGAATGTATACGGCGTTTAACTGTTTTGTTTGATTTGAACCTGGATAAATGGAAAGAAACAGATATTCTTTGGGTATGCGGTCCAGATGTAATTACAACTATGTATCATGTACAATTTAGTGATGATGGTTCTACCGCGAATATTGATTCATCGATTCGTCTTATTGAACGAGGTTGTTTACAACATTTGGGTTACGGATCATGGCGTGATGAATAAAATGTTTTCCTATATTTATTACAACGAACGTGAAAACAACCCCTTCTGCGAACCTTGAGTAACTATTGTTGGTTCACCCCAATATACATCCATATTAATATCTCTTGCAGCTATATTTAACCACCAGTCAATAGGTAAAGTAATATTACGTTTTGTCGTTATATAATCACATAATTTTTTCGCGCACCGATTGTGTATAACATAACTATCAGTGCATCTTGTAGCACCACGATTACCTTCATCACCGGTATCCACATTTTTTTTATAAATATATTGTTTTGGAACTAGTTCGTTTGATGGAATATGTAATGAACAACCATCACCTAAAAATAACATGTCATAATTTGATGGTAACTGTGTCATGTATTCCGTAAGTTTATTCATGAAACCATCACAAAGAACTACATCATCTTCAAATATCAATGCTTCATTTATGTTTCTTTTTACTATCAAATGATATACATAAAAGTGTTTTAGATGTAATGATAGTTCGCCTGGTCGATTCATAATATATTTTTTGTCAAACGGTGGGCAGTTCTCAACAGTAATATTCTTTTTATCAAACAGTTCAATAAATTCGAAATCATGAATTCCATGATTTTTAAACTGTTTTAAAATGTGTTGTTTACGACTGGTTAGTTTTGCATAATGCAGGACAAATATTTTAATCATGGTTCTATTTGTATAATATATTTATATTTGTTTTGACCAAACGAACCCAAAATTGAAGTCTCCGGATTCAACTATACAGTTAAGGAACTACAAAATAGAATAAAGATTTTGCGAGCACATAGTGCAGGATGGTAAAACATAGTTGTGAAAACTGTAAGTATCCTTGTAAAAAGGAAACTACGACTGAAACACTCGTTCAACAAAATGAACAACAAGGGCTGTCAATAACGAATATGAATACGTCTGAAAATGAATTCACTTCAACAGCAACTATGCAGTCTTGCCAAATGGACTATTCAAATAAAACTCATGAAGAACTGATTGCGATTTGTAAGGATAAGAGTCTCAAGGGATATAGTGGAAAAAAACGCGACGATATACTTCAATTCGTAAATAGTCATACTACTTCGCAAAAACAAGACACAGGAAAATTCAGAACAAATATGAAAGACCAGTTTTACACAAATGAAAATGTTGCAAAATCTTGTATCCAGCGTATTACCGGTTTATTGCCATTTACAAGCGATTATATCTGGATAGAACCATCGGCCGGTAATGGTTCTTTCCTACACAATATACCAAGTTCATTTGAAAAAATTGGACTTGATCTAGAACCGAAAGCAAACGATATACTCAAACAAGATTACTTGAAATGGATTCCACCATCAAATAAAGATATTGTCGTATTTGGAAATCCTCCATTTGGAAGACAATCCTCATTAGCAAAGGCGTTCATTTCCAAAAGTTGCAAGTTTGCAAAGATAATAGCATTCATTCTTCCTAAATCATTTACGAAACCAAGTATGTATAATGCGTTTGATTTGAAATTTCATCTCATTCATTCAGTAGAACTTGAAAAAGATTCATTTGTAATAAATGGTTCTACATATGATGTTCCATGTGTATTTCAAATATGGCAGAAAACTAATACGGATAGAAAGATTGAAGAAAAAACGAATCCAGAAGGATTTGAATATGTAAAACCAAATGAAAAATATCACATAGCATTCAGACGAGTAGGTGGTCTTGCTGGGAAATGTTATAAGAATGATGGGTCAGAGTTTAGCATTCAATCCCACTATTTCATAAAATTTAACGACGATGTAGCATCCTACATTGATACGATTATTGAAAAAACGAATAATCATACATTTCCAAGCAATACACTTGGTCCTCGTAGTCTTTCAAAATCAGAGGCAAATATTGTCATTAACGATATTATACATTCTGTATCTTCTTGAAAATACGATGGGAAGATGTAATCTGAGAAGAAATCACTCCCCTTTTTCTCAGGAACAGACTTTACTAGTTTATCAAGTTCTTCTATTTGAGAACGAGTAATAGTCCGAAATAGTAAATTGCAAGAATCGATTAAATCTACTTCTGTGATGGTTTTATTTTTTTAGTATTGTTTATATCATCTTGAATATAATGAAACACTACCATATGAATAGGGTTTCCGTTACTTACAGCATCAAACACACACTGCCCCTACTGCGCCACACAGTATTTCGACTACACGATGTTTTTACAGACACATCGCATTTATCAAGGCGATTGAGATTTGCAGGTAAGTCTATTTTACTGGTGTATTTTACTCCTTTGAGTTCTTCGGTTTCATTCTATTACGATGTAGAACCAAATATCCACTTTAATCCATTAGATAATAAACTTCCACCTTTAGTATCGTAATCGCTATTTGCTGTATTTTCTGGAATGTTTATACGAATATCCTTTTGCGTATCATTAACACTTACAGCGTCTTCAATATATAATTCACCGTCATCTTCATCTCTTTCACAGCGAGCACTGCCTCCGGCCATTTCTGTCAACAATACAGACTTTGGTCGGTAACGTAAAATATCAATTTCATATTTCGTTATCTTAAATAGTTCTTTTCCATAGATTTCATGAAGAAGCATCCACTCGAATATACCTCCAGTATAAATATGAACATTTGTAAACCCGAGTTTGACTAACTGTTCGTATTTATGCAATATTGATATATCATTCGAGTTCTTACCGTAAACAATTATCATTATGTTTGGTTTTTTGTGAATGAGTGCATTCACAACACGTTCTTCAAACCGAATATCTAATGTTGTTTTAATAAGACAATGTTGAAGTGATGGTGGTAATGTATTTATTATAAGGGTTGAATGTTGAACATGTAAATTTCGATACACGACCATTTGAATGTCTTCATAGCTTACTTTGGGTACAAGAGATACTTGATTGCCCATGTTTTAGTTTAACAAATAATATACTATTACTATTATTTGTTTTTATTTCAGTTAATCAAACGTGATTACAATATCCACAAATTCTTTTTTAATGCTTTTTGTTGCAGAAGACGACAATTCTTCACGTTTTTTACGATGTTTTACTTTTCCAGTTATGCTGGCAGTGCTAACGCTTTGTTCGTTTGATATAGTTGACGTAGTGATACTGTCATCAATCTCATCGTTTGAATGTTTTAATTCACATCCATCTATAGTTGCTGATGACGTCTGATGAGATTTGGCCAATTTACGTGTTGTATTATTACGAATATTCATATCTGCTTCAATTGAGGTATAGTTTTCTTGAATATAACGAAGAACTTCATTCTCAATGGCCCATTTAAAGAAATTCAGTTGTCCTAATGTTGTCTGAATATAGGTTGTCCCGTTTTTGTGAGGAACATTGATCCGTTCCCATCGACAGAATGGGTCGAACCGCTTCTTTGAATACGCGCGAAGTTTTAGTTTATAATCCACGTATACTTTGAATCTCTTTGGGCGAGTGGATGTGGATGCGGTAACCGATGCATCACCCACGAGATCATATACGGTATAATGTTTCTTTGAATAATTGGTAACAAACCAATCCATAATGCGCAATGAAATATTCGTCGTCCCGTTGATCACTGCAAGCATCTTATCCATATTTTCACCGCCATTTTCGTTATAAAACCGAAGTACTTTGTGAAGAAGAAGATCGTTCTGTGTATTATAAAGACTCGTCCCATGTGCAAGCGCTGGGGTGGTAGAGCACGCTCCTAGTGGAGCAACCTGAAACATATCTGTTGGTGGTTGAAGACAGGCCAGCATTATTTCGTGTAATTGACATATATAAAAGTATTTAAACCTCTTTCGTGTGGTCAATGTGTTCAATTATATAATATAAACACAACTTGCTATTATGTATAATATCCAAACGACAATGTCATCTCTCGAACGCGCCGATTCTATATCCCCAGAAGAGCGTGAACAATACGCCCGTGCAAACGCTGCACTTAAAACTCTTGATGCCAATGAGACGAATGTATCCAGTGACACCGATAGTGAACCTGGAAATGTACAACCCACGAAACTTGTGGTCGACTTTAAGAAGATGCCAATAGGATATTATGAATATTATACCAATAGTCCAAGTATTATAAATCAGATGTTGCTCTATATGTATCACACGATTTATAATTTGGTATATTTGCCACCGACAGTTGATGGTGATACCGCGACAGAATCGTCAAAACTGGTCCCAATCCCTATCAAACTCCGCCGACGCCCTTACAAATACGACAAGGATGATTTATGTTATGCACAGATGGGGTATGGTGAATACAAATATACATACACTATCCCTGCGACCAAGACGAATCCAGAGAAGACATCCGAGTTTAAGTTGTCATATCGTCAAGAAGAAAATACGGTGGGGTGTCATGATGGCGCAGAGAAATTCGAGTGGATGACAATTCATACCGATTCTCCGGAAGTGTTCCACCATTTTTACCGCGAAAGCGATAATTTTCTTGAAAACAATGAACAAGATGATACGAAACTCCACGTCTATGTGATGTCCAAATACGGTGAGTGGATGCGCTATAACAAAATCCCTTCACGCACTTTGGATACTGTATATTTTGATGAGAAATTGAAAGTGAAACTTCGTACTGATATTACGGATTTCTTGAAGAAGGAGAAGGAGTATGACGAGTTCGGAATTCCGTATAAGAAGAATTATCTGCTCACAGGTATTCCTGGTAGCGGAAAAACGAGCATGATAAAGGCGATGTGTCGAGAGATTGGTTATAGTCTTTGTATCTTCTCAATCAATCACGACGTGGACAATAATACTGCACTCGCAGCATTCCGTGATATTCCGCCTAAGTCAGTACTTCTATTTGAGGATATTGATTGTCTCTTTGAGAAACGTGCAAGCACGAATGACAATAAGAGTAGTTTCACGTTCAGTCACCTCTTGAACTTGCTGGATGGTGTGTTTTTCAGGAAAGGTCTGATTTCATTTATTACAACGAATCATCCAGAGAATTTGGATCATGCATTGCTGCGTCAAGGACGAACGGATATGATTATTCATATGAATTATCCGAAGAAGGTGGATGTCAAGCATTTATTCCGTGATATGATGCGAAAGGAGGAAATGACCGCGGAAGAGATCGACACCCAGTTTGACAAGTTCAATGAACATATCAATAAAAAGAAGATTACTATGGCCGGGCTTGTTGGTTTCCTCTTTCGGTATCGAAAGAACTGGGAGGAGAACATCAATGAATTATTGGATGCGGACAAGTTTATTAAGGAGGTGACGCGGAATGTGGAGGATAGTAAACTGTATGCGTAAGAATGTAATCATAGACGTTCTGAAATGAGTCCTGTGTTTTTTCTAATGAATGATACGAATATCCTCGGTGGGATCGTGATTTACGGTTGTTATTATCAGGCACTTTGCGCCGCCATGTTTTCTCTGGTTGCGTGAACGTATCATTGGATACCGAAGTAAGAAAATCCACCATACACGCAGTATTTGCACATGGATTATGATTCGCATTTTGAATATTGTGAATCCTAATCTCTCCATTGGTCAGGCGACGCAAAAATGCCCCGATATGCGACGGGCAAATTGTGTCCTCAACGCCGAAACAAACTATCGTTGGTACCTTTTTATAAGCGTCCATGAGCGTTGATATCGCGGGTGTATTCCAGTATGAATAACACGGGTTCAGTGTAATCAGGCGTTGCAAGATTCGATGGCCTTCATTGGCGGGGTTTGCGAAAAAAGATAACCAAAATTCGGTTTTAATATTGCCGGATTCTAGTGCACCTGTCCACCATAATCGTCCTAGATATACCAGAAGGTCGGGCGATACCATTTCAAGATGGAATGCAGTGGTTGGCAGTCCTGCTTTGAAGAAAATTGCCCAATAGTATCCCCATTTGCCAAGTGTTGGAAGAATACCGGCAGGATTCAATAGGACGAGTTTTTTGATAGGGAAGCGGTCGGCGACAAAGATAGAAAGGAACCCGCCGAGAGAATGCGCGACAAGGATCGTTTGATCGAGGATTTCCAATTTGTGAAGTGTATGCCCAATGATGTCTGCGTACGCTATGCACAATTTTTCGTTGGTTGGGTATCGTTCTAGTTCAATATGCCCACTTATTCCAAATATAGGTAAATCGATCGCAACGCACTTCATCGTGGTCGGTAATGCCTTCATCGTATCGAAAAATGTGGCGGATGAACTCGCGGTTCCGTGGATGAATACGAAGACGCCGGATGGGTCGGTTGTGGTGGATTGTGTGTCTTTAACGACACAATGTATTTTCACGCCGGAAATATCGTGTGTTTCTTCGCGGAATCCGTATTGTCCTACGAGTGTAATCATTTGATCCGTGGCATTGATTGAACTTTTAACCGGTAACATATTGAACAGCCATGATGATATTACAATTTTTACATAAATCAATAAAAAAACAAGAAACAAACAAATCCATACAACCGCCCCAATGATATAGTCACATGAGTTCATTGTATTACTCTAATTTCCGAAAAGTGAATTGCTTTCCTTGACGAAATCTCTCGAAATCCATCGTCCCCCTCTTCAAATTACAATCCAAACATGCAATGACTACATTCGTATCATTGTGTCCATAGTTATTATCGATCCGGTCCAATGTCCATTGTTTCCGACACATTGCCTCTTTATACGCGACCTGGCAAATCTCTCGACAGTAGTGACATAAAAGTTCTGCGTTGACCAATAATTCAACAATTCGTTCCGTTGTAATGGAGTAACGTGGATCATAGATTTTGTGATGTTTGTCTTGATAAATATATGCTTTCCTCTTTGTATCAATCTCTCGGATGATATGTTTTAAAGTTGTTGTGATCGGTTCGGATGAAAGATAAGTATAAACAGATGTTCCGAGAGATTTCTCAGCAATGTTTCCTTTTAAAATATCAAGTACGAGAGATTGGTCGGGTGTATATATTTCTTCTGGAAGAGCCGCGAGTTTATGTTTGGGTATCTTTCTCTCGATCACTGCATCCGGATCCGCCATTTGTTTCATTTTATCCTGATTTCGCTTCCCTAAAATGTCGATCTTTTTCATAATACTACGCCGTGTACAAGTATACAATATCTCTCGATGAAATACGTGTCCATGAAACGAAAGCGTCGACGACAAGACTATTCATCAAACGCAGCCTCAATCTGATTGATCCAATATTGCATGCTGAGTTTATCATAATTGAAGGTTCTGCGTGAATATTCCGAGAGAATACGGGTGAGAAAATCTCTCGTAACATCCGACCAACGGTCCACGAGAACGACAGGTAAATCCGCGTACAATTCCTCCATTACTGGTGCATCGGGTAGACGACGGATAATCACAATACATCCCAACATCAATGCTTCCCATGTGCGTATTGTATCGAGACCATTCCCGCGTGGACTTGCAACAAAGACATTCTGGGTATATGTTCCCCATGTTTCATATCGGTTCACGCGTCGTCGTTCAATATTCATCAAATCTTTCGGAATACTATGAAACGCAAGCAATCTCTCGAAACATCCATTTC
>Ga0255211_1000766_pt1 | contig 10685 bp, 8 predicted proteins | sample Miss_Yuk_RepB_8d_FD_183036 | JGI IMG/M metagenome (GOLD analysis project Ga0255211, IMG submission 183036) | Freshwater microbial communities from Mississippi River, Louisiana, United States - Miss_Yuk_RepB_8d | ecosystem: Environmental > Aquatic > Freshwater > River | place: USA: Louisiana...
TGCTCCTGAATCTGCGCCTACGCCTGAATCTGCGCCTGCGCCTGCTCCTGCTCCTGAATCTGCGCCTGCTCCTGAATCTGCGCCTGCTCCTGAATCTGCGCCTGCTCCTGAAGATGAATCAGGTCCCAGTATGATGGATAAATTAAAAGGTGCGCTTGGAATGAATGATTCATCTTCCGGTAGTAAAAATAACGCAAACGAAACTCAAGAAGCAAGTAGTGCGAGTGAAGGTGACAGCGACAGCGACAGCGACAGCGACAGCGACAACGACAACGACAGCGACAACGAAGATGAAGAAAACGGTCTTGATTTTGATAAATTCGCAGAGGAAATACAAACACTTCGTAAAAAGTATGAAGATTTGAAGCGTGAAAATAAGAAACTAAAAAATAAAAAAAAAGAAGACAAGTCTTTCGCAAAAGATACTAGTGAAATGTCGAAAATGATTGCAGCCTTTTTTGCAATTAAAGGTTCAGTTGCTCAATTGCAGATTGCATTAAAAAAGCATGCAGACCAGAACGGTTTTCCAGTGGATGGATTAGGTTTGGATGATGTTGAAGAAAAAACCAGTGAACCGTTCGAAGCACCTATTTCAGAATCATCAGACTCAGAGTCCGATTCAGAACCATCTGTTGAGGAGACACCTACACCTCCAGAGGAAGCACCTTCAGAGGAAGCACCTCCACAGGAAGCACCTCCACAGGAAGCACCTTCAGAGGAAGCACCTTCAGAGGAAGCACCTTCAGAGGAAGCACCTCCAGAGGAAGCACCTTCAGAGGAAGCACCTCCACAGGAAGCACAAGCACAAACACCTGCGCCGGCCATTCCAAGTATACCTAACGAACAAGACAAATCCAATTCACTATTTAGTGGTGGCAAAAACCATTTCATTCAAACGATGAAAAAGAATAAGACACATCGTCATCACAAACGTCGCAATCGCCATCAAACTCTCCGTAAATAATTGATTGTTCTTCATTATGAAACCACCATTCTCGTGATGTTTTCATATTCAACTACTTAAAATTCATCTTGTATAGCATACGATATAACAAATACAGTAAAACTGCCATCAGCCCATAATAATAGACTTGAGATAGAGGGTCATTACGAAGGCTTGATAAATCAATATTACCAACACTTGCATCAGTATCTGTCGTATTATCAGCATCATCGCTTTGTAAACCAAGTATTTGTGACAAACGATAAATCATTTCATCGTATACGGAAGATTCTTCACTCGCCGCCGTTACCGTTATCACTTCCGTCATCGGGGAATTATAAAATGTCCCAACATTTTTATTATGACGGTCAATTATTTCTCTAGCGTTTAAATGACTGAGTTCATTTTCATTCTCTGCCGGACCCATTGTATTCTTCCCTCGTTGACGTGTAAACGTATCATAGGACAACTCACTGTGCGTAGGTGTATAACTCATCGGACTACGGTGCGACATTTGATACGCAATACCGGACGAACCGGCTAAATTACCCATTCCTTCTACACGACTTTGACAAATTTTTCCAGATGCCGGATTAAACCTCCCAGGAAAATGACACGGATTCATTTCCACCATTTCTACAAGTGCTATGTGACGCGTTTCATTTCTACGAACGTTATCATTATCTACCGTTTGTAATGTCACTTTCGCACAATCCGGGTATGTCCCTGCTGTAAATCCGTTGAAAAGTTGTACGGGATTTAGCGCACCTAAATTACCAAGCGCACCAGGAATAAGACCGCGAAGGTCATCAAATGTCCGCCCATCAGCACCACTCGCAATAAATGGAATCGACCCATCCGGTATATTATTCACGTAAATCCACCGGTCCACTTGGCGTTTCTCTCCGTTGCGTTTTTCGTCACGTGTTTTTTTTTGTTCATTGAGTGCATTCTTCAGTTTTGTTGCTTGGTCTTCTGTAATTTCTTTTGCACCTAATTTATTATCTACATCATTATATGCACGCTCCCAGGCAGCATCTTCATCACGTTCTTTCTTCCACTTTTCAGTAGTAGTTTCACTACATTTGCCGGTTGTTCGTAAGAAGAATTTATTGCCAAGTGGTTTACCTGTTACACTTGCGTTTCCTGTTCCAGAAATAAGAACTTCAACATAAGATAGAAGTCCGTCTACATTTGTCGCAAGTGCATCGAGTGAAAACCCTGGATACATACCCATTTCGGATGGTTGTTTGATGCTTTTCCAGTAATCATAAGAGGGTCCTAATAATGATGACATTGTTCGTATACTACCTATTTAATCATTAGATTAAATAATAATGACTTGTAAATATGATGATAATTGTAAAATAAAAGTTATCCATCTGTTACTTTCACTTTGCCTCCAGGTGACAACGATTTGTTCAAGTTTTCAACTTGTTTTCCTAATGACTGTAATTTGCTTTGTGTTAGTTTGATTTGCTCGGTCTGGTCTTTCACTGCAGTAACGTATTTAGATAATTCTTTTATTTTACTCTGTAGTTCAATATATTGTCCACAGTCTGTCCCACACGGTGTCTTTTTTATTTTTTCGGGTGCGTCCGTGTCAGCATTTACAAATTTTCCATCTTTTGTTGTTATTTTACCATCTTTCATTGTGGTTGTTGTTTTCTGGGTCATACCTTCAATTGCTTGACGAAAAATGGATGCATTTGACATACCTCCATTATCGTAGTCGTAGTCGTAGTCGTAGTCGTAGTCGTAGTCGTAGTCGTAGTCATTTTTAACCATTAATGGACTAACAAACCAATGTTTCCAATATGAGTGTCCGAAAATTCTCTCACCATTGAATAATAACAATATCAACAATCCTGAAACAATAAGTATGAATGCAACTATAAATGCTTGGTATTTAAGTATAGGATGTGTTTTATTATCATTTATAAACTGAACCACATTTGACCTAAATATTGAATCGGTATCTGCGTGTATAAATTCGTTAAATATCATATTTATGCCCTTACATTTCATTCGTATTATATTACTTTGATTTTTCCACCAACTTTTGAACATTCCTCTGCATTATTTCAATATGCTGATGTTGCATTTTAATATAAACCGAATTTGTTTCTATGTCTTTCTGTAATTTAGCAGCGTTTTCAATCAAACCAGTGAGTTTTGTTTTCATTTCTTCAACAGCATTACAATCTTTTGGGCAACTATCCTTACCACCGTCTCCATTGCCATCGCCATCGCCATCGCCATTGCCATCGCCATCACCTGCGCCTCCACTCTTTTTATTTTCCATTCCTTCACGACTCGCGCTGTAAGTATTGCCATTGCCACCGCCGTGGTGTATTCGCATATTCTCTCGCACATTCTTATAAACCCCCGTAACTACATTCCGAAATGTTATATCGAGTATTGCAATGACCATGCCAATCAAAAGCAATATTGTAAAGTTTGAGAGATTTTTTGTATAAAACTTAATATATTCTAACATTGAATATTGATATTATTTATGTTATAACTCTTATAGTTCTATACGATAATATTTTGTTCGTGTTATGTATACGGATTCCATTTCATTCCATTCCATATGAGTAAACCATTTGTTTCTTGGCCTCTTAATTTTAGAACACTTCGTGTGTCAATTCGGTCCACCAAAGAAAGCACAACAAGAAGCGTATTCCCTGGATATACTCGACCTGCCGAAAATGGACCTTCCACCGAAGGCAACCCACTCAACGATTTCGGTCGTGATACAAAATGTTGTGAGTTCCCCCAAACCAAAAATGTAATCAAGCGCTCCAGCTTTAAACCACGCCCCATCAAGCATTGGCGCAAGAGTCTGATGCCGTCCTCAACAAATAAATCTCGCCCTACTATCGGATTCATCGATCGTCCAGGTGGTATCGTCTTTAGAGGAACATCGTGTGGTTGTGATACTCGCGTCGCCTCTAAACAAAATTACATTGTGGAAGATATTCGGCATCCATTCCTCCGTGAATGTATGCCAGATGAAATCATACAGAATCCAGGTTATAAGCAAGTGGGCGTTCCAGGGGTCCCAGGGTCGTATCAAATCAATACGGGCATCTATGAGTCCAAGAATCTCTCATTTAACCCGAAGAAGAAGATTATTCGCAGCGGAAATACGAATGTGAGTCGCGCATATCATACCAGCAACGCGTCTTATCTACAAGCGAGGTGTCGGACGTATCAGCAACAACAGACGTTCTCGAAAATGTCGGGCACCGCGAACCAGTATGTTCACCCAAATGGCACACCGGTGAATCCGAGTGATTCCAAGACTGGGTCTCAAGTCTACTATTCTACGAATTGCGGGAACGCCGAGAGAATATATTCAGATGCGGCCGACCGCGCCAAATGCCGGACAACGGTCATCCACAAACCAAATAATGCGAAATACGGTGTCCAAGGTGCAGTCACGGCGGGAACACGTCTTGAGAGATTGAAACTGGAGACCATCACGAAAAATGGCGCATCGTTCAAGTCGGCATATGGTGTTGCTGCTGGGAATGCTGGGCAGTATCACGGAGATTCAATGGGTGCGCCTTATTTCATTAAGAGCAAGATATTCAAACCAGACTGTAATTTGTATAATCGGGCGGTGAAGAGACCGCATTTGAAATGCTAATAAATATCAATACGAATAATAAGAATAATAATATCACGATTATATAACCGTTATATATATTCGTGACACACAGGTATTCTAATCAATGACAGAATACACACGAAAAAAGAAACATCCGCGCACGCACCGTCACCATACACGAAAATCAAGGTCCCACGACACGAATTACCTCCGCACCAATAACTTCTTCTTATGGGCCAATCAGAAATGGTTGAACGAAGTCCCAAAGACCTTACCGAGAGAATTAAAGTATATCCGCCCTTTAGACAATTTCAAACTCATTCAAGATGAAATGTATCAAAATGTGCTTACGATGGTGCGCGAGTTGGCGCGTCCTGGCAGTGGAATCACAGCCACCCTCCGTCGTCAAATCAAATGCGTGGCTTCATCGTTTCGCCATTTACACCCCGAACCCATTCTTCGTCATATTTCCGAGTTCTGTAAATTATACAGCGACCTTGTTCAAGAAAATAATCTCTATAAGTTTCTTGGTCTTCTCAATCAAAATGAAATGATTCGTTGGGCACTTCCGGTCTCTTGGAATGTCGCGCCTGACGAATATATCCCCGGTAAATTATCAGCACATTTAAATGGTCCCTCACTTTCATTATATGACTACAGGTTTTATTTAAATGACGCAATCATTGAAAAACAAATGCGAGGTGTGCGTTTAAATGTCAGTGCTAGCACAGTTGTCCGCGAAGACCCGGCACTCGCAACGACGGTGCAACAAGGTGGGCGCGCCAAAAGCGACAGCGACGACGCTCCCGAAACACGAACCGTCGAGTATATCAAATACAAGAAACGTATTACGTCCGCATTCCTGCGCTTTATTGACGATGTCTTTACGAAATGTCTTGGCAAAGACTATGAAACCGCGCACAGTGTCAAAGCGCAAGATGTGTATGATATCGAGTGTCTTATGTTAGAACATATGAATAAAAATGACGACCGATTTGATGAAGATTACACCGATATCTATAAAACCGCAAACCATCGAGATAAACCACCGAATCTCTCACACTTTCGTAATAATATCCGTGGAGCAACGAGAATCCTTTCTTCCGACGCGATGGAGTATACCGATATTGATTGGCGAGAGATGGCGAAATGGATAGGATATCGCGCCGGTGAAACGCCACCATATTTTATTGTGTATCAGGTTGGTTATCTGAAATCCATAATGACAACCTTGAAAAAAGAGTGGGCATCGGACAAGTGGAAGAGTTACTGGTATTTCATTTATATGCGGCAAATCATCTGTTTCCACGACAAGTGGCGAGAGATTTATCTGGATTTTAATGATACGCTCATCCGTGGGAAAGAAACACACTTTCCGAGAGAATACGTTCCGATTCTTGGACTCGCGTATATATTCCCAAAGACAATGACAGAAGAGTTCACGCGGCGTTTCAAAAATGAAGAAATGGTCGCGAAAGTGCGAGAGATTGGGAATACAATGTTGGAATGTTATAAAACACGTATCCAAAACAACGCGTGGATGTCGCCCATCACCAAGAAGGGTGCGCTTAAAAAACTGAACACGCTTACGATAAATGTCGGCGAAGCCAATCTCTCGGCGCCAGACCCAGGTGACCTAGATTACGACCCGAAAGATGCGTGGGGCAATCTCTTGAAGAGGAGCGTTCAACGCACGGAATATCTTGCGCGACATCACGGGACGACCTCGGCCCCGGCCTCCGCCTCCGCCTTGTCTTCCAACGACCTCGATATAATGAACTGGGGGACAATGAAACTCGTCGGGTATCAATCGTTCGTCGTGAACGCATATTATACCCCGAATTCGAACAGTATTTATATTCCGACCGCATATATGCACAGTATGAACGTCCAATTCGGGCGCGGGTATGAATACGACCTCGCCTCCGTAGGTTTCACATTTGGTCACGAAATCTCTCACGCACTTCACGTATCTTCGCGTGTATACAATCATCGCGGCATCATCAAAAATTGGTGGACACGTAATGACGTCGCGACCTATGAACGTAAAATCGCCGCAATCCGGCGCCAGTATGAAGAAATCTCTCGGAAGGATGGATTTGTCATCGACGGTAATCTATCTCTCCCCGAAAATTTGGCGGATGTGACGGGTCTCGCTGTATGCGAAGATGCACTCAACCGTTTCTTAGACGCAAACGCGACTGCGGACCCAGGCGCATCCGATACTGCCAACGAACATATTCGCGCAATGGCGTTTTATAATTTCTATACGTATTACGCAATCCAGAATCGGCAGTATGCGAACCGACGTGAAATCCTTGTCCAGGTTCTAACGAACCCCCACTTGAACCTGAAAATACGAACAAATGTTCCATTGATGCGGAGCAAGACCTTTCGTGATGTCATTGAAATCAAGAAAGGTGATAAAATGTATAGTGACGAGTTTGACGCAGTGTTTTAGAAAAAATGATGATACACAGAAATCTATCATCATCTGAAAAATTGAAATGATAAAATACAATTCATATACATACAGCGAACCAATAAGACACAATCAGAAGATGTTTAGAGCAGCAGTTAGAGAACAACTAAGAGAAGAAGATTTAGACAGAGAACTCAAGTTGGAATGTCAAAGAGCGCGTATTCACGCGGAATATACAATGATGCAAAAGATGAAACAAAGAGAAGGGCGTCAATTGACGTATCCCAATCAAAAAGAAGCAGCGCAAAAGGTTATTCAGGCCTTTCAATCCGGTAAGTATCTCACAATATTGGTTGCACAACCCGGTGCTGGTAAGACTGGAGTTATGTTGGAGGTATGTACTCAACTCGCGACACACGCTGACGACAACTTGTGTGTTCTCACTGAAGACACGTATATTCTTTCTGGAATGAGCGATGTGCAGTGGAGAAATGACATGCAACGAAGTATGATTCCTGCATTCAAAGAAAATATTCGTCACCGCGGTGAAATCTCAAAAATAGAAGAAAAAATCGCCGTTCTTAAGAATGGATTGATTGTCAATGACGAATGCCACATTGCGGCTGGAAAGGATATGAAAATGTCGAAGATGTTTCAAAGCACAGGAGTTATCCACGTTGAATATGCGATCCAAAACTCTATTCGTGTCCTTGAAGTATCCGCCACGCCTGATGCAATTTTGTGGGACAGCACTGCGTGGGGAACGAAGAAAGAAATCATCAAATTGGAACCCAGTCCATCCTACAAAGGATTTCGTGTTATGTTGAATGAACGGCGTATTCGTAAAGCACCTGTGTTTACTACGAAAGAAAGTGTTCAGCAGTTTATTGCATCCTGGCAGACTCGTTACACCGAATGCCCCACCAAGAAATACTTCCCAATTCGGTTGTTGACAAAATCAACCGAACTTATGGGTTGGATGAAAAACGCGGCTTCTCGTATGGGATGGAATTGGTTTGATTACAACTCAGACGAACGCATCGTTGACATTGATGTCAGAATGAAAAATGCCCCTGATGCACATACGATTATCTTCATCAAAGGATTTTGGAGAGCATCAAAGCGAATTGAACGAACGCACGTTGGTGGTTCTTTTGAAGAACCTCCTCGCGGACAAAATGTAACAAGTGCTGCTCAGGGTCTCATTGCTCGTTTCTGCAATACATACGATTATGACGCAGAAGAACTGGCGCATCCAGAGTGGCGTCCTGTGCATTACGGCGACCTTGATGCAATTGAATTGTATTTGAAATGGTTTGAAGGAGGTTGTGACTATAAAAATTCGGATTATTCGTCAACAACACTGAAAAGCAAGGGCGGACGAGTTACATCAAAACCAACAATGGTGCATCATTCAATGATTTCCGGATTGGACCGTCAAGACATTGTCATTGCAGAAGCGGATAACATTCTCAAAAAATGGGACCATTCTCCATTTCAAACATCTCCAAATGCTGCCAAACAATGGGCGAAAGAACATCTCAATGAGGATAAAACGAAAAGAATTCCTATAACAGGAGAATGCAACTCCGACTATACGGAGAACAAGGAACACCGTGGAACACTTATGCATGTAAGAGGTAACTTTGTGGCTATTCCATCCGAGGATTCAATTCGCGCCAAACGTGATTTGGCAAAGTGTGGCGGGGGTGTTCGTGTAACTCCAGTTAAAATGGGTGAAGCAGCACCAAACCAATATGTTGTAACATATATGTATAACTGGATGAAACTAGAATCACTACGGACATTCCACCCAGAACAAGCCGCAGTATTTCAAGCACAGCAACAAGCACAGCAACAAGCACAGCAACAAGCACAGCAACAAGCACCGTAATAAAAAACAAACGCGCACTACAAAAAACAAAAAACAAAAAACAAAAACACTTTTTTATTGTAAAAACAAATTAAGGTATAAATCTATCCATATTGTAATATAAATAATCTTCTAATTACACAAATGGGAACTACTATTTCAATGGATGTAAGTGCAAATCTACAAGACGCAACCACCGATATTGAAACAACGACTTCAATGACACAGCAAACGATGACTTTTGAAGACAAGTTGCGCCAAGAGTCAATCCTAATCCCTGAAGACCTCGCAGATATTCATATCGAAGCACCGTATATACATACTGATGATCACGACACCCACGACACCCACGACACCCACGACACCCACGACACCCACAACACCCACGACACCCCCCATAACGTCAAAGGGGGGCGCAACCTCCGGCGCAACCCCAGAAAAAATAAACAAAGTGCTGCCAGCGCCATTACCGTCCCATTTCAGACCGAGCGCACAATAGAACAACGTCGCGCTCAGATTCGTCCGATTATGGATAAATTGACCGAACTTCAAATGAATGTATCTTATCCTGCTATACGCGAGTTATATAAACAACTTCAAACATTCGTTAAAACTGGCGAAGACGTTAAAATCAAAATCCCGTTTCCAGAATTCTCTCGTAGAATCAAGGGCGAACTCACAAACGCAACATACAAACCGTGTTGGGTGAAGTTGGAGATGGATTAGTATGCGCCTTGCTGACGCAATTATTAAAACACGATATTGTCATCAATCCATTTCTTGATGCGAAGATTTACCGGCTCCATAATTTTATTCAGACCTTCTATGTAGTGTAAATAATACTGCGGATCATTTTGAATTTTCAAGAGTGTTTGGTAAATAATTGTGTAATCTTCTTGAGAATATAAATCTGTTATTTTCACGAATATCAAATCCACATTAGTGTCTACAATACTATCGTTTGGAACCGTTAACGCACCCGCACCCGCGCTTACCGATACAATTGTATTCATTGGACGCAACGGTGGTGAAGACGTCGGACTTTTCACTCTTGAAGGAAATTGTAATTCGTCTTCAGTCGTCGTTACTGACGTTCCAGTAGAGGAGTCATCTCCCCGATTCGCAAGTCGTCTCGCCAACTCTGGATTATCCAACATACCCTTATACATTTGAAGTGTATGAAGAATATGAATTTTATCGGTTTGATTATAAGTCCGCGTGAGATTATTGATTCCTGACTTTGCAAGTTCGTGAAGAAGAGTAAATAATGCTTGATTGTAATCCGCACTAAGCACCGTCTTATAAAACTTATTGAACCGAGAAAATACATTGTATAAGTAGAATACATCCTCCTTTTTGTCATTATTATACCAGCGCCGGACATTTTGCGTATATCCCGGTGCTTGAACAGTAAGAATATTATTGTGAATTGCTAATTTCGTTCCAATAGGATAAAATGTAAGAAACCCGATTTGAAGCAGTGCTTGCAGAGGTTCCAATATCGTCTCAAATCGTTCTCTCGGTTTCTTGAGTTGACATGCAATGAATTGAAGTGTGCTTTGCATCTTAACTATACTACCATACATTTTGATATATATTTAGACTGTTTTACTACGTGGTTGTTGCTGCTGCAAGTTGTGAATTTCCTGACACAGTTTGTCCATTTTGTGTATTCATTGCGGTGCGGTGAAGAAATATATTTGTAGACTGTATACTCTGTTGATGAATATTGTATGGGATGTCATAATATTCACACCACGCAATACATTTGTTTATATTGGTTTTTTTAAACTGGTCTAACTTTTCCGCATTTCGATAGTTTGTTATA
>Ga0255211_1000771_pt1 | contig 10644 bp, 11 predicted proteins | sample Miss_Yuk_RepB_8d_FD_183036 | JGI IMG/M metagenome (GOLD analysis project Ga0255211, IMG submission 183036) | Freshwater microbial communities from Mississippi River, Louisiana, United States - Miss_Yuk_RepB_8d | ecosystem: Environmental > Aquatic > Freshwater > River | place: USA: Louisiana...
GCTCTACAGTTTGAATGGAGATGGAAGCAACTAACAAGAAAACAATCCGCACATATGCTCCCTTTGAAACGACGTCTCGTTGCTTTAAAACAACTGCTTGCCTTAGACAGACCTACGTCGAAAGCAAAAGCTTATAGCGAATGGCCTAGCCCACCGGTAGCTGTAATGGAAGACGGTGAAGCGAAAACTATATTTGAATCGTTAAGTTAAGCAACTAGGGTCGTTGGCTATTCTTTGGGGTCTCCCGTAGCAAAGCCCCGGCTCGGGGCGAGCCTTTGGGGAAGGGGCTTCGCCCCTGTAAAAAATTGAACTTCAATTTTGTTAGTTACTAACTTACAACATTGTATTAAAAGACCGCTTAATGCCAGAAATGAACTCTACATCTATTGTCAAGTTTCAAATTCGTCATTTGGATATTAACGATTACGACGACGACGCAGTTGAAAGAATGATGCTGCCCTATAAAAATCTATCTAACAACATTCTCCTAACGACATGGAACAAAAAAGATGATAACCAGAAAGTTCTCAAATACGCATTCAACGAAAATAATTATATTGTTTGGACTATTACAACAATCAAAACAAACAATGCTTCCAACGACAAAGACTACACCGTGCACTTCAATGTTGAACTTGTGAATGAAGACGACGAATGCAACATGCGTCTCCTCTATTTGGACCAGGTCATTTGCAGAATTGGTATCTTTCTCCGGGAACGAGCCGAATCTTGTAACCAAGAAATTGTAGCTGATCAAGCAGACAACTAACAACTAACAAACACTTGTATTATTATTCTTCTAATAACTTCTTCATATATTCTATTTCCTTTTGCTGTAACGAACTAATACTTTCTGCTAATTGTTTTGTTTTTTCATTAAGCACGGTTCTCTGAAGTTGCTGTTCACTTGTTAGTACAGCCATCGAATGATGTTCAATCATTTCATTCAAATAATCACGTTCTCCTATCCAAAATTGGTTCCTATACAAATAAATGAATATTGGAAGAGCTATAAAAAATGGTATATACCACGTTCTACAACGAAACCCGTGAAACTCCATCATTATTAGCTCTAATAACCCCATCGTAAGGGCCATTATACACGACAAATAAAACTTACCCAAACTGAATCGCACATCAGACGGCTTATAAACCATCAAATAACTCATAAAAAAATACTGAAGTAAAAAAGACATAATTACCATAAACCATATTGACGTGTAACAATCCATAAATAACTGTCCTAATTAATACTTATTTTATATTTTGGAGCGTTCTGGTACTTCGGCATTTTTTACACGTCATTATGTTCAATCGGGTTGCTTGATCTTTTGACATATCTGTGTCACACGAACGACATAGGGTGCACTGGACATACTGACACATATACTTTTTTATAACTGCTTCAATATTTTTATTTGTCCATCGGCCTTTCAATATAAGTGAGCCATTTGCAAGGGAACCTTCAGTGCTTAATTCAGAAACAGTGTAGAGGAACACATGTTCCTTATTACGATTCACATTGAAACAGAATTCTTCGAAGTTTGTCCACATTACTTTCTTAACAGTGATGCGATCCACAATAGGCGCTCTTATACTGAGAGGTCCATTCTTGACTCCAGTAGTTTCCAACACTAAATTGTAAAATCTATCTAAAAGTTCGTCGTACAAATATGGACAGCAGTCGGGAATAATGTCAGGAGCAACAATACTTTCGGAGGATTCACTTATCGTTCTGTCACGTTTTTCCTTTTTCTCCTTCTTGTCTTTCTTTTCCTTTTTCTCTTTCTTTTCGTCTCTGTCTTTCTTGTCCTTTTTCTTCTTTTTATTGCTTAGATCAAACATTTGTGAAATATCTTCGTCTTCTGGTGGTTTTTCGTGTTCTGGTGGTTTTTCGTCTTCTGGTGGTCGCTCTGTAATCACTAAGACAACAATGTCTTCGTCTTCTTGTGGTTTCTCGTCTTCTTGTGGTTTCTCGTTCTCCATTAGATATGAATGCGATAATACGTTTATATCTAATTTTTATTTCAATAACTAATTCAATTTTATCTAATGTCGATGTCTCCTATATGTTTTTCGGCGTGTTTTTCTCTTTTTGTTAGTACGACGTCTTCTTGAACGCCTCTTTTTAAAACCGCCCATATACAGTCTGGATTTCACCATAGTCTGCGCCTGTTTTACCGCATAAGCATCACACAATGTTCCGGGAGGTAAATTTCCCTTTTCAGTTAATTCTTCTGTTTCCCATACAGGACGAAACACGTCATTGCATTCGTTCTTAATTTCTTCCAAATCGCTCGCCAAATCTTCGCAGCTCTTCAGGCTACAACAACTGGCAGCCATAGCATGACGTCCACGTTCAATTACATCCTGTTTCTTTTTTTTTATTTTTAGACTTTCATAATCGTGACATTCTTCCATCTTTTGTTACTATATTATACTAACAAAAATATTCATCAATGTCTACGGGTTCTGTTACTTCTTGTATGTCTTTTGTTAGTATGAACTCTTCTTTTCGTTGTCCTTGCCTTCAAAGTTTTCTTACCTAACGCACCAAACACAAAGCCTTCAATAGCGCTACGATACCCCAAAATCAAATGTACAACATTCTGATAAAAGGACCGAAACTCCTTTTGTCTTGATTTAAGCTCATCAAACGAAAACCAACGAATTTGTGTCTTTTCGAAAATCTTGGTGTCACGAATGATTTTCGGGTCCAATCTCTTCTGTAAGAAAGCCTGATTGTTATTATAGTAATGAGGTAAATATTCATCATAAACCATAGGAAAGATATGGCATCTGTAAGTTGAATATCCATGTGACTTGTAATCCACATTGAACGTACCATATTTGCGTAATAACTTCCTTATGTCGGCATCATTACCCAAGAAGCCCGTTAGTTCTTCACCTCCTTCTCTTATCGCAGTCGTCATAAATGTTTCACCCTTATCAGTTCCACCCCCAAAATCAGACCAACCAGGATTTTCATCAATATCGCGCTCCTTACCAAACAAGAAATAAATTTTACCGTTATGCACAGTTGCTGGTAATATACTGCCGCCCATATTATGTTGGTATATATTAATACTAACAAATTATGTCAACAAAACCTATGGACACAATAAAAAAATCAATAAGAGAACTAACAGCAAAACGCAAAAAGACGATAACCCATAAGACAAGAAAACAAAAGTCTTCGTCTTCATCTGGTTCTCCGTCTTCGTCTGATAAGGAAAATACAATCATATTAAAGAACAAAACACCCGAAGAAGTCCGTGTTGTTAGTAGGGATATTATGAAAGAAGCACCTAAAGAACAGCAACCATTACCCAAGTCAGTTTACATACCTGATAACCAAGACATTGAAGACCAAGGATCTTATTCACCAACAATCAATAGAGATTTGATTCAACTACAAAGCTTAAGCCGTGAATCTGTCGGAGACTGTAACAACAAAAAAGCTTTTGAATTGAAAGAACCGTTAGCCATAGAAATCAAAAATAACGATAACAGCAAAACTAAAAACATTATGGGCAAAATGTGTCATCCTTATGACAGTCCTGAAGCAATCCAGTTCTTACTGAAAAACCTTCAAGCAAACAAACATGTCCAAATAAGCAAAGTGGTTCCTCCAATCCAAAGCCAATCGAATTGCTGGTTTAACACAATGTTTGTAACGTTATTTGTTAGTGACAAAGGCAGAAAATTCTTCCATTTCTTCAGACAAATGATGATTGAAGGCACCAACGCAAATGGCGAACCAATCCCGCAAAAACTCAAGAATGGATTCGCATTGCTCAATTATGCTATTGATGCGTGCCTAACCGGCAATGAATACGCATACACATTGGACACCAATGCGATCATCCGGTCTTTATACAAAGAACTGCCTGAAAAGTTCAAATCGGATATGCCATATATCACTGATATAGACGAAGCAGGCAATCCGCTACGATATTACGATGGAATTATGAAATACTTAAATAATAAGTCCATTGTGTTTACCATTGTGTCTAATGTGAACAACGAATGGCGCACCAAAGTAGAAATCGCAATTGCAAAACATATGCCCCATGTCATCGTTTTAGAAATATTTGACGGCGCCAATGGCTCGGCAGGCATAAGCGGTCAAATGAACAACAGACCTACAACATTCACATTAAGAGGAGCAACATATAAATTAGATTCAGCAACAATAAGAGACACATCACAGCAACACTTCTGTGCGGTTTTAACGTGTGAAAACAAGGAATACGCTTATGATGGTATGAGCTTCCATCGTTTAACGCCGCTACAATGGAAAAGCAAGATAAATAATGCGACATTTGAATGGGCATTTGATACAAATGTAAACCCGCCACTCAAATGGAGCTTTAGACATGGATACCAAATGCTTGTTTATTACCGGGTCAAATAACCTATAAACTATTGTTTAACTTAAGTACAAGGCAGTAGCAATCTTTTCTGAAGCAGTAGCCGAAGGCTCAATACCATAAACGAAGTCATTTGGATCTTTTAACAATGAAAAAAGGTCAACAACGGTATAGCTAGAATCAGGAGCAACAGACGATGACTGGATTAATTGGTTCCATTGGTCGACTTGCTTAGAATAAGATTGATATCTTGGATTGGCAGGTAAGTATAAATTGAGAACATAGAGTTGTGCGAACTGGAAGCGACTCTTAATGGTCTTAATAAGGGCTAAATAGTCTTCAAAAATATTCTTTACAGGGATTTGCTTACCGTTCAAAATGTTGTTACCACCAGCACTTAAGAATATCTTAGTGCTGCTGTTGTTATATTCAGGCGGTATCTTCTCGATTTGTTGATAAACGTCGCTAATAGTTGCGTTATCTTTGGCGACCATAAGGACGGAACCTTTACCGCCAGTTTCGACCTTCTTTTTCAACAATTCTTCAACCGAAGAGTCGCCCTTGACATAAGATTCATTATTTAGTATGCTATCGCCGACAAGGATGTAAGCACCTACAGGGGTTTTATTGCTGTTATTGTTGTTAGTTTGTAGACCTTCTTTAATACCATTTTGTTGTTGTGAAGCCCAAGTATTCCAAATAGCCATTCCAATAATTACGATGATACTAACAAATGATATAATGAGTGTAGAACGTTTCATATGATATAATATATAGCAACATATTATATGAACCAAGGTTTCACCGAGACGATAACAAGACCGACACAACAGCAACTGCCAAATATACAAACAACCAGACGGACGTCAATATGTCCAGCAGTTTATAAAGTTGGCAAGCGAATTAATACGGCAAATTATATTCCGTCGCAGCTACCAAACATTACTAACACGCAAAATAAGGTTACAAAGAAGTAAGTAGAAAATAAAGAAGTAATTCGATTATGCGATACGGGTTAAGAAAAACGAGTATGGTTGTATAGTAGCAAAACCTGAAGGGAGCGCAAAATTAACATAAATAGTTATGTTCGCAGTGCTGTTAGTAAATGGTATTGTAGGAAACAAATTAGTATACAAAATTCCAGCTGAAGTCCAAAAATCTACAGTGACCGATTGTAAAATCCCAGTACCAGCTGTTGCGCTAGTTGCTACGACAACAGTTCCATTTGGATTTCCAGACACTAACTGAGAGTACATGCTACAAGTACATAAATAAACACCCAAAGGAACAGATAAAAATGTTGCGATGTTTCCATTTGCTACATTAGTTTGAACTGTTGTAGTGGATACAGGAATAATTCCACCAATATTTGCGCTTGTAAATGTTGGAATGCTTGTATACATCGGTGCAATTTTGTTTAAATAAACGGTGTCTTGGTTTGAACGACCAAGTAATATTCGGCTATTACCGAGTGGATCACCTACTGAGCCACCACTGCCGGAACCAACACATGTCATATAATTATATGTATTTATGTCTGTATTAGGTTGACCAGAACCATATCCAAGATATGTATTATATGAACCAGAAGGATAATAACCAGCATTACATCCTAATGCGGAATTCTGATTACCTCCATTTTCCTGCAAAGCAAAAGTTCCAATACCAGTACATTCAAATGCGTTTGCGGAGCCTGAACCTCCAATAGCTTGAACTCCAAGTCCAACATTTCTTCCATTTATGACAAAACGACACGCACCTTGACCAACCGCAGTAGTGTTATTAACTCCAACAGCTGATTCACGCATTGTAGCAGTGCCAATACACACATTTTGACTGCCAGTGGTTAAAGCCATAAGGGCTTCCTGTCCGATTGCTACATTATAATTACCAGTTGTAATATCAGGTGCAGAACCTTTTCCAATTGCGATGTTGCTAATGCCACTTGTAATAGAAGCAAGAGAATCTACATCACCGTATTGGTAATTTCCTACTCCACCTGCCAATGTCTGTCCAACAATTCCATCAACAGCTAGACCATTTACGTTACTATTAGTTATAGAACCATTTGGGTTCAAAATCCAATAACCGCTTGAGTTATCAATTGTATAATTTACAATATTAGATCCAACAGCTCCGTTAAAGACTTGCACAGGATATGTGCCAGGAAACAAAGAAGACGGCACATAGAATTGGAGTTGACCCGAATTGATAAAATATACGGTTGGCGTAAAAGTGCCGAATCGGACAATAGAATAGCTATAAAAATTGGCGCCTAAAACAACCACTAAACTGGTGGAACCGGCAGGACTATAATAGCTAGATAGTGAAATAATGGTGGGACCGGCAAAAACAGAAGAAGGGTCTCTCCATCCGCTACACGATGTTTGCGATGTCATTAGTCTAATATATCCACCTTTAAAAATCCACCTTTTCCTACGGGAAAATGTTATGCGAAGCGAAGAGCCAAAAATAGGAGCCAACTTGGCTTTAAGTAGTTTTTTACAATATATATTAAAACTACTTAAAGAGATGCGGATTTAGCGAGGTCCATATTCATCTCGCTTCGGCTTAATGTTACCCTTGATTTTACCAGACGCTATAAGGTAAGCCAAATAACCGAGTCCTAAACCAATTGTATAACCAGTTACTAACTGTATCAAGTTATGTTTTTGCCGCACATAACGGTCTATAGCCGACAAAAATGTTACCACAATTAGCAGCATAGTGACATAAGGATTATTAATCGCCAATGTTAGAAACATGGTGACAAATCCTGCCATCTGCATATGATTGGAAGGCATTCCGTATTTCTTGAACTCGAATATGTGACCATATTGTGTTGCCATTTGTATCACCTTTGACTCGTTAGCAGGCGTTGGTTCCTTAATTAACAGTTTTAACGCAATGTTGATAAAAGAGCTTAAAATAGACGTGATTATAAAGACGTACAAGTAGGTTTGCTTAGACCAGAGAAGCCAACAACCGAAGAGCACTAACATAGTAGGCACGTATTTTCCGAGGAGTTTGATGAATGAGGCGAAGTCCATATAATAACAGGCCAAACAAACAAAAAAAGGAGGGGTTCGGGGACAAAGAAAAGAGGAGGGGTTCGGAAACAAATAAAGAGGATGGTGGTAAGGAGGAAACCTTAGGTTTCCTCCTAGTATTGATACAAGTTCTCACAAATAAGCGTCATACACCACTCACCTCCGTGTAAATCAACCACATTCCCCTTATCATCTAACAAACGGATGCGCATTCTGTCAATATTGACTGGACCAAAATAGGTGCGTTCAGAATCGCCTAAAGAACCGCTAAAATCAACATAAACATCGCCGGTTTTTAGACCGCTGTACTTAATCGGTATTATCGCAAATGTATCGGAATTAGTTGGTGCCTTTGCACGAAACGATATTGTCTTATTTCGGCTCTTCACAATTTCATTAATCGTGTAAATCTGTGCTTGTGTCAATGTTCTCGGCGCTGAAGGTAGCAACTGTGGTACCTTACCCGAACCGAAATCCAGCTTATCATATAAGCTCTCAAATGCGGTCGACGGATTTAGACCAAGTGCGGCCAGTTCCGCATCAGTCAAGCTACCCAGATTCGCCAACGCAGAAGCAGTTCCAGCAGCATTATATATGTTCGGTTCAGCCTCAACGCATACATAAGGTTGCGACTTATCATAGTAACTTGGCAAATCAAGTCTCTTCGAAGGCTCGGCTATAGTAACAAGACCATTATTGATGTGATTCTGATTGTAATCGTCTAGAACAATAATAAAGTATTTGGTGCCATATAAGTTGATGACACCGCTGCCTACATTCCCGCTGCCATTGAAAACAGGTATAATCGGCTCCCTGTAACCCATAAGCCAGCCAAGGGTGCCGCTAAATGTATGCGTCTGCGAAATATTAGAACAAGGATAAGAGCCATCAGCATAACAATCCTTGGTTCCAGTAATATCGAAAAAAGTAAAATATGGATCAACCAAAATATTGAACTCTGTGCCTTCAGTAATGCCTGTAATCGTATTCCCGGATGGGTCAACGCAACCATCAAAGTTCATGGTGACTTTGGCATTGTTGGAGTTGTAAGAAATGCTCGGTAAAGGCGCAACAGTAAATCCGGCAGAAGCTATAGCATTCGGGAATGCTATACTAACAAAATCGGCTGGGCTATAATTACCGGGCTCAATAGAAATACGAAATGTGTTACCATTGTTAGTTAGCCAAAAACACGTGTTACCATAAAGGTAATCAATTGTGTACCATGTGTAAGGTATTTGTATAGAATACAGTCTTAAACTGAGGACATCGTTAAGCGGGTCAGATAGGTCAAGGGTGAAATCAGTGGCCAGACTTTCGGAGCCACCAGATGCTTGGCGAAATTGGCTGTCAATGTTGATATAACGAGATGTAATGTTCTTCAAGTTCGGGTTCAGCTTGTCTTGAGCAACTTTGGTGTCAAATGTATTGTTTACTCCAAGTTCTTGACGTTTCATAGGCACATGATGATTATCATAAATGTCAATCTTTTGAGCGCGATCAGTGATTTTGTCTTTCTGAACAGTGTCGTCTTGTGGTAAAGCTTGAAACTTCCACCATTTGTTAGTTTGTTCGGTATCAGGAGTGTATTCATCGTTAACACCCTTCTCTAACTGGTTGAAGTAACTAACAAGCCGAGACTGCATGTCCTGAAAAAAAAGAGAAATACGCAGCTGACCAGTAGTATTAAATTGGCGTATATAAGTGTTAGTTGCGTCCATTACATCATCTATATCAGGATCATCAAGATCTAATATAGCAAGAAGCTCTGGAACCGTATAGTTATTAATATTATAATCGATACCTGACATATAATATTATTAATGTTATTATTTCTATATTAGTTATTCTCAGAACTAACAACTTCTATATATTCATCAACTAACTCAAAATTGGTATCAACCGTTTCTTGAATTGGATTGTCGTTGCTAATATCGTTACACTTAGTATATTTCTTCAAGAAAGCATTTCTGATTTGTTCTTTCAACGGTTCTAATTCATAGTCCCAATTTGTGAACGTGATTGGTGTTAGTACTGTAATTCCCTTATGCCTTTTAAAGTGCGATTTTCCTTTAAATAATATATTTTCAAGTGTTTCGACAATATCAATATCCAGTTCAATCAACTGTTCTCTGCTGAGCCAATAGTTTCCCTTATAAATGAAACGATTATATTCAAATTGTCCGTAAATCCTGTTTTTGCCATTGACAACTAATGTATTTCGAATGAGTCCAATGCCTTCGATTTTGTTAGTTTCATTGTTCATTTCAGTAACAAAGATCAAACAACCTACAGGATATATTTCACGAATCTTGAATGAAGAACCGTAAACACAGATTTCGCCATATTTCTCTCGATAACTCTTGTTTTCTTGATAAGTCAAATTATTGAAACGAGTAGCAGCCAAATAGAATGACATTTTTCTTGTTGTTAAAATTACACAAACATATATAAGTTTGTTCAATTTTATTGGTTTCATTGGTTTTGTTAGTATTAATCTTCAAGATGGATACGAATCCACTCATCCAAACCCGCATATCTGGCATTATCAATGCTCTTCATAAATAAAGACCATGGAGTGCATGACTGAAGTGCGTTCATTCCCTCTTCGCAGAACAAATTGAGTAGCACTGGACTGAAGCCAGACATCATAGACACATTTGGTTGAGTAGATAAACAAGGGAAGCCGTCGGTAGAGCGCAAATTCCAGAACAAAATATGTGGCGGCTTATATGGCTTACCTTTGACCCTTATACCAGCATCCGCATATTTCTGCTCAATCATTTGATACATTGTTGTGTAACCTCTGTCAGCTTGATCAATTTGCATATCGGAGAAAACAGCCAAGACCATATCGTTCACATCTTCGGGCTCCATTTTCGCGGCCACAATAGCATCCAAAATCATATTTAATGCGCTTAAAAAATTAGTGTTCATTCCCCACCCTGCTACTCTCAACTTTTTGACCATTGAAATGAAGTCGTTGCAGCCATCCAGATTCACCCAAGATGGTCTCTCACTGAAGGTTAATACACGCTTACCAAGCAATGACTTTTCAGCAACACGAATTCCTAAGCCAATAGCAGCGTTCATTGGTTCGCCACACATCGAGCCAGATACATCAACCATCGCAATCATCTTACCAAATGCACAAGAGTTCAATGTTGCACCATTATCGAGCCATTGTGCGTTCAAAAGATGCGCTTCGGAACTGCTATAAT
>Ga0255211_1000773_pt1 | contig 10637 bp, 11 predicted proteins | sample Miss_Yuk_RepB_8d_FD_183036 | JGI IMG/M metagenome (GOLD analysis project Ga0255211, IMG submission 183036) | Freshwater microbial communities from Mississippi River, Louisiana, United States - Miss_Yuk_RepB_8d | ecosystem: Environmental > Aquatic > Freshwater > River | place: USA: Louisiana...
GCTGCTTCTACTGCTCCTGCTCCTGCTCCTGCTCCTGCTCCTGCTCCTGCTCCTGCTCCTGCTCCTGCTCCTGCTCCTGCTCCTGCTCCTGCTCCTGCTCCTGCTCTTGCTCCTGCTGTTGCTCCTGCTGCTCCTGCTTCTGCTGCTCCTGCTGCTGCTGCTCCTGCTGCTGCTGAAGCCAAAGCTGCTGCTGATGCTAAAATTAATGAGGGTAGAACATTGGATATAGCGATTGAAATATTAAAAAAATATAACAATATAGTGAAAAATAAAAAAGCATTTACAATTTCAGGTGCTACCGGACCAAATAAAGATAAAATAAATCAGTCATTCAATTTCGATTTCGATTCTCGATTGTATTATAGGGGATATGATAACACAACAATAATTAAAGAAGATCTTTTACCTAAATCATCTGAATCAAACTTTTGGGTTATTGCTGATGGTGGTAATAATGTCCCATATGCGAGTAAGGAATGTAAAAAAATAAAGTTTTTTGAATGTTCCAAATCTAAGATGATAGGATTAAATGGAATGTGGTCGGAATATGTTTTAGGAAAAGGTCGTATTGATACTATGTTAGAACTTAAAGTTGATTATGAGTCTATTCGCATAATTATAACAGACATCAGAAAAATAAATGACAATGATGCAACCGAACTTTCTAAATTAATTAATACTGCTGCTGAATATGCTTCCAAAGCTGCTACTGCTCCTGTTTTGGCTTCTGTTGGCGGTGGAGGTTTAAAAAAAACAAGAAGACGTCAAAACGGAGGCCAAGGAATTGGCAGTAAAATAAAAGACTTTGGAAATCGTACACGAAAAGCTATTTCTGATAAATATACAACCGGTAAAGAAAAAGTGTCAGAAGCGTATACGACAGGTAAAGAAAAAGTGTCAGAAGCGTATACGACAGGTAAAGAAAAAGTATCAGACGCGTATACGACCGGTGCAGTTAAAATGGGTCTAGTGTCCGGTACGGTAATGCGTCAACTAAACTACAAAAAAAGAGGACTTTCAAATGGTCCGGTAGATTTATTTCATGCTATCAAAAAAATAAACTCCAATGAATCAGATTCTACAGGCCCTACAAGTCCGGGTCCAACCAGTTCAATGACTCCAGGCCCTACAGGCCCTACGAGTCCGGGTACTACCACTACCAGTTCAATGACTCCAGGCCCTACGAGTCCAGTTGTTGTTACAATTCCAACAAAAGATGCGCCTTCCATGACTGCAGAGGAATACTTTGAACAGCTATCGGTTCCCGTAAAAGTCAAAGTTCAAGATGGCGAGTCATCATCGTACCACCAAGTTATGCCAGCCGTTTGGGGGCATCCGCTTTTAATGCTCATTCCACTTGCACGGGCTCTCCAATGCAACATTGAAGTTTACGAGCGTGTTCGCCCCGAAGAACCTAAAACTGTGTGCAATGAAAATATAAACATTATTTTTCATGCAGTGTGTGGTGAAAATGACGTGCCAATAATTCGAATTGTTGATAATAATACCACTGAAGTATCCACATATCCCGTATTTTTAGAAAATCAAATCGAATACATGTCCAATTTTTCTCTCATTGTGGATGCGGACATGTATCGCAATTCCATGAAGGTGCTGCTTCAAAATGATAAAGTCATGAAAGAAAAAGAAGAAGGCGAAGCAAACCAGCCCAAACTGAAAGAGTACTTGAACCTGCGCTACCGAGAACAACAACAACTCAAACGCGTCGAAGACAAGATACTAACTGTTAACACCGAACTTGAGAAATTGAAAACGAGAGAAAAAGCATTTACGAGTGTAGATGATTCGTCGAAAGAGAAAGTTAGCGAAGTCGGTCGGGTCGCAACGGAGATTCGTGCAACGGGTGATGCATCAGAAAGTAAAAAGTCCGACAAACTTGAAACCGAATTGCAAGAGGTCGGGGTTGATACGGTATGGTGGAAACCACGCACAAAAAGTGCGTTAGAAGTTGCAAAAAGTGTTAAAGAGGGTTTAAACAAGTACGTGGTTGACCCCGTGCGTGAAAAAATTAGCGTTGATTACTCGAAAGAATCACTCGAACGACGTATCAAGGAATTAACAGCTCGGTTCGATGGGTTAAAAAAAGAAAACGACGCACACGAAGCAAAAATAAAGGACTTGGAAAACCTCATTCGGGAGATAAATCCGAACATTCTTGAAGTAGAAGAACTTTTATAAATTTTATAATATTTTATAGAGTATATAAAAATGAAAACTCGTCGAGTACGAAATCGAGAGAATGTACATGTTCGTGTTCGCATAACAAAGCGTTTTAAAACAAGACATGCTACAAAACGCGGTCTCATGTTTAAAAAAACACCACTCGGTGAAGGCTGCGGAGCGTGGTTTCAATCGAGGCGTCGCCGTCCAATGACTGGCGTGTGGATGAAGAACACCTACATTCCTCTCGACGCGATTGTGGTTGATAAACAGTACCGGGTGTTAGAAACGGTTCAAAATATGCGCCCCTTTTCTAAAAAGGTGCACCGATTTCGCTCGAAAAACAATGCGGGATTTATTGAAGTCGATGCGGGATTTGTGGCAGGGAACAATGTTCACAAAGGGACCAAAATTGTAATGAAATAATCTAATAATTATCAAATAAAACAAATAAGTTAAACAAAATAATATTTGCAAATAGTAAAAGCAAACATTATTGTTTATTTTTATATATCATGCCTTCTGCAGCGTGTGTTGTTTGGAGTGACTACGAAGACGAAAACCCATTCATACTGGCGGGGATTGAGTCTCGTTATGTGAGAGATACACATAAAACTGTCAATGTAGATGAGATTCGTAAAAGAAAGCAGACATCATCCTTTGCAAACCTTCGGTTGACTCCAAGCAAACAGTCAGGACAAATTAAAATGGAAGATTTTGAGAGAGTTGCTCGTTCGGATTTTGCAGCAACAGCAACAGCAACCGCAGCTAGTGGTAGTGCAGCAGCCAATCCTACTCCCCTCGACAATTTAACCCAAGCCAAAATAGTATTTGCAAAACGCGCTGTCGCATTGGAAGAGTTATTTGGTACGCGTGTTCAATTTGATACACCTAGTTTTGAGGCAGGTTCAGATTCATACAGGGTTAACTTTAGATGGATTGCTAATGCAACTCACTTTGGAATAACAAAGGGTCAAATTGAAGACGGTGAAACTCCGCTCAATGCCATCATCAGAGAAATTGGTGAAGAAACCGGAGTTAGGTTACATGCAATTGCCATTAGTAAACTGAGAGAACTTGGTACGCGAGATGGTTGCACGTTTTTTTCATTACAATTAACAGGTACACAGGTTAAGGAATGGAAGGAAACCATTGCTAAACGACTTGATAAACGTCATGGTGAATTATTTAATTTAGCGTTTGTACCCAAGATACAATTGGATAGCCATTTCAGCGGAAAAAAAATGAATCAAAAAACAAAACTTGGTTTAAAACTATTTTCAGGCAGTCCCGATAGTCCAGGTCGTTCAAGTGCACACGGCGGTCCAGCACACGCGCACTCAGGAAAAGGCGGTCGTAGTAGAAGATTACGTTCAAAAAAACGTGCACAAAAATCAAAAAAATCAAAAAAACGTGGCCGCATGTAAAAAATTGATACTTACTTTTGTTATTGTTATTATTGGGTACAAAACAGCCCGATGCCACTCGAAATTGAATACACCCACATTTCACCATTATATGTATGGCTATTATTCATTGCATATAATTGGTTTCAATCAAACTTCAACATGTATTCTCTAATGAATGCTTTAGACTACAGGGTACTTATTAGCATGATAAATGTGGTTGGGATTTACTTGTTTCTTCGATACGCCAGAATCGAATTTACTCTCCGAATACAAATGAACAATATATAAAGTTTATCCCGAAAATATTCGAAAACCCCCGAAAAAAACCGAAAAAAACGTGACTGAAACCTCAAAAAGCGCCGCGCCCCCGAATAACTCGCTTACCAAAAAAGCTGCGGCGTTTTTTTTGTTCTATGGTCAAAAAAACGTCGTAACAAAAAAAAGCGCTTTTTTCAACTTTTTGTTAGCATTTGCGTGCAAAACGCGCCCGCGTTCTATGCGTTCTAAAAATTATAGAACGCGGACCAAAAAAACCGGTTTTTGGCGGATTTTGCAAAAAATGGTCAAAAAAGTGATTTTCCTAGAAAACGCTCTCAAAACCCGAAAAAAGTTTTTCAGTTTGTGACGATAAAAAAAATTTTTTTTTTTCGGAAACTTTTTCGCGAGTTTGAATTTTGGACATACTTTTTTATGTCCATTTTTGACTTTCTCAAAAAAGTTTTGGAAAAATGGATTTTTTTGGATTTTTGATTTTTGGATTTTTGAATTTTTTTGGATTTTAAGTTTTCATATATATGGCTCTGCAAAATAAACACAAAGTAGAAAGAGATGCTTCAAACGTTTTACACATTATGAAAAATTACTTTTTTATTATATTTGTATATTTTATATTTTATATAAGATATAAAATTACTTTGTGTACAGTATGTGTTACAGTGTAGAATCCAGTGCAAAAACGTCACTAATTTCGTTTATAGCAATTGTGGTGTTGTTACGGTCAAATGTTCCACATTTTCAATGGCTAGGCATTATTCTAATTGCTTGGTGCGGTATGCAGTTTGATGAACTTTTACTATGGCTTACTAACCCGCGCAAAGGTTGCACGCGTGCAAATAAAATTATAACGGCAACCTTAATACCGTTGGTCCTTATTTTACAACCGCTTGGTGCGGTGCTGGGTTCCCTTTTCGTAACACCGTGGAGTAAATGCAGCGAAACCCGTAAGTTGATGATTGTGTCATATTCTATTTTCATTACAGTAACGTTACTCTATCTTTTTTTCAAAAACAGGACAAACTTTTGCACGACGGTAACACCAAGCGGTCATTTGAATTGGTGGCCTGGACCGCATGGGTTTTCATCGCACACGCTGTATTTTATGTGGGGACTCGCAATTGCAGTCCCGCTATTTGTATTATGGGACATTTCTTATAAACTGCCTCTACTTATTACACTGTTACCGCTGTTCGGGTATAACTACGGGCTGACAACCGATTCGAATGCAAGTGTTTGGTGCCATTACACTAGCTTCACCTCAATTATTGCATTTGCGGTATACGGACTGTACAAGGCAAAGGTCTACAATATACTGGATTGAATGAAATTTGAAACAAATTCATTGTACGTGGATGCATATATTTGTTCCCGTTTTTGTACAGTAGACGCGTAGATATATTTTGAAAACCTGTCTCGGTACTGACCTTGTTGCAAGTGCGCCGTTATTTTATTTCGTTCATACGGAAGAAGCGCGCTGAGTGTTTCAACGTAGATTGTGTCATCATACCCAACAAACACGATAGGACGTAAAAAGTATCGGAAAATGTTTATATTGGGTACATATTTTCGAACCACCAAATGCGTTACACTACTCAATAAAAAAACCAGTCGCGTCAATTCTTCTTTACTCGCTGCATGGTTTTGCTTGAACGATTGAATCGGGAAACACAAATTAAAATAATGATACACTTCTTGATTGGTGGTACTGTTTTTATATACGTGCGGATACACTCCGTCTAAACTGATTTTTTGAAACCCGGCACTTTCGGCCGCGCCGGCGAAATCTCTCATGTACGTTTTTCTGTACGTCCACATCTTTTCTTGCGGCGTACACGCTTGATACAAATCACCACATTCGGTAAGTGGTTGAGAGTCTACATATATAAATCTAGAAACGGTGGATTGTAAATCGGCAACTGGGTCAAAGTCGGTACCGCACCCAATATAAAGTGCACATCCATGCGCAGTCATTGTTGTATTATTGTATTATGTTATTTGTATTTTTATATACAGTATTATATTTAAACGCTTTCAAATTGACTTGTGTTATACGTTGAAAAAAAATTGAAATGTGTTTTGTATTATTCGTACGTGAGTAGCAGTGCTTCCATCGCATTTACGAAACTGAAAATGCAAATTACCGTTTACGCCGTTCTCGTTTTCGACGATTCCATTGAACTGCATCCAAAGCTTTACAAATCATATGAAACAGCGCGTGAAGCAGCTTTAGAAAAATACAAGGAGTGGCTGGACGAAGAAAGAGCCGATGTTGCTGAATATGGTGGTTCAATGGCATCTCGGGTTGATGTCGAAGAAAACCAAAGCGGCGAGACCAACCTTTACGTGGAAAAGGAAATAAACATAACCATAAAACGCTATGTCTATACAATCGAATGAGTGAGTTTGAGATTGCATGCAGTGGTTTAGCATGCGCTTTTTTTACATGCAGTCTATCGTGTTTGCGTTTATGTACTTGAACAAGCTTTTCCGGAAACGAGAATAGTCGGGGTCATCTGTGTCCATGACCTTTGACAAATACACAAAGTTACCTCGCGCGCCGAAACCAAAACCGCCAAATCCAAAAAAATTTAATCCATGAAATTCTCGAGAATCCAGGTATTTATAGCATATCGCGATTGACCTTCACCTACACTGGTTACTGAATGTGGATGGGTCCATTGTGCAGCTTGGGAAACTACAGCTGCTGCTGCGTTGGATTTCGACTTACCTCCTTTGGTCTTCTTTCCTGCGGTAGATGATGATTTTTTGCCGGGCATCTTTGTATCGAGTTTGCAATAATGTGGTTGCGCTGCTTTATTCACTTTTCATGTTTTTTCATTTCAATTTTTTTAAATCGTTAATATATTGAAAAATGCCTGCAACACGGAAAACTCTTACAAAAAACAATGTAGGATTCCCTTCAAAATCTGATGTACAGTATTCTCTTTCAAAAACCTTTGTAAAAAAATCCGTTTCAAATAAAGGTATAATGTTGGCCACATTTCTAAAAGACGCCAGAAATAACGATGATAAACAAATACCAACACCAATACTAAACCCAGTACAACCAGCCCAGGTACCACTACCATTAGAACCAACCAGTCTAAGTACGCTTTATACGCTTTATAGTAGTATTACAACGGACCATGGTTATGGAAATAAACGAGACATTACAAATTTTTTTCCATATTTCGTACCTTATATGGTTAATTATCATCAAACCGGTCGTACTGGAGTTACACCATCATTAAAAATTACTGTAGATATTGGTTTACATTCATATCTTATTGTTAGAAAAGCGAGTGATATAACGGAACACGGTATAGTTAAGGGGTTTAATTTATATTTAGATGAATGCGCCCTTCCAGCTAATGTAAATGTTATTACTGGAAATACTATGAATGATGCTTTGCTTGAAGAAAACACTTTAAATTTTAAGCATTATTTATTGACTGGTCCTTCTTGGACACCGGATGGAATTACTACTTATTTGAATACATTACATCCTACTATTGCTGCTGAACTTAAAAGACGTATTGATGCAAGTATTCTCCGTGCGAGAGCAAGTGGAAAGTTGGTGAACCAAGCATTTCCTGCGTGGGCGAGTGAATATGAAGGGGCAATTGAAGAAATAGACCGTCTTCTAAGAAGTCATATTATGCATATTTCTTCTATACCTAATTATAAATCCGTTGCAAACAGAACATTACATAATCGCTTTTGTATTATTGGTCCTGATGACTGGAAGTTTACGGTTAAACATAATGAAGTTCTAGATAAAAATCCACCATCATCATGCAGCAAACTTGCAATAAATGAAGCTCCAAAACTTGCGTTTACTATTCTTGTTCGAGTAGATTTATGTCATGGTGGATATAATTATGTCTTTAGTTTGAGATTAGATCGCGGACTGCTTCAGGCCGCGTTTCCTACAGCATCGTATATTTTTAAATATTCTGAAATGATTGAAGCATTTCAGAGTTTTGCATTCAGGGATTCTTGCATTAAACTTGTTCATGACGCGACTGCTTCTGCTACTCTTTCTTTTCAGTTACGGGATTTATGGTCTTCTGCAACTTTTGATATTATTGAAAGTGGTTGTGCTTCAATAGCGAAATGTATTGAAACTGATAGTAGCGTAAAAACACTTCGCTTGAAATGTTATAATGCTCTTAGCAAAGAAGATAATTTATGTAGTGGGGGTATTTATCTTTTGGGTCTTCCATGCATTAATCCTAATTTTAATAGTCTATTTGGATTTGGCAACTATTCACAAATTTCACAAATGAGATTTTGTCTTCGTTTCCAAAATAACCATGAACAATGGGCAGAAACTATTAATACTTTTGATAGTGAACGCAGCGATGATATAATTAGAGTTCAATCTGGAAATATTTGTCCGTCTATGTCTAGTTCTTCTGGTGATACAGGTACTAGTCAAGATACTTTAACGACCACCTTTTCAGAAATTAAAACAGATGTGTCAAAACCAGAAGTACAGCAATTTCTTATACCAATTACCAAAAATGTTATTGAAATTAAAGATGGTATTGAGGAACTTCGTAAAGAAGCAGACTCTTTAAATGCTAATAGTACTACTTTGTATAAAGATGGTCCAGTTGTTAATCCTGGTATTTTTTCGAAAATTTCTTCTGGAATATCAGTCTTGGCTCAAGCATTAGGGTTACGTTCATGGCTTCCTGGGGGAGGGGGAGCATCTTCTCGTAATTTGGTTACCAAAACTAAACGAAAACCTGTTCGGTCTCGGAGCCAGACTCGTCGTGTTGGTGGCGGTGGTGGTAAGAGTCTGAGTCGGCGTGGTGGCGCCGGCGGTGGTTCTAATACTCGACGTCGTTCTCTTCGCCGCAGCAATAAAAAATTGAAATGATAAAATACAATATCCTGCGGATTTTTTGAAATTTCATTATAAATCGTATTCAGTTCGGAAAGCGCTTCTTGGTGGCGCTGTTGAAATAACCCTTCATACAAGGATACGCTCAAGTAGTACGACTTCGTGAACGACAATGATGGGGCCAGACTCGTCTGGTTCCGACTGGAGAATTGCGTTGCTCATGTTAAAAAAATGACTAAAATATAGTATTTTATACCGCTTTAAGTTGTATTTCCGATTAATTGTTTACTCTAAAACCACTTAAAGATATATTGCATTGTAATGGTAGGAATAAGCCTGGGTATCCAGGGTAGAGTGTCCTTTTAACCGACATGGCGCAGAGGAAGCGCGCGGGGCTCATAACTCCGAGGACATAGGATCGAAACCTATTGTCGGTATTTATCATTTGCCGGTGGTTAAGAAACCGGTCGTCGTAGCTCCAGTGACGTTAAACGGCGAGCAACATTATTTTATTACCGGTATAGCTCAGCGGCAGAGCGTCTAAACGCCGTCTTCTACCACCCTTGACTGAAAAGTCTGAACTGAGGATGGTTATCGCCTTATAAGCGGAAGGTCACAGGATCGAAACCTGTTGCCGGTATACTTTCAATTTGTTTGTTTTAAAGAAACAAACAGTCATAGCTAAGAGACTTTAACCACAGCAAACTTATTTTACCGGGGTGGCGCAGAGGCAGCGCGCGGGGCTCATAACTCCGAGGACATAGGATCGAAACCTATCTCCGGTATGTTATACTTTGTTAGTTTTAAAGAAACTGTCTTGTTTGACCACTCCCATGGCGGGCAGTAAACGTCGTCGAACTACTTTTTGACTCTTTCGAAGTCTGGCTTGTTTGATGGTTATCTCTTTCTCATTAAAAGACAGGCGTAGGATCGATACCTACGGGTGGTATATTGTCAGGCTCAGTGACGTTAAACAGAGTGGGTACGGACTCGTTGTTAAGCAGCGATTCACAAGGATGAGTCAAACCGGTACGAGACAGTTGGGCGCGAGAGTGGGGCGCTCAGCACCAAAATCTAAACGCCGTTTGTCGTAAGAAAAATGTAAAAATGAATTACAATGCAGCATGAATTTGTCCAAACGTAATTCCATGGGTGGTTTGGCATGCGGCATTTGATGGATGTTCTTTTTTATTGTTTTCTTGAACAAACAACTCCCTTTCCCATGACCAACTCACTTGACCGTGAGCCACAGTGCCGGTCCGAACGTTCATGGGTTAACTCTTATAGCTAAGAACCCTCCTCTTTCGCAATTACTTTCACTAGTCGTTGCACATAAGATATTAGGCATTTGACTGTATGTATGTATTCAGAACCATTTCGGATTGGACGCAATTTGTATTTGGTTCGGACAGATATAATCAAATGCGTATGTCTTGCCCGGAACCCAAGAATAGAAACGAATACATAAACCAATTTTCCTAATTTTGTTGCCTTTTTATAAAATGCAATAAAATTAAGATTGTTCTGTATAAAAAAATAAAAATATTGTGATTTAATATATAAGAAACCACCCAATAAATAAAACATGAGTCGGAAATTAAATTTGTATAATGATAAACGCAGGTATACAACAAAGTTGATTCAACGAGGAGGCGATGATGAAACATATACCGTTAAATCACTTGGAACAATGGATGACGTCGTAAAATTTTTGAAAAAAACTCTTCCAGGCGCTGTACAAGACGAAACCCAACAGAAAGTTACGAAGATTACTGTACCTAATAATAAGAATACTAAAGCTTTATTTGAACAAGAATTACAAACTAAAAAATTGGTTCCCAAACAAGTTGGTATGTGTATGATGAATTGTGATTATATGGTGACATCACCTATGGAGGAGAACTTTGACTCGAATATTT
>Ga0255211_1000782_pt1 | contig 10576 bp, 7 predicted proteins | sample Miss_Yuk_RepB_8d_FD_183036 | JGI IMG/M metagenome (GOLD analysis project Ga0255211, IMG submission 183036) | Freshwater microbial communities from Mississippi River, Louisiana, United States - Miss_Yuk_RepB_8d | ecosystem: Environmental > Aquatic > Freshwater > River | place: USA: Louisiana...
CCTTCATGAAATCGCGGGGTATTCAGAGATCCGAGAGATGGCTCCACGGCTGCGTCTGGCACATATGCGCGTTTTCTACGATAAATCCCGCGATACGTTAGTATATGATCGGAAATTACAGGATGGCGCAGGTGAAAGCATGTATGGTCTGGAAGTGTGTAAGTCGCTTCATCTCCCAGATGATTTCTTGGAAAATGCGAATACGATCCGTGTAAAATATCGCGGGGTCAGCACGAAAACGCCCACCGCGAGTATTTTAGAAGACGCAACACCATCACGGTATAATGCGGCAAAACTGCGGCGTTTATGCGAATTATGTCAGAAAAAAAAGGGAACGGAGGTTCATCATTTACAGCATCAGGAAAGCGCCGATTCGAATGACTTCATCGGACATATTCATAAGAACCACCCGGCCAATCTGGCGACGGTTTGTGAAGACTGTCATCGAGAGATTCATACAACTGGTGTTGAACACGTGAAAGTGAAAACGGGGAAGGGAGTGCGGATTGTTGCGAAGAAGGCTGCCAAGAAAGAATAATCTATCTATAATGTAACTTTGTAGTTAAATACAACGGATATGGACCGAGTATCAAACGCACTATCCGCAATCAAAGATGCCGGAACATCCGGCGCATCTCGTGTCGGTGGGTTTTTATCCGAATCAACCGATAGTGGTATTACCGCATTCAAGGGGACAAGTTTAGGCGAGTCCTTTTTCAAGAATATTGGCGCAATATTAATCGTTGTTTTCATTTTATTGGGAGGAATTTTATATATTGATTTAGCGGCCGAAGGAGACGGTGGCAAACCTGTTGGAGCATCGGCCTCGCAAGAATTTGTCGAAAAGAAAGTGTTTATCGAACCGAACACCAGTATAATAAATGACGGATCATCGGATAATGGTGCGCGTGTATTACCGACTGATGTCGCATGGACCGCACCTTTGATAAGTATGCGAAACGAAATGAAAGAGGCATTTGGCACACCATATACAGAATCTCAGTTAGATAGAATCCAAACATCGTGCTCGGATTCGTTTTGCATAATGAATAATAAAACACCAGCGGAGTTAGAACGGGCGTGTAATTCGATCACCACGAAAAAAATGTGTGGAACAAAATGCTGCTGTGGATGGGCGAAATATAGTGGATTTGAAGGTGATAATGATCCGGTGGTCACCATGAATACTGCCCAAGCAAATGTCGCGGATCCAAGCGGCAGATCCGATGAAGCTATCGCTCCGGGCAAATGTGTTGCGGGAAATGCGAAAAAGCCGTATGATATTAAAGATGCCAACAACAACGATCGTGATATTGCATATTACTATTATTTAGGACAATGTGTCGGTGGACGTGGATGCATGAAACAAGGATCGGTTCGGGCGTAAAATATTTGTGTATTGTATAAGATCCCGATGGCAACATTACGACGATCTTCATTACGAAAAAAGAATACGAAAAAGAATAAGAAAACCCAAAAGGGTGGTTATTTGATTCCGCATACGCGGACACCTTCGCGAACGCCTAGGTCTCAATCAAGATCTCGGTCGCGATCGCGGACCGTGAATAAACCAGAATAAATTGATATATAAAAACAATATGTATTCATATATCAATACGCTCCGTTATGATCATCCCCGTTAAATGCTTCACCTGCGGCAAGGTCCTCGCCGACAAATACCGATATTATTTAGCCGAAGTGCGTAAAATCAAACTTTCCCGCGATCTCGACGTCGATAAAGTGATATACCTCACCGCGGAATATATTGACAAGACCCCGGAAGGTGAAGTCATGGACGCACTCGGTCTTACGAAAATGTGTTGTCGCCGTCATATGTTAACCCATGTTGATATTATTTAGGCTAGACAATCAATGTGTTTTGATATATAAGGTAATGTATCTTATTATTTTCTATTTATAATACAATAATAATACAATAATAATATATAATGGCGTCATCGAAAAAATATCATAGTCGTAAGCGCGCAACCAAAAGCGGTAGCAACAAGCGTCGCTCCTCATCCTGCTCTGGCGGTAAGTCTCGTCGTAGTTCTTCCAAAAAAAAGAACGGCACACGTAAATGGCATCAGAAGGGTTGTCAGTCCGGTGGTGGAAGTATGACCGGTGGCTGGCCTTGGGGTCCTAGCGATGTTCAACATGCCGGCGGCGGTGGTGGTGTTGGCGGAGTATCACCGGTTCCTCAATCGATTAACGGTAATCACTACTCTTTGAATACCGAGACGATGGCACCTCCTCAAAGCAGCAACCATCTCGTTGAAAAAGGATTGTTCGGTGGTCGTAGTCGGCGCAAGCACGGTCGTGGTCGTCGTCACCGCAAATTTATTGGTGAGCAACATGGCGGAATGGCCGAATACCTTCCGGAAACCGCCAACACATCTTTACGCGGTATTACTGAAACACCTGCAAGTATCGCCAACGCATTACAAGGAGATCCTACTGCGTTTGTAACATCAAACCCGACAGTTCAACCCATCGCACAACCAGTCGAGTTGAAGTAAAACTATTTTTTTGGCAAATTTAGGTGTATATTTTAGTAAAATACTAATATATACACACGAGCCTCTATACTTAATTACTACTACCATGGACAGCGTTGTTTCTAAGATACAATCCTTATGCACCCCCGCGTTCATTTTTTTCATTTTATCGGTGCTTTCTTTGTTTATTATGTTGTTCGATAATCTCGAAAACACGCATCATTATTGCTTCGGGAATGTGAGCTGTAACGTCGCCAATACATCCACGATCTTCATCGTTGAAATCTTGTTCATCGTTTTCTGGACATGGTTTTTGAACGCGATCTGCTCACGCGGCTACGTGAATGTTGCCTGGTTTATACTGCTTTTCCCTTATATTTTATTGTTCGCATTACTACTGTTTGGTGCGGCAGAAATCCGTAACACAAATAAAATAAATGAAGCGAGTGTCGCGATTATTGACCCGTTTAGCTTTCGGGGTTGATACACATAAAAATGTGTTGATAATATATAGTAAAATATGAGTAAATTTTTTGATGATGATCCGTCAAGTCCGCTACACAGACAACCGATAACTCAACCTGAAACGAAAATTATTCCTGGTGAACGTTGAAAATGATATAGAAATTATGGATTTGATGAATACTGCATATCAAGCAGCCGACAAATATAACCTTACAAAAACACGGTCCCCTGATGTTATTCAAAACCTGAACGAATTAAAAAATCAATTAGAAAAAGATCTGCTTGATAGAGAAAAAGACAAAAAAGAAATCAACGAACATAGACTTGCTTGGCAAGCTTGGGCAGAACGACAAGGTGAAACAAGAGAATTATCAGTAAAAAGAGAAAAATCAGAGAAAATGAAGCGATTACAGAGAGCCTTAGAAAATCCAGAAGTAAAAGATTTATTATTGAAAGTTATGAACCGCAAAATAACGCCACAAGAAGCGTTTGATTCTATTAAAGCCAATCACATGTTGAAGAATCAAATACAGGGTTTGACTTTGACCGGTTTGAACGGGACAGGCAAAGGGGGTAAATCACGCGTTTTTAGGAGGAAGAATAAAACAACGAGATCTAAATCCAGACGAAACGTGCGACGAACGCAACACACGCGAACACACCAAAAATCATCTACGCGCCGAAGCACGCGAAAGTGAAGCGCACGATGTAAGCTTATTATTATTTATTATCGATAACTATTGTAACACACATAAATAATAATACATTATACATAGTAGAGGACTAAGTAACATGGATTCTGACCCCGAACTACCCTGGAAGGTGATCCAGCGGTTATTTGACGATGACCCGCAAATGATGGTCCGTCATCATATCGATTCATATAACGATTTCTTTGGCAAAGGGATTTTTAAAATATTTCGCGAGAGAAACCCTATCATTCTTCAAAAAGAACAGGACCCCGATACACAAGAGTTCAACCTGCGTTGTGAATTGTATTTAGGTGGAAAGAACGGCGATAAAGTGTATTTCGGAAAACCGATTATTTATGATGATGACCGCGAGCATTATATGTTTCCGAATGAGGCCCGCTTACGTAACATGACCTATGGAACAACGATCCATTATGACGTTGATGTCATCTTCAAGATTGCGGTGCCAGATGAGACAGCGGCGGGCGGCCGTCGAATCGAAGTCACAACCGCGACTCTCGAAAGAATTCTTCTCGGTAGATTCCCTATCATGATTCAATCGAATCTTTGTATTCTCCACGGTCTTGAACCTAAAGCCCGTTTTTTTATGGGCGAATGTAAAAACGACTATGGCGGTTATTTCATCATCGACGGCAAGGAAAAGACGATTATTTCGCAAGAGAAATTCGCCGACAATATGCTTTATATCCGCGAAAACAACGAAGATAACGTATATACACATGCCGCCGATATTCGCACCGTGAGCGAGGACGCGTCCAAACCCGAACGCACATTATCCGTGAGAATTGTCGCACCCACAACCCTCTTGACCAATAAACAAATCGTCGTGAATATTCCGAATGTACGTTCACCGGTGCCTCTATTTATTGTGATGCGCGCACTCGGCGTTCTCTCAGATCGAGATATCTTAGAGTTCTGCCTGCTCGACCTTGATGAAAACGCCGAACTCCTTGACCATTTTATTCCATCGATTCATGATGCGAATAAGGTATTTACACAAGAAGGCGCAATCAAATTCATCGCGACACTCACGAAATCCAAGACGATCCCACAAGTCCATGATATTCTTATGAACTATTTCTTACCACAAGTAGGTGAAACGAATTATATCCAGAAGGCGTATTTCCTTGGGAATATGGTCTATAAATTACTGCGCGTATCTCTCAAACTCGACGCACCTACCGACCGTGATAGTTTCAAATTCAAGCGTATCGAATTAAGCGGGTCGCTTATCTACGATTTATTCAAAGAATATTATGCGCTTCAACAACAGCATATCCGTCTCTCGATGGATCGCGAATATTTCAAAGATCCAAAGAAATATGAGAAGAATTTCGTTGGTCTAATTCAAATGAACTATCAAGAATTTTTCCGCGAACGCATCGTTGAAAACGGATTCAAGAAAGCATTTAAAGGAAATTGGGGCGCGACCGACCATACGAAGCGGATTGGAGTAATCCAAGACTTGAATCGCCTTTCTTATAATTCGTTTCTCTCGCATCTGCGCAAAATTAACCTTCCGATGGATAGCAGTGCGAAAGTTACCAAACCTCGTATGCTTCATGGTTCACAGTGGGGAATGATCGATCCTGTGGATTCACCTGATGGTGCGAATATCGGGTTTCATAAACACTTGGCGTTTGGAACACGGATAACGAATCAGTGCTCGGCATATCCAATGATGCAATGGCTGCGCGAAGTCGTGAAAATGCAGCTTCTTGAAGAATGCACACGTATGTTTCTCTATTACACTACAAAGGTATTCGTAAATGGAACATGGGTCGGCGCGGTAACACGCCCCGAAGAAACGATGCGACTCATTCGCCTCCATCGCCGAAATGCGCTTATTCCGATTTATATCAGTTGTCAATGGGATATCAAAAACAACGAAATTCATGTATATACAGACGCAGGTCGTCTTTGTCGACCGATTTTTTACATCGACGAAGACACAGGACGTCCAAGCTATGATAAAGATGAGATATTAGAAATGATACGCGCAGGAAAGGCATCATGGGAGCAGATGACAACGGGATTTACTGCGAAATCCGACCCTACATTCAACCCATCACACTGTAATTATTACACAATCGACGAGTTATATGGCCACGCTCATGATACGTCGGCGTTGGCTGCGAAACAAAAGGTCGCCGAAGATGTGGCTCGTGTGAATACAATCGAAGATTTTCGGCGTTTGAAGGCAACGCAGGCGATTATTGAATATATCGATACATCGGAGACCGAATCTACGTTAATTTCGATGAGTCATAAATTCGAGAGACCAGGTTCTAGCGAAGAAAAAGGTAAGAAGGACAGTAGTAGTGAGAGCGAAAGTGATGACGAGGGCGGCGAAAGCGGCGAACACACAGTCGGTGGTAGCGGTCGTGGTCGCGGGCATAGGCGTCGTGGTCACCGTCGTAGTTATCGTCATCGCGCGCGCGTTCTATCCAGCGACGGAAAACAATACACGCACATCGAAATTCACCCATCTCTTCTGATGGGGGTTATGGGCAACCAAATCTGCTTTCCAGAAAATAATCCTGTTGCTCGTAATGTGTTCGGTTGTGGTCAGGCCAAACAAGCCGCATCACTCTACCATAGCAATTACCAAGTTCGTATCGATAAGATGGGCGTCGTCATCAATAACGGCGAAGTTCCGATCGTAAAGAGTCGATATCTTGATCTCATCAACCATGAAGAACATCCGTGTGGTTTCAACGCAGTCGTAGCAATCATGTCTTTCAACGGTTATAATGTAGAAGATTCGATTCTTTTCAATGAGGCGAGTATCAAACGCGGAATGTTCCGCATCACGTATTACAATATGTATGAAGCACGTGAGGAAAGCAGTAGTGTTCGCGGCGCCCAAAGGGATACTCGTTTCGCGAATATCCAGAAAGAAGGCGCAATCGGAATTAAACCCGGTTATGATTACAGTTATCTTGATGAAAATGGACTTATTCGCGAAAATACCGAGATGGATGACAAGAAGGTCGTCATCGGTATGGGGTCTGTAAGTATTCATAACGACGGCGGACAGATGCGTGACATGTCGGTGATGCCAAAGAAGGGACAACTCGGATTCGTCGATAAAGCATTTATGACAGAAGGTGAAACCGGGTTCCGCATCGGCAAAGTCCGTATTCGTGAGGAACGTTTTCCGTCGATCGGTGATAAGTTCTGCTCTCGATGTGGTCAGAAAGGCACATGTGGTCTTATTATCCCGGAGAAAGATATGCCTTTCACAAAAGACGGTATTCGCCCCGATATTATTATCAATCCTCACGCCATTCCAACACGTATGACGATCGGACAACTCATCGAATCACTTATGGGAAAAGCATGTGTTCTTCATGGCGGCTTCGGCAACTGCACCGCATATACGAACAACGGCACCAAACATGAATCATTCGGTTCAGTTTTAACCGAATACGGGTTCCATTCTTCTGGGACCGAAGTCCTATATAACGGAATGACAGGTGAGCAAATCAAGAGTGATATTTATATCGGCCCTACATATTACATGCGTCTTAAACAAATGGTGAAAGATAAGATCAACTATCGATCGCAGGGTCCGCGCACCCAACTTACACGTCAAACGGTCCAAGGTCGCGCAAATGATGGTGGTCTTCGTGTCGGTGAAATGGAACGTGATGGTATTCTTGGACATGGCGCTGCGCATTTTCTGAATGAATCGCTTATGGTGCGCGGCGATGAATATTATATGGCGGTGTGTAATAAGTCGGGCATGATCGCAATATACAATCCAACCCAGAATCTATTTATGAGCCCGATGGTGGATGGACCCATCCAATTTTCAGGGAATTTGACAGATGCAGCGGCGGGAGCGGAAGGGGGCAGCGGCGCAAGCGTCATTCATATGACAAAGTTTGGCAGGTCATTTAGTATCGTGCGTATTCCATATTGCCTGAAATTACTCATGCAGGAACTTATCGTAATGAACGTTCAGATGCGTATCATTACAGAAGATAATATTGACCAACTTCCGAGTATGTCGTATTCGAAGAATGTTTATAAGATACTCAAAGACGGCAAGGGCGCGATGGGTGTGGATGATATAATTGAGAGAAACCGATTGGCTGCTGGTCTTAAACCCCGTGATATGACAGCACTTTCGCGAAAAGACGCAACCACGGCAGAAACGGTGACCGGTTTGGGTGTGGGTCGCGACGAAGAGGAAGAAGCTACGACGGGCAGTCGTGTATATTTACCAAGCCGCAGCGAACAAGAAGAGGAACCACGTATGTCGGCACAAGAATTAAGAACAGCAGCGAATGCGACTATGAAATTCGACCCGGATGAACGCATCGATGAAATTGTGCCCGATTTGGATATTGATACCAAACAGAGTATTCACAATCTAGGCTGGCGGTTTGCGTTAAAAGCGGATGTTCTCCGTCAATTACAAGGTGATCGCGCAACCAGTAGCGGAAAAATACCCACGATTACGGCAAGCGATATCACGAGCGAAGACCTCGTTCTTGAATCCGTCATCTTGGATAAGAACGGCGAACCTACCGAGAGATGGTCGATTAGTGGTCGTCAGTGGGTCGGTGATTATCCTACACGATATCCAGATGGATGGTTATCTGAAATGCTTGTTTATCCAGATGATACACCTGTTTCACCAAGTGATATGGTTGAAGAATTGCGTAATACTCGCAAACCTTTGAACTGGGTCACGTCGATTATTTCGCTTATGGATAAGTATGCCAGGCGAAAATATCCTAGAAAAGGTCCTGTCACTACGCAGAATGTGGCGTTGGATGAGAATGAACGCAACCTTTATGAGAATGAACGAGAGACTCAAAGAGTTTCGAATGAAATCTCTCGCGCGAAGCGTGAAGGGAATGTGGCCGAAGAAGAACGATTAAAGGTTCAGATGACACGATTGGCGGACGAACGTATGAAGTTAGATTCGATTCGCCGAGAGATGAAACGAGAGATTGAAGCGGAGAAAGAACGAGAAAGGTTTGATGTTCCAACAACACCAGAATATTCTAGTATATTTACACCGGAAGGATCTCCTGATGAACAAGCAGAAGAGGTACGTCGCGCAGTCGGTTCATTTAACGCAAAGATGCTTGAAAAGTATGGAGAGAATGATGAGAATATCCCGGAAAGTGATGGATTTTCGCCGCGCACACCCACATCGCCAGCATATAGTTCGATGTATAGCGGAGGCGGAGCACGCTCACAACATGGCGGCAACGGCGGCGGCAAATTTATTCCTCAAATCCCTTCGATGGTTCTTGAAAATTATTTGAATTCAAAGTATGGCGTAAGTGCGAAACATACGACCACCATTCAAAATTCTGAACCACAAACTTTTGCTACTAGTGGTATGATGGGTGGTGGACTTGGAGGCGGTGGTCTTCCAACTATGAATATACCTGTTGTTGCTACGATGCCAATGGCAGGAATGATGCCGATTCAGTCATCACAACAGCAAGCATCACAGCAAGCATCACAACAAGCATCACAGCAAGCATCACAGCAAGCATCACAGCAACAAGGCGGCGGCACCGGCAATACACAAACCAACGAACCGAACGCACAAGGAGTGAAGACCTTCTCAATCCGTATGTAAAATTGAATAATAAAGATTTGTTATTATTATATAGTAGGTGATACAATCATTATTATTCCATTTCATTTCATGTCTAACATCAGCAGTGGAACCGTTTCTGCATTATTCAAATCCCGGAATAACATTCTTCAATTACTTTCTCGTCAAGGAATGGATGTATCGAATTACACAGATTATGGTGTCGCAGAAGTTCAAACGATGTACGCCAATAATCAATTGGATATGCTGCTTACAACTGAAAAGGACGTCCATCCAGCAAGAAAGGTTTATGTCAAGTATTATTTAGCCAAAACACTTCGTCGAGAAAATATTAACAATATGATTGATGACTTATTTTACATCGAGCAGGTGCTTATGCCTACCGATACACTCATCATTGTGATGAAACAAGAAGTGAATGATACTGTGATCGGTATTCTCAACGAGATTTGGGAGAAAGATCGGATTTTCATCGTGGTCCATTCGCTTGACCGGCTTCAATTCAATATTTTGGAACACCAATATGTTCCGGAACATGTCGTATTAACCGAAGCAGAACAAGAGGAAGTTTTGAAGAAATACAATATCACCGATACAAAACAGATGCCGAGCATCTCTCGATACGATCCGGTTGCCCTCGCGATTGGTCTGCGTCCTGGACAAATCTGTCGAATTACGCGGTCAAGTAAGACATCGGTTACTACTTACTTTTACAGGTATTGTGCCGCATGCTAATGGAATGATGAATGATTATTGTTTCACGGTGTGTCTTTGCGTTTCACAACATAATAACGCACACACACACATACATACACATACATACACATACACATACATATACACCGATATATTCGTAATTATTATTTTTTATTGCGTTAATATAACTGATATAATAGATATGGCGTGTAGCTCTGGCGATAGATTTAGACTTCAATCCAGTAGTGGCGCTGAAATAACGGCCAGTTCAACTACAATTAACACATGCACAGCAACCAAGATTCTTGACCGGCTTCATCGTGAATTTACAGAAAAATACGCACCAAGTTCAGGAACAGTTCCTGTCGGAAAAACAGCAATCGCAAATACGCATAAAGATCATCCGACATTCTATCTGCGACAACAACCCAAACTTTCATCCTTTTTTAACGAACCCAGCGATAATCAAGAAATAATTCGTTTTAACAATATGCTTTCAGCGAATCCACCAAAAACAGAAGCTGATAGTCAATATCGGACTACGATTCATGGGATTATGAATGGAACATATAATGAACAGCTAACGACTGATAACTACATGACGCCACCACCTC
>Ga0255211_1000784_pt1 | contig 10565 bp, 16 predicted proteins | sample Miss_Yuk_RepB_8d_FD_183036 | JGI IMG/M metagenome (GOLD analysis project Ga0255211, IMG submission 183036) | Freshwater microbial communities from Mississippi River, Louisiana, United States - Miss_Yuk_RepB_8d | ecosystem: Environmental > Aquatic > Freshwater > River | place: USA: Louisiana...
CTCTAAATGGTCCAACCCCTCCTCCTCCTTGCTTCCAAAAATTAAGGTCAGATATATCAGCTTCTCTATAGAAAATAATATCACCTTGCGGAGAACCTCTAATAGTTGTATTTTCATCGAAAGCAAAAACGGTATAACCCTTACTACTAGCGTATGCTATAGCTGATGCTAGGTTTGTCACTCCAATATTTGCTTTAAGAGCTATTTCAGCAGGAACTGTTTCAGGATAAAAATTTACATCAGAGACTAAACGATATGTTGGAGTGGTAGTAGAAGATGATGTGGATGGAGTGGTAGTAGATGATGATTTGGATGGAGTGGTAGTAGATGATGATGTGGATGGAGTGGTAGTAGAAGTCGTGCTTCCTCTTGACGTTGTTATATTAGGGTTTGGTGGAGTTGTTTTACCAAATAAAAAATAAGATGCAATTCCAACGATAATTATAATCACAAATATAATAAGAAAGATGACTATCTTTTTGTTCATTGTTTTTATTTATAAAAGAAAATAAATAATTTTAATTTTAATTATAGTTTTTATTAGAACTAACTACACTTTCCATATACATCTCTTACTTGACCTGCAATACTACATGGAGGATTTCTACAAATACCAGACGAATCTCTTATTTGGGATACAGGAGACACTATAGATGTGTTAGGGCAAGGCATAGTTTGTAGTTTAGAGGATGTTGTAGCATAAACTCTAAATGGTCCAACCCCTCCTCCTCCTTGCTTCCAAAAATTAAGGTCAGATATATCAGCTTCTCTATAGAAAATAATATCACCTTGTGGAGAACCTCTAATAGTTGTATTTTCATCAAAAGAAAAAACAGTATAACCCTTACTACTAGCGTATGCTATAGCTGATGCTAGGTTTGTTACTCCAATATTTGCTTTAAGAGCTATTTCAGCAGGAACTGACTCAGGATAAAAATTTACATCAGAGACTAAACGATATGTTGGCGTTGGAGCCTGAACTTCTCTATAAACTTTATCAGGAAAACGACCACATGGTATTCCTCCGTTTCTTTCTCGAGTAAGGGGTTGAATCTGTTTAGTAGGGTCTAATATACCTGTAATATATAATTTATTATCTATAAGAGCATTTTTATTTGTATTTGGTATAAGCCCAGAACTAATAGTAAATCTTTCAGGGAACATAAAACCCTCTACGCTATTTTTTATAGCAGTTCCTAATCTTGATATACTATTTGTAAAACTATAATAGGAATCGACATTAGCATCAAGCGCAGCCTGTGTTCCTGGCTGTATTGAAGGCCCTGATGTTCCTATTCTACATTCAGCATTTATAGGTGTAGTACTTCCTACTTTTGATGGTGATGTAGTACTTACTCCTGTTGATGATGGTGTAGTACTTCCTACTTTTGATGGCGATATAGTACTTTCTACTGTTGGAGGTGGTGTAGTACTTACTCCTGTTGAAGGTGATTTTTTACTAATTAAAAAATAAGATATAATTCCAACTATAATTATAACCACAAATATAATCATAAATATAATTAATTTCTGGTTCATTTTTTATAATTTAAAAATATATTTTTTTTATATTTTTAAATTATAAAAAATGCAAATAATCTTATTTTTGTTAGTAGTTATACTTGCATATCAAAATAACCTTAGTTTGAACATTTCAAAAAATCAAGTTATTATAGTATCTTTAATAGCTTATTATTTCTTGTTTATACAAAAGGAAAAGTTTGCTCTTACATCTAGTCTTATACCAAATATAAATAAGTCTACCCTTGTAAATGATATATTTTATGACACAGGTATATTAGATCCTACTAAACAGATTCAAACCGTTACTCAAGAAAGAAACGGAGGTCTTGCTTGTGGAAGTTTTCCTGATAAAGTTTATAGAGTGACATCTCCACAACCGCCAGTAAATGCTACATGTAGAATAGGAACATCAGGACCTTCGATAGCTCCAGGAACACAGGCTGCACTTGATGCTAATGTCGATGGTAACTATACTTTTGTTGCTAATCAAACTCCTGTTCTAGGTTCAGCAATTAAAGCCTCAACTACTCTTTAAGTAAAAAATTAAATTATTTTCTTTCTTATAGTTAAAATGTTCTTTGAAGACAACTACAAAACTATCTGTATTTTAGGATACTTCTTTGCTGCTCTTGGTGCTATAGTTACAGCTTCCCTTGAATTTGGATGGATTGAAACAAAGCCTCCTAAAGCTTTATATTATGCTTACTTTATAGGTGGTGTAATTACTATGAAATGTGCTTATGGATGGCTTACAAACACTGAAAAAAAATAAATTTTATGTTATATATATAAAATGTATTTCGATAAAGAACGTATATTAAGGGAACTTATAGAGAATACTAATTCCTTAATTGAACCTGTTACTCTTGAAAATTTTGAAGATATGAGTGAGGATGACCTTAAGGGATTAATATTAATAGGTAATGAGAGGGTAAGGCATGCCTATAGACCTGAAACCTTATATTTTCAATATGTTTCAAGACGAGGAAGAAATATAAGAGACCCATTAAATCCTAATTATGAATTAACCTCAAAAGACCTTGAAAACATCTTTGAAGCGATGAGGAAGAAATATAGTGATTTTAAACCTGAAATATTTGATAATAATGAACCCATTCCAATTTCTTCAAAAAGACTTATTGAAGCTGATGAACCTCACAGATTATTGTCACAGCGAAATACTTATCTGGATAACCTTGAAAGAGATTTTAATAATATGATTAATAGACAGCATGTCAAACAGAAAAGACCCCAAGAATGTGATAGAGGTAAAGGACCAGGAGGATTTCCTATGAGAAATGGAGGAGGAGGTGGAAACTACGGAATGCCTGCAAGAGAACCTAAATTTGAAGACCATTTAATATGGTTATATGACCCTGATAGAATATATAGTAATCCAAAAAGTACTCTTGCTTACAAGTATGGTTTTATTCCTAGTAATACACCTTTATTTTCTCCAGGTAATACAACCCCAGGGCAAATCAAATCAGAAAAAATGCCTGATTGGATGACAACAGACCCTGCTAAAAGAGATAAGGTTTCATTTATGGATAATTTATTAAAAGATAATATTAAGCCTAAAGTTGAACCTTACGTTCAAGAATATTATTTTGAACCTAGTGTAAAAGAATATTATTTCGAGCAACCACAAGATAAAAAAGAAAATAGAAAATTGTGGTTAATTATAGCTTTTATTTTATTTGTCTTTTTATTAAAGAAAAAACGGTAGGATTAAAGTATAGTCTTATATCTTGTTGTGAAGGAGATTTACTTTTATAAAAATCGCTAAGATATTTTTTTCGGGACTTTTTAACTTCAAGAATAGGTTCATCGAGTTCAAGTTCTGGAAGAGGTGGTTGTTCCTCTATCATCATATAAAGTTTATCGGTAAATGTAATCATTTTTTGCATCTCGAATAAAGATGCAAAAAAATAAAAATTAAAAAATAAAAATCAATTTAAAATGAAATCTTTTCTACAATAATTGCTTATTATTTTACCCCAGTTTTTGCTTATAATTTCCATATCTATATTATTAGATTGTAAAACGTCAAGGCAAGTATATATCTTTTCTTTAAGGTCATTAAATGATAAATCATTCTTACCTAAATATTCTTCCATCCAGTATTGTTCTACAAATCTTTTATCATCCTCTTTTTGTTCTTTATTAAAGATTAAAATCATTTCATCAACTTCTCCGGCTATAAAAAAGTCTATTATATAAAGTGAAGTTATTTGAATAAATCCTAACACTGTAATTTTTTCTGTATAAAGATGCTTAATGCAACCCATAAATTTAACCATATCGTTGCATATTAAGTCCGACCTCATTCTTATTATATACTTAAAACCTAATTTCTTAGCTAAAATACAGCCTTCTCTTATGTTTACTGTTTGATAGTTAGTACAGTTTCTGTGAGAGGGATAATCGTTCAATTGAATAATAAATCCATTATTTTTAAGAGTATCTATTAAAGGTTGGTCTTTCCACGTAGAAATTATTTTATTAGGAACATCTCTATACATCTCTATTAAAGGTGGTATAAATTCATTCTTTAACAACCCTGTTATGACAACGCAAGTATCATTCATTTTATATAATTAAAAGATTTTTTTAAGCTATAATAGAACTTTGAATATACTCTGTATTACGTCTTAAATCGTCTATTAAAACTCTCGATACCTTGCGTTCAATATAACTGCAAAAGTTCATAGCTTCGAACTCATTTGTAAAAGCTATTTTAGCTCTATTTCCATTATTAGAAATAACTCTTCCATCAAACATTATAGCTTCATCTTCTAATCTAAGTCTTCTTCTTAAATGTAGGGTAACAATTGCAATCTCATTTGGCATAGTATATGGAAGTTCCTCTTCTTCTTGATATTGAGGTTCTGGTTCCCTGGAACAAACAGTTTCTTCAACAATAAGGTTAATCATTTCCTCTCTTTCTCTTCTTGTTAATTTGACCTTCTGTCTACACATAGGACAGTTATCTTTTTTACTTTTAATAATACAGCTTTTATGAACCCAGTGTCCGCAACTCAATGCTTTATCTGTTTCTAATGGTTCATAACAAACCGGACATTCTGATGGTTTTTCGCAAACGAAAGACATTTTTATTATAGTTAATTCTAAGTATAATAAAAATATTCATTTAAATTAAAAAATCATTTTTATTTTATTATATAATTCTTCAATTGAACCTGTATTTTTAATATAATAATCTATGTCATTATACAAATAACATCTCCATTCACTCTCGTGTATACCTGTATTCTGTAGTTGCGAAACCGCTTCTTCTTCGGTTATCTTTCCGCTTTTATAATCTTCTATAAAATTTATCCATGAAGGAGCTTCTTTTTCTACTAGAATAATTATTCCACCCTTTTCTTTTATAACATCAATTTCATTCTTAAATCTACAGTCTGTTATAACAATATTATTTTTCATTTTTTCAAGCTTAAGTTTAAGAGATTTAATCCAAATATCATCTTTGATTTGTTTTCGGAATAAATCAGTTCCAATTCTTTGCATCATTTCTCTTGGAGAAAATCCCCAATACGGGTCTACTTCTTCCCTCCATTTTCTACTTTCTTCGGTAGCTCCTTCCATCATAGTTCTATCCCATCCAAAGATACAACAAATTGCATCTTTTAAAGCTCCAGCATAAGCTATTTTTTCAAAATTATAGTTATCAATAAGGTAATTTCCAATGGTATCTTTACCAGCACCTTTTAAACCTAAAATTCCAACAATCATTCTTCTTAGTTACTTATTATTTATATAATTCTTTAAGCTTATATCAATCTGTAGATTTGTTCTTTTTGGATATCGTTCATAGGAGTGTTTAGCATTCTTACACGCTTACTTACAACTGTTCTTTTCTCGTGACATTTCTTAATATAATCAATACTTTCGTCAGCTGTTTTACCGTTCATTTTACCATATAATATTGATGCAATTGTTCCAGACCTACCGTGTCCTCTTTTACAGTGAATATAAATAGGGAAAGATTGGGTTGAAATTAAACTATCAATAAGTTTTTTTACTTTCTCGTCATCTTCAACCCCTCTATCGACGATTTCAAAATGAATTCTTTTCATATTATCCGGAACCTTATATAAGGGTAAATTTTCAAAAAAATGGGTGAGGTCTAATATGGTTGTAACATTTAGGTTTGAAAGTGTTTGAAGAATAGTTTCTTCAGGGTACTTACCAAAGTAAATATTGTCGTCTACAATAGATATGTGTTCCATCTTATATCTATTAGGATAATATTATTTTAAATTTAATTTAAAAGTTTAAATCCCTTAATCAAAAAATGAGTATTTCATACTTTGTTTCAGGGCGTTTTGGTAATAATTTATTTCAATACTTTGCAACTAAAGTTCTAGGTAAAATTCTAAACAAAGAATATGTTTTCAATGGAAGTAAAACACCTTTAACAAGAGGTAAAAATAACGAAAAAATACAAGTAGAAAATATGGTTGAAGTTGATGAGGAAATGTTTAACGAAATTATTTCTAAAAATATCCCCGGATACTCAATTGAAGGTAATGTTTATGTTGTTGGTTTCTTTCAAACTCAAGAGTGGCTTACTCTTCATAGAGACTATATCCAGTCTCTTTTTATAGAAGAAAATACGGATAGAATTAATAATGATTATACTATTTCTAGTATTGTAAAACACGTTTCTAAAATTAAGCCTCTAAGAGACGATATTTTAATAGTTCATTTAAGGCTTGATGATTTCTTTCATAACGCGCATAATAGTGAGGTAATTCATCCTAAAAGTATTATTGAAGAAATAAATAAAATTGAAGGTATAACTACTGTTATGTTTATAAGTGATACTTTAAAAAAGCCTTGGGAAGTATCTTATATAAATCACCTTACAAATAGTGTTAAAAACTCTATAGCTATATCTAATTCTCTTCTCACTGATTTTGGGTTATTATATAAGGCTAAAAATTTAATGCTATGTAGAAGTACATTAGGTTGGATTGCAGGGATACTATCAACTGAAAATAAAAAAAATTGGTTTCCTCTCAATGAAGAATTTAAACATCAGACTGTAAATAAGTTAAACAATAACACAGTTATTTTTACCCCGGAATATTTAAAGTCAGTAAGAATGTTCGGAGAACAAGATATTATGTATTAAAGGGTTGATTTATACTATTAAAAAGATGTTTAAACAATTCTCGGAAACTGAAATTACAGACTTATATAACAAGTATGTAAAACATAAACCATCTGGATACTATCAATCTCATTATAACCTTTATAAACAAGTTATGAATTTAAATTTGAAAGATTTTAATCCGGAAACTTCAGACTATCCAAGGCTTGCTTCTATCGTTGATTTTAAAAACTGGCTTTCATCTCATGATTTAACCCATTTTGAAAATGTTCTATCTACATGTAGACACGACCCCGAACTTCAAATGATTAATTATTCTAACATTGATTATGCAGAGTATGATGGAAAATCTAATGATTTACATACATTAGATTTACCTAAGAAAGACTATGATTTAGTAGTTATAAATCAAACCCTAGAACACGTATATAATCCGTTTCAATGTGTTAAGAATATATACGACCATATTAAACCTGGTGGTTATTTCTTTACATCAGTCCCAATGATAAATATAGACCATAATTTACCTTTTTACTATTGGGGTATAAATCCAACTGGTTTAGCCCTTATGTGTAAAAGTCAAGGTTTTGAGGTATTAGACGTTGGATTTTGGGGAAGTAGAGAATATATCTTAAACTTATTTGGAAGAGAACCTTGGCCTTCCTATAGATCAATGGGAGGTGATAAACCTAATGATCCTAACTTTATATGTCAGTGTTGGATTCTGTGCCAAAAACATCCTTAATTAACTCATAAGTAATTTTTATACCTTCTTTCAAGGATATTTTTGCCTCCCATCCTAAATCCTTTGCCTTTGATACGTCAAATACCTTTCTAAAGGTACCATCTGGCTTATCTTTATCAAATATAATTTCACCTTCAAAACCAACAACATCTTTTATAATTTCAGAAAGCTCTTTTATACTTATATCTTTACCTGTTCCAATATTTATATGACACTTGTCACTATAAGTATTCATAAAATATAAACAAGCATCTGCAACATCATCCGAGTGTAAAAATTCTCTTCTTGGATTTCCTGTTCCCCACAATGTTACACTTGATAAGTTATTATTTTTAGCCTCAATGAACTTTCTTAATAATCCTGGTAAAACGTGAGATGTTTCTAAGTCATAATTATCGTTCGGACCATATAAGTTAGTTGGCATCAATGAAATAAAATTACACCCATATTGGTCTCTATAAGCATTACACATCTCAATTCCTGATAATTTTGCCAAGGCATATGGTTGATTTGTAGGCTCCAATTTTCCATCTAGTAAGTATTCTTCCTTTATAGGTATATTACACACTTTTGGATAAATACAATTAGACCCTAAAAATAATAGCTTTTTTACTCCATACTTATAAGAGCTATGAATAACGTTACATTGTATCATTAGATTTCTATAAATAAAATCAGCCTTATATGTGTTATTAGCTAAAATACCTCCAACCTTTGCTGCGGCTAGGAAAACATACTCTATTTTCTCTTTTTCAAAAAACTCATCCACATCCTTTTGAATGGTTAAATTAAGTTCTTTTGAAGTCTTAACTACAACATTCTCGTAACCATCTTTTAATAGTCTTCTATAAATTGCACTTCCTACAAGACCTTTATGACCTGCCACAAATATCTTTGAACTCTTTAACATTTAATGATTAAAACAACTATCTTTTAATCATTAATTTATAAAATAATTCTTAACATCATTATTATCTTCCAACTTCTTTTCATAAACTTCCTCAGCTTCTTTTACCATTAATTTATATTTTTCATTATCCATATTTTTTAACTCTTCTAACACCTCGCAATATTCTTTTTTAAATACAAGTCCTTTTAACCCATAACTATCGGCTGTATATTCTTGAACTATAACAGGCTTTCTATGAGATACAGCATGTCCTATTGCCCCAGAGTATCTGTCAGTTAATTGATATGGTTCTTTTCTAAGGAAAACAAACATTGAATTGTTAATCAAATTTATAAGCTCAAATGTATCTATTCTATTTATAACTCTAACATTTGGAAGATGGTTTAACCCATTATAAGTGTCTCCTCCTGCAAAAACAAACATATAACCACTCTCTCTTATAAACTTCACGGTATCCTCATCTGAGTATCTTGGAACAAAAAATCCAATATGAACTATAACCTTATTAAAACTTAACTTAAATAAACCATTATAAACTGGAAAAATATATTTTACATTTTCAGCTGAAATCCAAGGTGTTAATGTGATATATTTATTCTCAGTCTTAATCTGTTCTTGTAAATGAGCGATTGAAATAATTCCTTCAGAAGAAACTCCAGGGTCATTTGCTGTTATTTTTATGCTTTGATTATACTTATTTTTGTCATAGTCTTTCATATTTAATAATGAGATTTTTGTTTCTGGATATAGACTCTTATAATATTCTAAGTATCTCTCTCTATCTTCAGGGAAGAATACGTATATTTCATTATCCTTAAATATGTGGATAAGAAACCCCACACAACACATATGAAGATTAAACGAACTTAATAAAGCAATCTTCATCTTTATAATTTATTTTTATTATTTTAAATTTAAATTATCTTCTACTCCGTCTTCTTGGACTTCTACTTCTTCTTTTTTCCCCTTTCTTTTTAATGTATAATCCTGTATATGAGTGTCTTGTTGAATACTCATTCCATACATCTTTAGGACAGTCACTCTTCTTTAAGGTCTCGCTACTCATCTTACGTCTTTCTACATAGTAATTGTCAGTCTCTAAGTACTCAGACCTTTGTTTATCCATTTCATCCTCTATTTTATCCTTATACTCATTCACAATATCTTCTAATTCCTTAAGTCTATCTTTAGCGTGATAGAACTCTTCCAGCAAATGTTCCAATCCCATTTTAAATTTAACTGAAGAAAAAAAAATCTTATTTATTTTTTTGTATAAAAATGTCCGCTTATCTCATCTCACAAATATTACTCTTCATATACTTCTACAAAAATTTAAAAGTTTTATACGAGGATATAGAAATCATAAACTTTGCCTTTTATAAACTTGAACTAGCAACATTAGATTTAGTCTCTTTTTATATTTTTAAGAATGTTCTTATATTACACTCATATATGACTGATGTGAATTCTCAATTTAATTAATATTTTCTTTTACTTCTTATAAAATGATTTCCTGGTTAAAGTCAATCTTCTGGTCTAAAAAAGAAGTAAGAGAACGAAAAACATCTGTTACAGAAATGTCTGTAGCTGATAGAAAAGATTTTACAAAAGGTATTTTCACAACTATAATTGAAGGTGTAAAAATAAGTATGGCTGCATTACTCTCTATATTTGTTCCTCAATATTGCCCTGAAACAAAAGCTACTTGTACCCTTCAAGATAACTTTTCTAATCTTACAATGTTTAATGAATTTGTTATTGTTTTTAACTTTATAACTCTCTTTTCATTTATAATGCTCATCACAGTAATTAATATGAGAGAAACATACTTTTTGAAAACATTAGATTATTCTAAAGACAAGTCTTATAACTCCCTTCAAGAAAACTTAAAAGAATACCCTGATATTATAGATAATGTTAAGGTCTACAATAAAAGACTCTATAAATGGGCTAGAATTACAGTTATTATGAAAACTTTGAATGTAATCTTCTCGTCAGTCCTTATTTTTTATTATTACTATGATGGGTTCAAAAGTGTCACTACAATCATTTCTAACGTTTTATTGGTTTCAGATAAGCTTTATAATCTTGTTGATATCTGTAAAGAGAGTATAAAAGATACCCTTGCATTAAGTACAAATCGTGTTGAGAAGCGTTCCTATAATGTAATTGACCCTATAGAAGAACAATCAAGAAAATCATCTAAGGTTGAGTTACAAACAATTTAACTTTTTTCTAAACTA
>Ga0255211_1000788_pt1 | contig 10537 bp, 4 predicted proteins | sample Miss_Yuk_RepB_8d_FD_183036 | JGI IMG/M metagenome (GOLD analysis project Ga0255211, IMG submission 183036) | Freshwater microbial communities from Mississippi River, Louisiana, United States - Miss_Yuk_RepB_8d | ecosystem: Environmental > Aquatic > Freshwater > River | place: USA: Louisiana...
GGTCGGTATACGAACTTACTGGCCGGGACATAAAAACCGGCTTGTGCCATAATGACGGCGACGCCGATGGCGCGGATGAGACTGGTTTTACCGACGGCGTTGGTTCCGTAGAGGAGCATACCATCGCCTCCGAGAGAAACGTCATTGGTGACATAACATTCGTCTTCATTGATTCTCTCGATGAGACAGTGACGAAGACCAGTTGCGCGGACAAATGACGCCTGCGCCTGCGCTCCTTCGTTCGAAATGACCGGTCTACAATACCGATACTTCCGCGCAATGTAGCACCGATTCTGTATCATATCCATTGCCGACACAAAAACTGTCATATTTTCAAAATCGTGGTAGTATTCGTGTAAGGATGCGATAAACCCTTGATACAATAAAGAAACCATGTCCGATATTTTCACCCGGAGAGACACTACCGCCGCACATAATTCGTAAATTTGTTGACTGTGGATGGTATTGTTACTGCCGGATGCGGCGGGACACGTGATACCGGCTGTGTCAAACATCAAGACGCGGCCGTTGCCGTCATTTAACGGAATCGCTATGACTTTTCCTGCTGCTGGTAATTTCTTAATCCGGTCTTCCAGAATTTTGGTGCGACGTTTGGTGGCTTGGAGAGAAATCCCCATTTTATCGGTTTCGTGGATTTTGACGTAATCGGCACCGACACCGGCACCCACCCCCGCGCCGACCGGTCTCTCGCCTTCTTGTATCAACTCGTTCAATACCCGCTGGACTTCGTCGAGAGATTTCTGTGCTATCCGCGCTTCATCTGTGAGTTTATCCAATTCTGCGGATATACCGCGCCGAATCATATTGGTTTCAAAGAGAGTATCGGTAATATCGCGACATAGTTCAATATCCAACGTTTTCTCGAACATATCAAGTAGCACCGTGGCTTTACCGACGATGTCATTGCGGACATGAATTCTCTCGGAAAGGTAGCGCAGTATATCTGAATCCGAATAACACGCAGTATACAAATCACGAATATGACGAAGATTATGAAACAAACAAAATACGTGATATGGTGTAATCTTTTTTAGAATAATATGGCGGTGAAGTTTCTCGATGTCTTTCATATTGGATAATCTCTCGCGAAGTGTCGTTGTATCCAGGTCCACGCCCGTCCCTGCGCCTGCGCCTGCGCCTGTGTCTCCGAGAGATAAAACGTGCGCCGTTATCGCATAATCTTGCTCCAAGTCCTCCGCGCAAAACGTTGGATGTAGAAGCGTATATTTATACACACGAGACCCCATCGGAGTCACTGTATGATTGAGTAATGAGAGAACAGAACTTAATCGGGTGCTCGCACCACCTCCGCCTCCGCCGCAGCCCCCAGCATTCCCATCATCAAGTATATTCAACTGACGCAAGGAATGATTCGCCAGAATCAATCTCTCGGACATATTTTCAAAAACAGGTTCTTTAATCTTAGAAACGAGATTCGGATTGTGTTCATAGATGAAGTTCAATAAATAAACAAGAGATTGTGTGGCAATAGAATAGTGTAAAAACGAATGTTCGAGAGATTTGGCGTGACCATCTGGATAAAACGTTTCCAGAACCTCCATTTGATAGTTTTGCTTCGTACATCTCTCTGCTTTAGCAGTCGCAGTCGCTGTCGCAGTCGCTGTCGCTGTCATTGTCACACGATGAATTACCTTTGCCTGAATATTGGTATAATGGACAATGTCTTCAACTTCTCTTGCCGAGAGATTGGAGATAAGAATCACCTCCGAAGGTGTATACGACGCGATAAATCTCTCGACTTCATCATATGTTGTTGGATTATGATAATCCTTCGTCTCTGTTTCAAAAATTGTTGTGCGACCTGTATAAATGTCGACATTTGTCATTCCCATAATGAGATTCCGAGAGATTTTATCAATCCAGATACACGCGATGTTATTGGACAATGCAAAAGAACTGCCTGCACCAGCACCAGCACCAGCACCACCCCCCGGCGCAATATCTGTAGAAAAGAACGTTCCAGGTGAATAAATCCCTTGCAATATTCGTGTTGGCGTGTTCTTCATTCCGTCTTGAACATAAACAACCGTTGTATATCCTGCATCCTGTAACTTCTTCAAATACTTATCTAAACCATAATCTCGGAATCCGGCCATCACGATTCCCGGAGCTTTATTTGCTTTCGCAAGTTCGCATATCAAACAGAAGTCATCAATACGACTTCCTGAACATAATACGCTCGGACCTGCGGCGCTCCCTTCTACCGGAGTATTTATTTGACCGTAAACCTCGAAAAATGCGCCAACCTGAAGAAGAACAATGGTATTTGCGCCATATTCTACGGTGTATTTTTCAGTAAGTGTAAAATATTCTTTAATAAGTGCCATACCGGTTAATGGTGTTGAATATAATTATTAAAGAATGAATCGTTTTTCACGATAATACGTTTATTATAATATCGCATAATCCCTTTATTATACATTCATCACACGTGTAATATTTACACGACATAACGGGCATTCATTTTTCGCAAATTTCGAATAACAAGATGAACAACAACATTTATGTTCGCAAGGTGAAAAACACACATTGACGCGATAATTTGCACATAAAATACATTGATTATCATCGTTATCTGTTTCTTCAAGTGGTGAAATATGTGACACAGAAAGGATTTCTATGTTGTTGCCACCGCCAATTATTAACGGAGGAGGAGGAGGAGGTATAACAATAATTCCTGGGTCCATTGTAAGACGAGTGTAAAATCCGAGATATCCTCTTCTTGCATATTCATTATCACAAATTCTCATCCGTGACCTTATTGTGTCGTTTCTTTCAATATAAACACTACTATCATCTGCACGTATAATGTTAAAGACAATATTCGGTGTAATATTTTCGAGGTCTATTGTAACAATTTGATTTGCAAGTATTTGGGTGTCATTTTCGTATACCATTTGATATGTTCCGCGCGATTTATATGATTTTCTGATATGGTGATTACGATCATATAAAAAATCACGATACGCCCATATCTGATACGAACGAGCAGGAACCCAATTTGCTCGTTGACCTTCTTCATCGCGCGTAGTGAAAACATATATATCATTTAAATCAATAATTGGTATAGAATATTCATTATATTCAAGTCTATCGTGAATATCTTGTGATATAGTGACGGTTCCATTGTTTTGAACTGGTAGGTCATTTGTCATTGCAGTCATTAATACATTGTATACGGGAGCAATATATGTTGGCATATATGGGTTATTGTTTGGACGATAAACTATAAAATCACTATTATTAAATGGTATTTCTCTAAAGAGATTTTCTCGTTCCTTATATTGTGTGAATGTATTACGTATTATTGGTGTCAGTATTTGCGAAGATGATGTCCATTCGCGACCACGATAATCATATATTACTATATTCATAGTGTATTGGTATTGTATTATAATAACACAAACTGTTTATGTCATTTTATTATGAACCATTATGAAATGTAAATAGATTTAAAGAATATTAACATAATTTATGTATTGAATAATTATAGTTCATACATAATAATGGAATTATTGGAACGTTATAATATTTCGATGGTTACATTAGACGTTCGTATTTCGTGTGACACATTTTGGAATTATAAATTCAATATTCCCATTCGTGTTGCTGATTATTATGATATCAATTATAGAAATATCAATAATGGAGAGATGAAAGCAAATCAAGATGGTGTCGGAGCAAATATGTGTTCCCACGACATCAACAGAGACCCATTATTTTGTAAACTGGAAGAATACTTAATTGATTATGTTATACGAAACATCTATGATGATTTGATAAAAACAAAACAGTCACAAGATATTCCAATACTATTAAGTAAGTCACGAAAATTTCATATCCACGGATACACTCTTGAAGATATATTGTTCCCTAGAGGAGGTGTGAATCGTAATACAGATACTCACGCAATGCCTGAGAATATTGTATATATTTGTACACATTGCTAGTGTAATGAAATGGAACCGCGTTCACTAATGTAGCGAGTGTAATGAAATGGAACCGCGTTCACTAATGTAGCGAGTGTAATGAAATGGAACCGCGTTCACTAATGTAGCGAGTGTAATGAAATGGAACCGCGTTCACTAATGTAGCGAGTGTAATGAAATGGAATCATTCGCTCCCGCCACCACCCGCTATAAAATTATGTAACAATACACCGTCATTTGTGTTTTTGACATCACCAGTCAAAATTGCGTCTTCATACATACGACGCAAAACATCTGGTGGAGCATTCGACCCAATCTTTAATAAGTGATGGTCATATAAATATTTACGAATCTCGCCAATTGTTTTTTGACGTAACGAGAGATGCTGACTTTGAATATGTCGCTGTGTCTGTTTATTTTTTAATAATACACCAACAACATTATCATGTTTTCCGAGACGATAACTCTTTTTTTTCGTTTTACGGATTTTTACACGCATACCTGTGACAGAATTGGGGTTAACGTCGCTACCACTCACACTACCCGCGTTCGCACTCTCGTCGTAGGGGGTCGGAACCCCTGCCGGAACACCCGGCGTTTCACCTCCTTTAAGTATCTTACCCACCCATTCACGAAACGTAGGTTTTCTTCCACCCTTCAAGCATCCGTGTGGTGGGTCTTCTTTTAAGAAAATAGACGGAAGAAAGTCTTCTGGTTTTGACGGAATATGAAGTGGCGGTTCTATCGGTGTTTCTACATTTGCAGATGTTATTTCATTCGTAGATACAGTGTCTACTGATGCAATTGTATTATTATATAAGTCGGACAGTTCGGTTATTTTCGGTGTAGGATATGTTATGGAAGAGGCATTCGTCGGTGTATCTGTCGTTGGAATCGTAAATGTCATTGGTGCTGTGATTACTGGAATATGCGATTCTACTGTAGTCGTCGTTACCGTAGGTATTTGTGTTGAAAGTGTAGGGACTACAGGTAAACCTAATAACCCAGTATTCGTGATGATTTCACCATTATGTAGTGTTTCACCAACTTCACGTAATATTTGCGCTTCTGGTGTTTTTGCATCAGCCTCATTTTTATGAGGCACTAAAGAAGAAGAGCGACGTTGGGTTGTTCTTCGTTTTAAAGCAAGTTCGCGAAGAAAGTTCATAGACTGCGTGAAATTATCATTCTTACCGGTTAGACTGTCGCTAGTATTCGCGTCACTGCCACTGCCACTGCCACTGCCACTGCCACTGCCACTGCCACTGGTGATTACATCCGTATTTTCTCTCGAGCGTTCACGAATTCTCTGATGTTGTTTTATTCTCTCAAGCAATGTTTTTTTAAGTGTGCTGGGTTGGACGATTGAACTCGGTCGTATCTTTCGTTCTCCAGTTCGTCGTGATTTTCGTTTTGACCCACTCGTGCTTCCACCTCCAAGCAGCGATTGTGAATCAATAACGATACTCTTTTTTAATTCACTCATTGTGGCTACTTTTACTTACTTACGCGACGCGAGTCCGCTCCGCTACGTATATTATAATTATGTATAAGATACTTAGGTTTTTTACAAATATAACGTCTTCATATATGCGCCACCACCTACACGTTCTTTTCTTTCTTTCACTTCCGGGTTTTCAATAAATAGTTTATATCCATTCTCTAAATCATCCATCGTGATAATCTTTTTTTCAGAAACTGGAAGACAGAAAACGCGGCGACTATGTGCGATTTTCGTTTTTGTAAATAACGTTTCCATATCACGTCCGTATGTTGTAAAATAATCCATTCGTGCTGCAAACCACGATTCTGGAAGTGTGGATGTGTTTGTAGTCGTCCATCCATAATCCCGCACTTGTTTTTCATAAATAGATTTCAACTCATCGGGTTTATATGCGTCCAGTTTGAATCGCCACGTAAATCGCGAATTCAATCCTTCATTGAGGTTAAAAAAACAATTATTGAGTTCTTTCTCATAACCAGCAATAATCACCATCCAGTTATGTTTATGTTCACTCAATGCTTCGCATAATGTATCCACGCATTCTTTGGCAAAACTGTCACGCTTTTCCGAATTTCCAAGAGAATATGCTTCATCAATAAAAAGAACACCGCCTAGAGAAGCCTTAATCATATCCTTCGTTTTAATTGCGGTTTGTCCTAAATATCCAGCAACTAGGTCATTTCTACTTACCTTTTTAAAGGTTTTCTTGGTTAATATACCAAGGTTGCTGAAAATACGACCAATGATTTTGGCAACTTCAGTCTTGCCAGACCCAGGCGGACCGTATATAACCGTGTGCATAAAATCACCTTTTGTCGGAGACGCGAAATCATCACCACCGCTACCTCCATTTGCCCAAGGAGGTGGAATTTTAATGTTCATTGGTTTGAATTCAAAGTTGCCAGAGACAGAGGCTGATGCAGAGGCACTCGACGAATTCGCAAATGGGTTTGGAAATGTAAATGGTGTCGCAAATGGATTCAATGTGTTCGTAGTGGACCCTTCTTCACGATGGTCGTTTTCTTTTTTCTCCTGATTCTTTTTTTCAGGTATATGAAGGTCTTGTAAATAATACAAGATTTGGTCTACAATCGTGCGCTTGATTGTATCCATTCCAATCATATTTGATAAATCTGTCAATGGTTCGCGAATGGCGTGTATTGCCGTCATATTGATGTTATATTTCTTGGTTTCTGATAATGGATACTTATCACAAAGAGCAATCAAGTCGTCAATGTGTTGGATATTTTCACGGATGTCAATAGATTCGAGTTTCGGGATTGGTTGTTGCGCAGCAATGGGTGGCGCCAGCGCAGGAGTTTGTGATGACGTTGTCAATTGAATCGGAATAATAGTTGCCCATACATTTGGAAATGCTTTTTCTGAAAACAATGAAGGAGTAAATGGTGTATAGGTTAGATTCATAAATGGATTAGTAGCTGCGGGAGGAGGAGGAGCTGCGGCGGCGGGAGGAGGAGCGGCGGCAGGCGTATATTTATAAACACCCGTCTCGTCCAAATAAGAATATGGCGTATTTGTATTCTGAAAATACTCGTGTAATCTTCGTTCGATTTTTTTAACATTCTCTTCATTTTCGGCCTTTTCTTTTTCACGCCGTTTTACAATATCTTGATGAGAAACATTTGTAATGGGAGGAGTGACAGGAGGTTCATTATTCGGAGGGTTAGGTGATTTATAATACCAGCGACGTTTTTTACGGGGCGGTTCACCGTTTGGGTTCGGAGGTTTCTGTGACATAATGAAATGAAATGAAATGAAATGAAATGACGGTCTCGCACGAGATGTCTCAGGGTAATAGAATACAAGAATATATGTTTATATCGTATTGTATTGTAAGACCATTCAACAAAAACGAATCAGTGCTGAATCACGAAAGTGACATAAAAATAAATTGAAGTTGTTATATAGTTTACTCTGATATACACCAATCAGAGTCAATTCGTATGCCAAAACTTGTCAGGAAAACGAAAGTATCCACCGAAACACCACTACCCGCACACGCAGCCATCGTCAACCCAGACAATGCTACGTTGCTTGAAGAGAATAATAATGAAACACCAACCTACGAAATGTTAAATCCGCGCTATGCGGCGGTGGTGGCAGAATCGGGGTCTGTTGATAATGACCACGAAGACAAACTCGGTGTCGGAACATATATCGAAGAACCGTGGACCATTATCGGTTCTTACTTTGAAGGAAAACATCTCGACCAGCTCGTCCGGCATCAAATTGAATCCTATAACTATATGGTGAATGTTCAACTGAAGAGAACCGTGGATATGTTTAATCCAGTCCGTATCGCTTCTGAGCAGGATTACAACCGGACGACACACAATTACCGTCTGGAAGTAGAAATCACATTTGATAACTTGTATTTGTCACGTCCGCAAATTCACGAAAATACCGGGGCCACCAAAGTCTTATTTCCCCAAGAAGCCCGACTTCGCAATTTCACCTATGCGTCAATGATGACAGTTGATATGTCGGTGAAGTATATCGTTCGAGGCAACGGCAATGGCAATGGCAACGGCAACGGCGAGTCAGCAGCATCATCCGGTGATGTAACCATCCATCACAAGGTATTCAATCAAATCCAAATCGGCAAACTGCCAATTATGCTGAAGTCGTGTATTTGTGTCTTGACACAAAATAAACACCTTGACCACAATGTCACGGGCGAATGCCCCTATGACGCAGGCGGGTATTTCATCATCAATGGAAGTGAAAAAACCGTTTTGGGGCAAGAACGTGCGGCCGAAAACAAGGTTCTCTGTTATAATGTCGCGAAAAACAATACGAAGTATCTGTATTCGGCAGAAATCAAATCTATCCCTGATTCGAAATGTATTTCACCCAAACAAATCAATATGATGGTCACTGCGAAACAGAACGGGTTCGGACATCCGCTCGTCATTCAAATTCCACGAATGAAACAACCGATTCCATTGTTTATTGTGTTTCGTGCGCTGGGGGTTATCTCTGACCGTGATATTTGTGAATACATTGTCTACAATATTCATTCTCCGTCCTCGCCGCCGACCAGTGAAAATGACGACGGTGCAAGCATTGTCACAGAAAAACTCCTCAGTGCGCTTCAAGCATCCATTATTGACGCGAACGGCATTATGACCCAAGAAGACGCGATGAAGTATTTCACATCCCAAGTCATCTTCACGCCCATCAATATGGATAAAGAGACCGGCGCAATCCGAAAGCGCGACTTCGCGCGTGAGGTTCTTCACAATGACCTGTTCCCGCATTGTAACACTGACCAACAAAGGATATTCTTCCTTGGATATATGGCACATAAACTTCTTTGCGCGTTCTTTGAAATCAACAAACAGGATGACCGCGATTCGTATCTCAACAAGCGAGTTGACCTCACTGGCGCACTTCTGAACAACCTGTTTCGCAATTATTTCAACAAACTCGTGAAGGATATGTCAAAGCAGGTTATCCGCGAAATCAATACCGGTTCGTGGCGGTCAACGGAGGATTACTTGAACATTATCAATTCTACAAATATGTATAAAATCATTAAATCGGCTACCATCGAAAATGGACTGAAACGTGCGCTATCTACCGGCGATTTCGGAATCAAAAGTATGACAAGCACCAAAGTGGGTGTCGCGCAAGTGCTGAACCGTCTGACGTATTCATCCAGTTTGAGTCATCTTCGCCGTATCAACACACCGATTGACAAGAGCGGAAAACTTGTTCCACCGCGTAAACTACACAACACCTCGTGGGGGTTCATTTGCCCCGCAGAAACACCAGAAGGAGGGAGTATTGGTGTCGTGAAGAATATCAGTTATTTGAGTCACGTGACGATTCATAGCAACCCCGCATCACTTCATACCTATATTGACGAATATATTGAGCGTCTGGAAACACTGACTCCGCGCGACACCTATCGCCAGGTGAAGGTATTCGTCAATGGAATCTGGGTGGGGATTACACGTGACCCGATGCACTTGTATCGTGAATTCAAGTTGAAGAAATGGCGCGGGATTATTAACATTTACACGTCGGTCGTCTTTGATTACCCCAATGCGGAGATTCGGATTTGTAATGATGCGGGGCGGATGATGCGACCACTCCTGCTCGTGAATCAAGAGACGAACAAACTCTTCATCACGAAGCAAATCATAGACCGAGTTGCGGCGAAGGAGATAGGTTGGGATGACCTCCTGACGCATATTGTGGGGGAGCACGGCGATGACCGTGGCGAGCACGGTGAGCACGCTGTCATCGAATACATTGACCCCGACGAGCAAGCATTTAGTATGATTGCGATGCGCCCGAAGCATTTGTCGCGTAATGAAACACAAGCGGCGACGTCTCCCTATATTTACAAGTATTCGCATTGTGAAATCCACCCGAGCACGATTTTCGGGATTTTGGCGTCGTGTATTCCATTCCCAGAGCACAATCAGGCGCCTAGGAATACGTATCAGTGCGCGATGGGTAAGCAAGCCATCGGCATCTACGTCACGAATTACCAGCGCCGTATGGACAAGACCGCGTATGTCCTCACCTACCCTCACCGTCCCCTTGTAGACACTCGCCTGATGCAAATGATTCAACTCGCGGAAATCCCCTCCGGCGCCCCCCTCATCGTCGCGATTATGTCATATACCGGGTATAATCAAGAAGACTCCGTCCTCGTGAATCAAGGCGCTATCGACCGCGGGATGTTCTCCGCCACAATCTATCACACAGAGAAAGACGAGGACAAGAAAATCAATGGCGACGAAGAAATCCGATGCCACCCTGACGCGTCCAAGACGAAGGGAATGAAGTTCGGGAACTACGACAAACTGAACCAACGCGGCGTAATGCCAGCGAATACATTTATCGAAAACCGCGACATCATTATGGGGAAGGTGATTCCCATCAAGGACAACCGTAACGACCCCACCAAAATCGTGAAATATGAAGACATCAGTCGCGTGTATCATACATCAGAAGAATGTTACGTGGATAAGAGTTATATCGACAGCAACGGCGAAGGATACTGCTTCTGTAAAGTCCGTGTCCG
>Ga0255211_1000790_pt1 | contig 10522 bp, 10 predicted proteins | sample Miss_Yuk_RepB_8d_FD_183036 | JGI IMG/M metagenome (GOLD analysis project Ga0255211, IMG submission 183036) | Freshwater microbial communities from Mississippi River, Louisiana, United States - Miss_Yuk_RepB_8d | ecosystem: Environmental > Aquatic > Freshwater > River | place: USA: Louisiana...
CCGATTTTCGTGGAGCATTTTTGAGAGGTGCCGGAACAAATCCTAACAAAACTGGATATGCTGGAATTAGTATTGCTGGAAATTATGGTGATGGAACTAGTTATGACCAAGACCACGCAACACAAACTCATACACACACTTTGGATATACGATTTTATAACGATAACCCTACCCCCGATAACTACGTTATACGTGGTCTTTCTAGCAACGGTGGTGCTGAAAACTTTGGGTTTACAGGTGGAGGAAATTATAAGGGCGACACAGTGAAATTGTCCAAAACCTCTATTTTAAATTCAACAACTAATGTAGACTCCAATGAAACACGTCCTTATAATTTTAGTGTTAATTGGATTTTGAAATTATAATAGTGAACCCAAAATTGAACTTATCTGAGAATTATTTTTAGTTATTCATATTTGACTAATAACGAAATATGAATGAATCTGGTCCAATCCGATACCGGTGTAAACATTGTGACCTTACTTTCGGGTTTAAAACACAATATAATGACCATATTATGTGTTGTGATTATTTGAAAACAGTATTCTATCCAAGAAAGAATAATTTATTTGATTATACTTTGGAAAGAGAGAAAAAACCGGATGAATTATTTGCGTTGATTCAGCATTTGTTCTCTCGTCAAGTGAAAATGGAAAAGGAATTGAATTTATTGCGTGCTTATGTTCGAAAAGATAAGAAAAAAATGAATGTGTTGGATTATTTGAATAAAGAAGTGCGTCCAACTATGGATTTTGATGAATGGAGAAAAACTGTGCGTATCGAAGGGAAACATATTGAAAAAGTATTTGAATTTGGGAATACGATTTGTGATGGTGTGATTGATTCTGTTGCGGATATTTTGAAATCTTGTGGTATTGATGAAACGTCTGAAAGTAGAGGTGATAATCCTTTTATATTGCCTATTGCATGTTTTGTGATTCGACCCGGAGAGTTTTATTTATATAGGAATTCGAAATGGGAAAAAGATACGGGATTGATTGAACAATTTTATGAAAATATGACCAATCGTTTTATTCCTGCTTATACGAGTTGGTTAGCCAGTCCGAATTATGCTCAATGGATTGCTACACCTGAACATACAAATCATGATATTGCGAATTTAATGATGCGAATTTTAGGAGGGACAGCGAGTGATAAACCGAAAATCAAGAAATTTAAGAACTGGTTCTATCATTTATTGAAACGGGATTTAACAACGGTCTACTGGGGTTTCGATGGCACCGCGTAGCCTGGTGCCCTCTTTAAACCGTAAATGCGACAGCGCCTACGGCGCGACGCATTTGAGGCTCCCCCCTGCCCCCCTATTCTATGGGGAATGTCCTTTGATTTCTTTTTTCCCCCCCAACCCCCTTCCTCTTCATAAAATACATTATAATGAATAAAAGTATATACACAAAAAGAAAAGTTGGTAATTCTTCTTTTTTTATGTCTATGGCCGGTTTGAATGTTATTGGTGGTGGAGTTGGTGTTGGTTCGAGAGATATTGATAATGTTGGTGTTAATAGTGGTAGTAGTGTTCAATTGATGGGTGTAAGGTCTATTGGTATTGGTGGTAATATGTTTCAAGTGGTGTCAGGGAAGTCTTGTGGTGCATGTCCATCCAAGTAATAATTCGGTTGGACAGTTAAGAATAATCCTATATAGAAATATGCTATTGATACAACATTGATAATATGAAACAAATCATGATAATGTATATATTGGGTTATTGGGTATTCTACGCCTTTGCACATTTAAAACGCCGACGAATTCTACGAATTCGTTAAGCGTTTTAAATAGTGTGAAGGCAACGTTACTTTGCGCCGATAAAAATTCCTATTAATGGTCAATAAAATCGCATTTGCGATTTTATGACTTATTAATCGGCGTTTTAAAGGTGCAAAGGTTTAAAACGAACACGGTGTATTTGAGAATAAGTAGAATCGTGAAAATAATAAAAATAGTAGTGTTTATTTGGGGTTTGATAAGAGGTAAAAATGGTAGGATAGTGAGCGTATGAATCGCCATATACATCGGATGTGTATAAGAGAAAACAAATATGGATATTGTATTGATTATTAGACTTATGACGAGAGATAGAGTTGCTAATGTATATGCCGTTGGTATATGTTGAAGAGTAAGCATATAAAGTGATATCCAAATTGTAGTGATTTTGATGAAAATTAATTGGTGGTCTATTTTTTGTATAATGACCTCTTGTTCGAGAGATGGATGTTTAATTGTGTGATATAAATAAGATACTATCCAACATATGATTGTGCCAAGAGCAAATATTAGCGCGGGAGGTTTAAGGTATTCATGGTCTGGGCGATTCGTGAAAATGATATAATAGGATATAGGAATTACGATGATAGCACCAATAAGATGTGGAATGCCTCTTATTTGGGTTTTGGGTCGTCCTTGATAATAATAATGATGGTCATGAAAGAGAGGTGTGGTGAGAGATTTTAGTTGAAGAATTTGTTGATTTTTCATAATATTTATGTATGAATAAAAATTATGATATGTTTCTAATTTCTATTTGAAAGGTCGTGGTCGTTATGATACTTTGTTATATTTCTTTCTCTAGAATATGAGCGGGAAAACAATTAATATTGATTTGAATTTGTTTAATGTCGCTTCTGGTTCAAAAACAAAAAAGAAAAAACCAACCAGTGATAAGCCTATTAAAATCAAAGGACCACCAAAACCTAAATCGAATAAATCACAACGTAATGATTTATTGAAACGTATTCGAGAGCACCAAGAGAAACAATATCAGAAATTATTTGGTGGTGGAGGTGAAGATGTTGAATTACCTCTTATCAAACCCACAGAACCCACAGAACCTGATAGAATTGTTGTTGATACTGTTGTTGATAATGATAGAATTGTTGTTGATACTGGAGGAGGAGATAAAAACTTTGAAGAATCTGTCAAATATTTAGAGGAAATTAGTAAGAATCCAGAACCACCTATTAATGGAAGTGTAGGCGGAAATGCTTTGAATAAAACCTCTCGAAATTATGAATCGATTATGAATTCATTCAATCATGATCCGATTATGGATTCATTGAAAAATTCTACACCCTTATTGATGGTTTCTGATTTTCCAGGAGAAACAAAGAATGTAATTGGTGGAGGAGGAAATGTGATTGGTGGAGGAGGAAATGTGATTGGTGGAGGAGGAAATGTAATTGGTGGTGGAGGAAATGCAATTGGAGGAGGAAATGTACCTGTTTATGGTTGTTTAAAAGGAGGAACATTGCCTACTTATAGAAATTGGAAACAAACTATGAAAATAAGACCGGATACGAATACAAATACGAATACAAATACGAATACGAATGAAAATAGAAATGCGGTAGTGGGTGCTATGAAATCTCGTGATGAGATGATTGCTCTCCAAAAAGTAAAAGATAAAATAAAAGAGGAAAAACAGAAAGCATCGGAAACGGCAACCAAATTGGTACGTAAAAAACAGAAACGTATTTTAAAGAGAACTTATCATGTTGGAAAGAATGCGTATAAGAAAAATGTGGGGGTTTTATTAGCGAATAAAACAATGCGGAATCATATTACCTCTCATACTTATGCTTTAAAACAAAAACCGATTCAAGAAATAAGGAAATATTTGGTGAAGAAAGGTTTTATTAAAGTGGGTTCGAGTGCGCCAAATGATGTATTGAGAAAAATCTATGAAAGTATTATGTTAATCGGCGGAGAGGTAACAAATCATAATTCAGAGAATTTATTACATAATTTTTTTGCGGAATAGATATTCTCACGGTATAATTATAAAGAATGTCATTAGATACCGAATTAAAAATGACTTCAGCCTCTTCAAAATACAATACAGGTTCTATTGCTGTATTGCGAAATTGTGAACCAGAAAAACGACATGAATTTTGGAGGAGACTACCTTATAAAAGAATACCGGGTTCCGAATTTAAAGGTTGTGGAATTAACACACTTGCGTTTTTAGAAGAAATGACAATTGCTATGGCCACTCGTCTTGTCGCAAATATTCACCCAAATGGCACTCCAGTTGAACAAATGATTGATTGGTTAAATCGAAAATCGCAGAATCATATTGATTTTGAGAAAAGACTATTATTTGTACATAAATATACACCATTTGTTGAACTCAATGAAACTAAATCTCTTGATTTTATTGATACACAAGTCGCTATTCGAAAACGACTTTGGGCTATCTATAAAAAAATTTATAACGCAATTCCTGAAAATTCGTGTATGTTAGTTAAATATGAAAGAAACGAAACAGAATTGTTTGCCAATAGTATTGATATGACGCCTGGACACACACTAATACTTACCAAATATAAAACAAATAATGAACAAGTTATATTAGCATCGATAGACCCACAACAAGCAAATGCTAGCATTCGAGAGATACGTTTGGATGATGGAAATATGATATCTGAAAATGCTTATAAATCATTGATTGTCGCGAATCATTATAGGGGAATATCATATATTGTCGGCATGAATGCGAGTTGTAATACATTGGTGAATATGGTAATTGGATTACCTGATTTTGAATCGAATCGCGGGGTTAAAGATATCGCGAAGTTTTTATTAGAAAAACGCACTGATTTATTGAAAATACCTGATGGAACCATTTATGGAGGACATGAAAACCAGTCATATGTTGACATTGCGTCATTATTAGAAGGGTTTGAAACTGAAGTTGATTTAATTGTTGATAATGGTGTAACCGTTCATTTAGATATTCGGTTTATTGATGGATGTAAAGCGAAAAGTACAAAATCTCTCAGAACTACACGAAAAGTGAGAAGGAAATAAAATTTTGACATATAATATTGTTATATGTCAATCATTTCTTTTATGGATTCTAGTGGAAATATTAAGTCTTATGAAAAAATAAAAGACGTATCTGTATATTTCACATGTCAAGAATCATATGATAATATTATCATGTGGTGTAAGACATTTAAAAAAAGAGACCCTATCGCATCAATGCAATTATTTACGATTGAATTATTATCGGAATCGTATGTGGATGAAACTGTGAAAGAAGTATTGCAAGATTTAAGAGATAAAAAAAGTTATTATCATTCGATTTTAAATGAAAAAGAAATCGAAATATTATCCAAAATATATCAGAATTTTGATGTTTATAAGGTTCGTTATGCTGATATTGACTTTGAATAAAAAAGTGTATAGAGACATGTGGACAATATGATATAAAATATTCAGTGTAGAAAAACTAATTTTATTGAACGTAACATTAGTATCATTTCATGTTGCATTTCATTCTTATATTAGCAATATCCGATACAAAAACATAATGAATAAACTCGACGACATAAAATATACAAAATAAATAATAAACTATAACCAAACTATACTATACCTACTATAACTATTATTTTTATTATTTTTATTATTTTTATTCCTCTTCAATCTCTCTATACACTCTTTCTCTCAAATTATCGAAATTATTTATAATTTTATTATAAATATTTTCATATCCATATTCAATCATTATTTTTCTTATCCATTCTTTTTTTTCTTCATAATTATTCATCAAATCATCTATAATTTCATCAATATTATCTTTTACAGCATTCAAATATTTCTTATTTTTCGCTCCAAATATTTCACCTCTTTTTCCACACATATCATGCTCATCCATACTTATTAATTCTTTCGTATTTTCATTTATAAATACATTTACAACATTAAAATCACTTACCATAAATATTCCTCTCCAACATCCAATTTTCACATATTCTCTCATTATTTCTTTATTTATACTTTTCTCTCCATTTTTTCTTCTATAATCTATTAATTTTATTCCATCAATTACATCCATCATACTATACACTGTATCTTTCTCTACAAATCTATAATTATCCTTATAATCATTATTCTTTTTATCAATCTTTTCAATCACTTTATCACTCACAATTCTTCTCATACCTATCTTTTTCAAACCAAATATTTCCTTACATTTATCTACCATTTCATAATCTTTATTATAAAACATCGACTTTCTTCCCTCTTTCATTATATATCTTTTTCCTTCATATTCCACCATAAAACATGCCACTTTACTTCCACATACTTTATGCCCACACAATCCTATAAATTCGAATTTATCCATTTCAATTCTCTCTAATCCTTCAAACTCATTATTATTATTCTCTTTTTTTACTCTTTTTACTTTCTTCTTTTCTTCTTTTTTTTCTTCTTTTTTCTCCTCTTTCTTTTCTTCTTTCTTTATCTCTTTCTTTACCCTAATTTTCTTTTCTTCTTTTTTCTCCTCTTTTTTCTCCTCTTTTTTCTCCTCTTTTTTCTCCTCTTTTTCTTCTTTTTTCTTTCCCATTATCATTTTATCATTATTATAATAATCTCTCCACACCTCATTTTTATATTTTACATATTCATTTATTACCAAACTGCCTTCCTCCGCAAAAACCGCTGTATTTGCGCCTTGCTTTCTTCCTTTCGAACAATGCATATCTACTACATAATCTTCAATTATTACATTTTCAATAATACCCGATTTATTATATTCTACCTCTTCTAATAAATCAATCTCATTTTCATAATATACAATATTTAATAATCCAACTAAAAACATTTTTCTCTCTTTTTTCGCTTTTTCAAAGAAACTATCTAATTTATAATTAAATACTTTCTTAATTTTTTCATCCATTATTTTATTTTCCAACCATTCAATTAAAACATAAATACACTCTTTTCTTCTATATCTCGGCTTTTCGATTTTCTCTTCCATATTAAATATTTTAAATAAATAATAATACAACAAATTATCTTTTCTCTCAAAACAATCAATAAAACAATTCATATTTTTTATTAATTCTTCACTATCTCCTTTTTTCGCAATAAATCGACTTTCCACATTTTCATTTTCCACTATTTCTTCTTTATATTCAAATATTCTCTTATTATAATAACATACAATATCACTATTCAATCTACATAATCTACCACTACATAATATATCACATATTTCATATACATATTCCAAACATATCTCTAATTCTTGAGCCTCTTCAACATCTTCCAATAATTCTCTTATTTTTAAATATCTATTAATTTCATCAAATATTAATTCTTCATCTAACATTACTATTATTCTATTCATCATATTACTAAAAATCGCCTTACCTATTTTTTCTTCTTTTTCACTAACAGCATTAAATTTAAATAATACTAATTCTTTCATCATTCTTTTCATTTTTTCGGGCTCTCTTCTTCTCAAATATTTTTGAATACCACTTTTAATTACATCAATCTTCTCTCCACATTCGCAAATACTTCCATAACAAGTCCTATACTTCATTGCCATTTTAAATTTCGGGGGCAGAAACATTTATGATTTTTATTTTATTTACAAAAAAGTAAATCAATTTCTCTTGGGAACCTACGGTTCCCGGGATAAAATGTGCGCCGCGCATGCTGGCGCACATTAAACCCCTCCCTTATACTTGCGCACCTGTTTACACAGTGCGCAAGTAACAACAACCTTTTTAAAAAGAGAACCACTGCGTGGTTCTATTTAAACTGGTCAGGAATAACTAGTCTTTTATAAAGAATTGTGCGTGTTTTTAAGATGGAAAATGTTGATGTAAAATCATGTAAAACTGTCTTTATAGTGTTTACTAATAAGATTTTTACTAGGGAGGGGGGCTCCAATAGGGTGGCACCGCTTTGCAGGGTGCCACCCTTAAAAACCGTAGGTTCCCACGATAAAATGGCAGAATGGAGAGATTTAGTAAAGCGTTTAACGAAAAAACATAAGGGAAAACCTCTTGCAGCGATTCTTGTGGAGGCCCGAAAACAATATAGTAAAATGAAAAAAAATACCACCATGAAATCAAAATCGAAACGAAATCGTAATCGTAATTAAGAGATGTTTCTCTTTTTGTTACTGAAACGTATAGTCAAGAACATAGCATAATATATGATAATCAAGACTCTTACGGAGTCTGCTTCTTTAATTGCTAACTTGTGAGGTGGGCACTTGTGCACACCGTGTCGACCGCAGGGAGACCACATGTTAGCAACATAGAGGAGGGGGCCTTTAATAGGGTGGCACCGCTTTGCAGGGTGCCACCCATACCAAAAAGAAGACAAGATTTTTCTGGTTTTCTTTTCTAATTATCCGCGGGATAACTGGATTTCCCGAAGGGAAATTCCTGTTATCACGTGGATAATGTTAGAGGAGGAGGCTAGGAGGAACCTTAGGTTCCTTCTGTATGGCCTGTACACGATTTAGTAATGATCCTGCACGTATTGCAAAAAATGCTGCTATTAGTACTTTTGCCGGTAGATATCAATTAAATGTTCCCGGTAATGGTTTAGATGTTCCTTATATTAATGACCCTCATATTCGATTAACGAAATGGGGAGCCAATCATCGTACTAACATGGTGGATATTCAAAGTGATTTATATGGTTTAACTCGTCCTTATAATCGTGATATTATCGGTTTGAATAGTCATTATGATTATGCTGTTGCCAGTGAGAGGTCAATGAATTATTCAACTGTTGGAGAAATCACAGATGAGTCGAGAGCCATGGCTCCTGCTTGGATTTATCGAGAAATGGATTCTGAGAGATTTATTACGGGAGACATGACAGCATCCTATCCATTAATGATGAATCCTTTAGACCGTGTTGATTATCATAATTATTTAAATTCATATGGAAGTCATGGGAAACCGGTTGTTAATTCTCGATGGCTCGATGCTCCACAAAAATCATATATGTTATCGAAAAAATAAATACTCGTTTTTACTAATAACAAAATTTATATCTTGTTATTATTTGGATTATGGGACAAGTATTATCGGATAATCGGATTACTTATGTTGGATATGATAAAATTCGTGATTTTGTAAAAGTTTGTAAATTTCGGAAAGATATGTTATTGATTACTACTTTACCTTTTGATGGATTATGGATTCAAGGGACAGTGGATTCAATTGAAAAAGAAGAACAATTAATTAATCATGCTTTAGAATCTGGAAAAATGGGAGAGATGATTTTATTTATTTATGGAAAGGATTGTAGTGATATCTTACCGGTGAAGAAAGCACAACAATTTATTGATTTAGGATTTCGGAATGTTTATGTTTATTTGGGAGGTATTTTTGAATGGACTTTATTAGCCGATTTATATGGTATAGAAGATTTCGGTGTTGTCGGTGGAAACCCAAATGAAGAAAATCTAAGTATGCGTTTTGTTATTGGGAATGGGAATGGGAATGGGAATGGCAATAGGAATGGTTAGATTGTTATCTCAAATTCTGTTAGTTTTTTTGGTTGGTCTTGTTGTTCTTGTTCTTCTTGTTGTTGGTTTTGGTCTTGTTGTTGGTTTTGGTCTTGTTGTTGTTGATTTTGTTCTTCTTGTTCTTCTTGTTGTTTTTGTTTTTCTTCTTTGATTGTTTTATTGGATTCTGAAAATACTGAATAATAATGATTTGCGAAATTATGTATATTTGTTATAAGATTCATGGGAGAGGCATAATCGAAAGAGGCGATGATTGGTAGATTTGTATTTTGTGTTGGATAAGAGAATTTTATACTATAGAGCCAATATGGTGGTATATAAATAATACTTCCTTCATGAATTCGACAGGTTTGTATTCGCATTTTATCGTATCCTGCTTGAAATTCTGGTTGTGGATTCCAAACATTCAGAGATGAACCGTATTCTCTTGTATAATTATTTTTATACATGATAGCATATTTTGTACTTCGCCAAGGAGTTAATTTGATTTCGATAGAGCCTGAAATAATGTATAAAAATCTACGTTCGAATGTGTGATAAAGAAGAGGTGTGGTTGCTTTATCGGAACCCGTAATAATATCATAATTTGTATAAATAGAGAGAGGTGGTTTGAAAAGATGGTCGAGATGTTGAAACGATTTAATAAGTCCGGTTTCTTGTATGAATTGTTGGTTGCCGGATGTGAAATAACGATGTTCTTGGTCGGTTTGGAGTGTGGTGGCAACAGTACGAATCGGTAAGAATGCTGATACTGATGTTGGTGTGGGTTTGGATGTGGATAGATATGTATTGGTCTCTTTGAGATAGATTTCGAAACCAGCATAAGAATCTTGGATATTGGCGAGTTGTTTTTTAAGAATAGAATCGAGATGACTAAAATGAAAAATAAATGGTTGTTTTAATGACGCGGATTCATTCAGTTCTTTATTCGATGTGAAATCGATTTCATAAATGTCTAAATTATCGCCTTTTTTTAATTGAAACATGATTTGTGCGTAACCGATTGAGAGAATAATAATAAGAATTATGTATGTAAATGTTGACATATTATTATTATTTATTTTTTTGAACCGGAAAGAACCGTAGATTTTTGAGACAGTGGCTAACCCGATTTTTGAGACAGTGGCTAACCCGATTTTTGAGACAGTGGCTAACCCGATTTTTGAGACAGTGGCTAACCCGATTTTTGAGACAGTGGCTAACCCGATTTTT
>Ga0255211_1000801_pt1 | contig 10436 bp, 8 predicted proteins | sample Miss_Yuk_RepB_8d_FD_183036 | JGI IMG/M metagenome (GOLD analysis project Ga0255211, IMG submission 183036) | Freshwater microbial communities from Mississippi River, Louisiana, United States - Miss_Yuk_RepB_8d | ecosystem: Environmental > Aquatic > Freshwater > River | place: USA: Louisiana...
CCGGGTTGTGCTGGCAAAGCGGGGACGGCTTGGTGCTGGGCACTTACCTGCACGGTCTGCTGGAAAATCCGGCGGTGCTGCAGGCCTTGTTCGGCGCGCAAGTGCCAACGCTTGAGTCGGTGTTCGATGGACTGGCCGATTACATCGAACAGCACTTTTCCCCAAGTACGCTGGACGAACTCGTCAGGTAATGAGCTGATCAAGAATCGCCCGTTAAAGATGAGGTTGCCGGTAGGGTCTAGCCGGGCTGGCTTGCCCTTGTCGGGTCTCAGGCGCAACATGTCGCAGTGGCATGTCTGCCAATGTTCGCTGGCAGACGGCAGGGCTTGAAAGACGGAGGAATCATTTCCGGATTGCTGCGCTCTGCAGCGCGAAGCCACCCGCGGTGGAACCGGTGGCGCTTTTCAAGGAGTTGCCATGTCCAAAGTTCTGGTGCTGTATTACTCCACCTACGGTCATATCGAAACCATGGCGCAGGCTGTGGCCGAGGGCGCCCGGTCTGCCGGGGCCAGCGTGGACCTCAAGCGGGTGCCTGAAACCGTACCGGCCGAGATCGCCAAATCCGCGCATTTCAAGCTGGACCAGGCCGCCCCGGTGGCCACGGTGGCGGAGCTGGAACACTACGACGCGATCATTTTCGGTGCGCCTACCCGCTTTGGCCGCATGCCCGGCCAGATGGCCAGTTTCCTTGACCAGGCTGGTGGCTTGTGGGCGCGCGGCGCGCTGCACGGCAAGGTCGGTGGCGCTTTCACCTCGACCGCCACGCAGCACGGTGGGCAGGAGGTCACGCTGTTTTCCATCCTCACCAACCTGCTGCATTTCGGCATGGTGATCGTGGGCCTGCCCTACAGCCACCAAGGCCAAATGACTCTGGACGAGATTGTGGGGGGCAGCCCTTACGGCGCGACCACGATCGCCGGCGGTCAGGGGCAGCGGGTACCCAGTGCCATTGAGCTCGAAGGCGCAAGGCATCAGGGACGACTGATCGCCACCACGGCCAACCGCCTGTTTGACAGGCCGGCCTGACGGACCGGGGCGGGCCAGCATGGCCTCGGCGACGCATCGTCAGGAGCGGGATTCACTGGGCACGGTGGATGTCCCGGCCGGGTGTCTTTGGGGTGCACAGACCCAGCGCGCACTGCTGCATTTCCACATCTCGAGCGAGCGCATGCCGCCGGTGCTGATCCACGCGCTGGCATCGGTCAAGCGGGCGTGCGCCCTGGTCAATGCCGAGCTGGGTCTGTTGTCTGCAGACAAAGCGCAGGCCATTGTCACGGCCGCGCAGGAGGTCGTGTCGGGTGTGCATGACGAGGCGTTTCCGCTGGTGGTCTGGCAGACCGGCTCGGGCACGCAGACAAACATGAACATGAACGAGGTGCTGGCCAACCGGGCTTCGGAATTGCTGGGCGGTGGGCGAGGAGCGCAGCGCTTGTTGCACCCCAACGACGACATCAACCTGGGACAGTCGTCGAATGATGTGTTCCCCACGGCCATGCATGTGGCCGCCGCGCTGGCGATCCGTGCCAACGTGCTGCCCGCGCTGGAGGCCTTGCGCTTTACCCTGCAGGCCAAAGCCCAGGCCTTTGCTGGGCTCGTCAAGCTGGGTCGTACCCATTTGCAGGACGCCACGCCGATCACGCTGGGGCAGGAGCTGTCGGGCCATGTGGCTCAGCTCGAGCAAGCCGGACAATTGCTGACCGACGCCATGGTCTGGCTGTATCCGCTGGCCATCGGCGGCACAGCGGTGGGCACGGGTCTGAACACGCACCCTGAGTTTGGTGCGCGCGTGTCGGCTGAGCTGGCGCGGATGCATGGCCTGCCGTTTGTCAGCGCCGACAACAAGTTCGCGGCCCTGGCCGGGCACGAGCCACTGGTGGCTGTGCATGGCGCCCTCAAGACACTGGCCGTGGCCCTGACCAAGATCGCCAACGACCTGCGCTGGCTGGCGTCTGGGCCCCGTTCGGGTTTGGGGGAAATCCGACTGCCCGAGAACGAGCCGGGCAGCTCCATCATGCCCGGCAAGGTCAACCCCACCCAGTGCGAGGCACTCACCATGCTCTGCGCGCAGGTGATGGGCAACGATGTGGCCATTGCCATCGGCGCGGCTTCGGGCCATTTCGAACTCAATGTCTACAAGCCACTGATTGCCCACAACCTGCTGCAGAGCATCCGCCTGCTGGGCGACGGCATGCGCAGCTTCGACGTGCATTGTGCGCAGGGCATCGAAGCCAACCCGGAGCGCATGCGCGAACACCTGGAGCGCTCGCTCATGCTGGTCACCGCGCTGGTGCCGCACATCGGCTACGACCGCGCGGCCCGCATCGCCCGGCTGGCTTTTGAAAGCGGTACTTCGCTGCGTGAGGCGGCACTCTCACTGGGCGATGCCACGCCTGCGCAGCTGGACGAGTGGCTGCAGGCTGGAGCCATGCTGGGGCCGCACAACACCACCCCGCAGCACAAGGCCTGAATGCGCTGGTCGCTCAGTGTGCCAATGCGAAGTCGATGAAGCCGCGCTCCACCGAGGTGGAGACCAGTCGCACCTTCACCAACTGTCCCACCTTGAGTAAAGGGAATTCGCCCGTCAGCCGACCCTCGGTCGGCGGCTGGAAGATGCGCACCCAGGTGCCCTTGTCGCTGGCGCCGGTGACCACGCCATCGAAGCGCTGGCCGATGCGATCGTGCAGCAGCAAGGCGGCTTCGGATTTGCGGACCTGACGCTCCACCTTTTGCGCTGCATCTTCCTGCTGCGTACAGTGGCTGGCCAGCGCCTCGAGTTCGTCGTTGGAGTAGGGCGGTTTGTCCCCCGCCAGCGCCGCCTTGATCAGACGCAGCGTGATCAGATCGGGGTAGCGCCGGTTGGGAGCGGTTGAGTGCATGTAGTCGCGCACCGCCAGACCAAAGTGGCCGATGGGCTGTTTGCCGGGGCGTTCCACCACGTATTCGCCCGAACCCATGAGCTTGATGATGACCAGCGACAGGTCGGGAAAACGCAAGGGATCAAGCTTGTGCTGCTGTGCCAGGAAGGTTTCCAGTGCCTTGCCGTCAGGCTGTCGGGGCAGGGTCGCGCCATGCTCGAGTGCCACCTCCACAATCCGCTGCCAGCGTTCGGGCGAGCGCACCACCCGCCGCAGCGACGCGCGACCGTGGCGCGCCAGAAAGTGGGCGGTGCAACCGTTGGTGGCGATCATGAATTCCTCGATCAATTGGCGCGCGCGGTTTTGCTCTTGCTGCCTGATCTCGCTGATCCGGTCACCTTTGAACTGTGCTCGGGGTTGAAAGGTTTCGAATTCCAGCGAGCCTTCGGCACGCCGCAGCACGCGCAGTTTCTGGGCCAGCTCGTCCTGCAGGCGCAGTTGGGTGGCCATGCCCGGCACTCGCCGTGCCGGCTCGGGCAGGTCGCCTTCGCCGACGATCCAGGCCGATACCGCGTCGTAGGCCAACTGCGCCTTGTTGCGCACCAGCGCCCGGTAGCTCAGGGCATGCACCAGCATGCCGTCGCCGCTGAAGACCATTTCCGTGACCAGGGCCAGCCGGTCTTCATCCGGATTGAGAGAGGTCAGGTCGGTGCACAGCCGCTCGGGCAGCATCGGGAACACACGCGCCGAGGTGTAGACCGATGTCGTGTTCATGCGGGCATGCCGGTCAACCGGAGAGTCCTTTTTGACCAGAGCGTCCACATCGGCCACGGCCACATACAGGCGCGCCTCGCCGTGGTGCAGCGGCTCGATTGCCGTCAACTGGTCCAGATCGCGCGAATCGTCGTTGTCGATCGAGCACCAGGGCAGAGCGGTCAGGTCACGGATGTCGCTGCCGGACTCGCTGGCTGCCTGTTTGAGCCGAGCCACCTGCTGCTGCACGGCAGTCGGGAACTCGGGCTCGAGCCCGCGGCTGAACATGGCCCAGGTGGCAATGGTGTTGAGGCTGGTGCGGTGGTTGGACAGGGCGTGGCGCATGCGCTCTCCGTGGTGCGGCACAGCACTTATACGCCAAACCCTCACGGCTGTGTCGCTGCCGGCCTTCGGTGTGTTGGCTACACCACCACAGCAAGGCCTTTCAGGTCGCCTTCTTTTTCTTGCCGGCTCGGGAGACTGGGGGAGCGGCCTTTTTGGGCGACAGTTGCTGACGTGCGGCTTCGTCGAGACACAGCAGCGTGTCGACGTGGTTCATGAAACGGTTCAGGTAGTCCGGAGAGATGTCGCGCATCAGGCCGAGTGCGCGAAGCACCAGCATGTGCGAGTTGATGGGGCCCGCATTCTGGGGAGCCTGCGCCATGGCCTGCGAGACCTGCTTTTGCACACTGATCTTGCGCAGTTGTTTCCGGAACTGCTGCACACGGGGGCTCTCGCCACGCCAGCCTGCGTTCTGCAGCTTCTGCACGGGCGAAGTCCCCGTGCTCGGCGGCTTCATGTCCCGCAGCAAGAGGGCCAGTGGCGAGGGCGGTGCAGACTCCGTGGGGGCGAGGGCCTTGCTGGATGCAGCAGCCATGCGCGATCTGAAATCCTGCAATGCCTGGTTCAACCGGGTCAGGAGCAATGCTTGAGCCGGACCGTTGTGGCTGCGGATGCGTTCGGCCAGCACTTCGATGTAGTGCCAACCTACGGGATCCATGCGTGCAGCGCCCGCTTCGCGCAGCGCGAGCAGTGGGTCGCAGGTGGGCGAAAGCTCGGTCATCGGCGGGAGTTTGCAATGTCGTTTGTGGTCTTGGGTACCGGTGCCATTTCCACACGGCGGTTCTGGGCGCGGGCTTTCTCGCTGGTGTTGGGCACCAGGGGCTGTTCCTGGCCGAACGCGGCAGCAAACAGCATGGACGAAGGTATGCCTTCTTCAATCAGGGTGCGGGTCACCGTCAGGGCACGCTGGGCCGAGAGTTCCCAGTTGTCTTCGAACTTCTTGTTGCGGCTGCGGATGCTCTGGTCATCGGTGAAACCGCTGACCATGAGGATTTCCTCGCGCGAAGCCAGGTAACTTTTGAGTGGCCCGACCAGACTTTTGAGCAGTTTGCGGCCTTCAGGCTGCAGCTGATCGGAATTGAGTTCAAACAGCAGCTTGCCGCTGATGCCAATGCGACCGTTGCTGAGCGTGATGCGGCCAGTGGCCAGCGGGATGGCCAGGGCCTGTTCCAGCGTCTGGCGCTTTTGCTCCTCGATCTGGCGTTTCTGGACTTCGGCTTCGAGGTTGGAGGCCATTTCCAGTTGGGTGGCCATGACGCCCACCAGCAGCAGCACAAAGGCGCCCAGCAGGCCGGTCATCAGGTCGGCGAACGAAATCCACGTCGGGGTGGTGGCTTCGCTTTCGGCTTCCATCTCCAGCATCAGGCGGCTCCTGCGGTCTGGCGTTGCTGCAGGGCTTCGAGCACGTCTTTCTGGCTGCTGATACTCAGGTCGATGATTTCGCGCGCCTGGGCCACGTAGTAGGCCAGTTGCTCGTCGCTGCGCGTCATCGATTGGCCAATCGCCGCCTCAATGCGCTGCAGGTTGGCGATCAGTTTTTCGTTGGTCTCGTTGAAACTGCGCACGGCAAAGCCGAAGGTCTCGCCCAGGCTGGCCACGTCCACCGCGCTGGCCGTCAGTTGCGCGGCCACATCGCCCAGCTTGCCGGTCTCAGCAGCCACATGGGCATGGAACTGCTCGCTGGCCTCGGCCAGCGAGGCCTGGCTGGCGCTGACCAGTGCGTCGATCACGCCGCGCTGTTCGGTAGAGGCGTGGTTGATCGCGTCCAGCAGGGTGCTGAGCGTGCCCAGGATGCGGGTGCGCTCTTCGAGCAGGGCGTTGTCGCGCGCCACGCTGACCGAGATTTCCTGGCGCAGCTGGCCAATCACTTCGGCTGCGGCTTTGGGCGCTTCGGAGGCCGTCTCGATCAGGCGGGTGATCGGGTCTTCCAGTGCTGTGCCCAGCGAGGTCAGGTGCTGCGTCACGGCGGTCTGTAGCTCGGCCAGGCGGGCCACGGCGGCTTCGCCGCGCTGGGCTTCCTGCTCGCGCAGGGCAGACAGTTCAGTGCGCAGCAGGCTGGCCAGTTCTTCGGAGCGGCGGGTGTGCTGGGCGGCGGCCTCGGCTTCGGAGGCGATGCGCGCACGCACCAGCTCTTCGCTGCTGGCCAGCAGGCGGGTGATCTCGGCCACGGTTCGGGTGCTGTGGTGTTCGCTGTCGCTGCGGATCTGCGCGGCGGTCTGGCTCAGGGCGTCAACCACCTGCTGCTGTTGGGCCAGGGTCTGCTCGCCGGAGGCCTGCCAGCGGGCCTGAAGGCCGCTGGCCATGGTGTCGAGCGCCGTCTGCCAGGCGGCCAGGCGCTGTTCGTCGCTGGCTGCGTGCAGGTCCTGTACGCGCTGGATGTCGGCCAGTGTTTGCTGTGCCTGGGTCTGCACCTGGGTGGTGATGGCTTGCGCGGTCCGGGTGAGGGTGTCGCAAATCGCCTGCTGCTGCGCCAGTGTCTGGCTGCCGGTGCTTTGCCACTGGGTTTGCAGGCCGGTGGCCATTTCCTGCAGCGAGGCTTTCCAGCCGTCCAGGCGTTGCTGGTCGGCGCTGTTTTGCTGCGTTTGCTGTTCGGCCCACGCGCTGCGCACGGCGGTCACCAGATCCTGAGCACGGGTGTCGAAGGTCTGGCCAAACTGCTGCAGCGTGCGGTCCACACCGGCCAGCAGCCCGGCGCTGGCCTGTTCGTGTTGGGCCAGCGCGGCGCTCCAGGTCTGGGCCACGGCTTTTGCGCTGCTGCTGAACTGCTGGTTGAGGGTGTCCAGCTGCGTTTGGGTACTGCCCACCATGCGTTCGTGCATGGTTTGCGCTTGCTGCGCCATCTCGGCCATGGTGGCCTGCACCACCGGGCGGATGCTGTCGCTGGCCAGCTGCATGCTTTCGCTCAGGCTGCTGCGCATGGACTGGTCCACCGAGCGGGCGAGATCGCTGTAGACGGCTTTCACCTCGCGGTGAAAGCCTTCCTGATTCGCGAGCAGGCGGTCGCTCAGTTGCTGGCTGTGGCGCTCCATCTGCGCCATAAGCGACTGCAGCTGCTCCACCACCAGCGGCAGGGCCTGGGACTGCTGTTGCAGGGCGCGGAAGGTTTCCTGGCGCTGGTGCGCAAGCGAGAAATGGCGCAGGCCGGTGCCGATCAGCACATCGAGCACCTGCGCCGCCTGCGCACGTTCGCGGCGCGAGAGGCTGGACATCAGGCCCAGCATGGCCGAGGTGGCCACACCCGCCACCGAGGTGCCGAAGGCCAGACCCAGGCCTTTGATCGGCTCGGAAAACGCGGCGCGCATGCCCTGCACGCTGCTGGTGCCTTCGAGCGCGAACACCGCGCCGTTGAGCGTGACCACCATACCCAAAAAGGTGCCCAGCATGCCCAGCATGACCAGCAGGCCCACCAGATAGGGCGTGAGCGCCGGGCCGGGCAGGGCAGCTCGCTCGGCCTCGATGCGTTGGCGTACGGCGTTTTGCAGCGGGGCCGGCACGCGAACGAGCCAGTCCCCCAGCTGCTGCAGTTCGGACGGCACTTCGGTCAGGGCCTGTTGCAGGCGGGCTGTGTCGCTGCGGTAGCGGTGCAGTTCCAGCGCGCCAAAGACGTACACGGCACCGATCACGGCGGTCATGACCAGCACCAGCAGGTGGGTACTGGCCACAGCTGCGGCGACCCACACAACGGCCAAAGCACCCAGGACAAAAGCGATGTGGAAAGGGTATTTCTTCATTGTTGTTGTAGCGTGTTGGCGGAAAGGGCTTCGATCAGGCCCAGCAGGGGTTGCAGGCGCAGGTCCAGTTCGGCCAGGAGGGCGGTGCGCATGTCATCGCACAGCGGGCCCAGCCAGGTCTCTGAGCGAGGTGCAGGCTCGTCGGCCTGAGCCGCCTCGGTCAGTTGCTTCATGTGTTGTTTGAGTGCCTTGGCGAAGCGCTTTTCAAAATCCGACGGAATGTGACCGAGCAGTCGGGCCTCGCGTTCGATCAGTACGTTCTCGAAGATGGCGTCCAGTGTGGCCAGCTGTTTGTGCGGCGTGGTGCCTTTGTCGAGCATGCCGCGCAGTTGCCCCCGCAGTGAGCGGATGATGCTGTCCATTTGCCGCTGATGACCGACGCAAAAGCGTCGAAATGGGTCAAACGCCGTTTTCGGGTCGATCGGTTGCTCCAGCTCCGGCGAGGGCATTTCAATGCGAGGCATGCCCGGGGCGGGCACAGTGCCCTGCACGATCGATTGTTCGAGTGCCACACGCACCTGCCCGAAGCGCTGGCGCAGCACGGTGGCGTCCACCCGTGCTTTGGCCTGTGCGGGTGGGGCCTCTGGATCGTCTACTGTCCCGATGAATGCCTGCAAGGCGATCGCATGGCGGAAGTCCAGCCAGTCGGCGAGCTGCTGCCCCACTTCACCCGGCGCCACGGCAGCATCAACCAGGCCTTTCTCGGAGAGAAAGCGCAACAGTGCAGAGCTGTGGAGGCGGGCACGCGGCTGGACTCGCGTCATGGGCAAGGTGGCTTGAAAAAGTGAAAGGCCGGGACGAGCAGACAAGACGGGTGCAAGGGCAGCCGTCAAGGGACGTCTCCGGCGGAAAGAAGGTCCTGAATTTTATCCGCGAGGGGGCATGCACCCGCTTGTGAATTGGAGTTCTAAAGAATTCAAAAACAGAAGGTGTTGCAGGCCGGATTCAGGGGGGTCTTGGGCTTGAAGTCGCAGTAGCGGGACACCGCGCATTGCCCGCACAAGGGTTTGCGTGCCTGACAGATGTAGCGCCCGTGCAGGATCAGCCAGTGGTGGGCATCCACCAGATAGGCGGCGGGCACCCGCTTGAGCAGCTGCATTTCCACTTCGTAAGGCGTCTTGCCCGGTGCCAGGCCGGTGCGGTTGCCCACGCGAAAGATGTGCGTGTCCACCGCCATGGTGGGTTCGCCAAAGGCCACATTCAGCACCACATTGGCGGTCTTGCGGCCCACGCCGGGCAGAGCCTCAAGTGCCTCGCGGGTGCGAGGCACTTCCCCGCCGTGTTGCTCGACCAGAATGCGGCAGGTCTCCATCAGGTGCTTGGCCTTGCTGCGGTACAGGCCGATGGTCTTGATGTGAGCCTCCAGTCCATCGAGTCCGAGCGCGAGGATTTTCTGCGGCGTGTTGGCCACCGGAAACAGGCGCCGTGTGGCCTTGTTGACCCCCACATCGGTGGCCTGCGCCGAGAGCAGAACGGCCGCGAGCAGCTCGAACACGCTCGTATACTCCAGCTCGGTATTGGGCTGCGGATTGGCCGCCTTGAGGGTGGCAAAGAACGGCTCGATGAATTCCTTTTTCATGCCCCGGATTCTCTCCCATGGCCATTCCCTTCGCTGACCGTCTGAACAACGTCGAAACCTCCGCCATCCGCGAGCTCTTCAAGCTGCTGGGCAAGCCCGGCATCATCAGTTTTGCGGGTGGTTTTCCTGACAGCGCCATGTTCGACGTGGACGGCATCCGCGAGGCCAGCAACGCCGCCCTGGCCAAAGACCCGGGCGCCGCGCTGCAGTACGGCGCGACCGAAGGTTTCAACCCGCTGCGCGAACAACTGGCCGCTTTCATGGCCCAAAAAGGCGCGAAGGATGTGGCCCCGGACCAGCTGATCGTCACCACCGGCAGCCAGCAGGCGCTGGATCTGCTGGGCAAGACGCTGATCAGCCCCGGTGACAAAGTGATCGTCGAAGGCCCGACCTTCCTGGCCACCATCCAGTGCTTTCGCCTGTATGGCGCCGAGCTCGTCAGCGCGCCGATCGACGGCGACGGTGTTCAGACCGACAAACTCGAGCACCTGATTGCCGAGCACAAGCCCAAGTTCGTTTACCTGATTCCCACCTTTGGCAACCCCAGTGGCGCCATGCTGAGCGCTGAGCGCCGCAAGCGCGTGCTCGAACTGGCCGTGAAGTACAACACCCTCATCGTGGAAGACGACCCCTACGGCGACCTGTACTTTGGCGAGGCGCCGCCGCCCAGCCTGCTGGCCATGAGCCCGCTGGTAGAGGGCAGCCGCGAACTGCTGGTGCATTGCGGTTCGCTGTCCAAGGTGCTTTCGCCCGGCCTGCGCGTGGGCTGGATGATCGGACCGGCCGAGCTGCTCGCCAAGGCGACCATGTGCAAGCAGTTCAGCGACGCCCACACCAGCACCTTTGCCCAGGCCACCGCGGCCGAATACCTGAAAGCCGGTCGCATGCCCGCCACACTGGACAAGGTGCGCAGCGTGTACGCGCAACGCGCCCAAACCATGGGCGATGCGCTGCGCAGGGAACTCGGTGATGCCGTGAGCTTTGTGCAGCCGCAAGGCGGCCTGTTCGTCTGGGCGCGCCTGACGGGCGCGGGCGGCAAGGTGGCCGATGGCAACGACTACGCCAAACGCGCCATCGAGCAGGGCGTGGCCTTTGTGCCCGGTGCGCCGTTCTTCTGTGCCAACCCCGACCATGCCACCTTTCGCCTGAGCTTTGCCACGGCGCCGGAAGACAAGA
>Ga0255211_1000802_pt1 | contig 10416 bp, 8 predicted proteins | sample Miss_Yuk_RepB_8d_FD_183036 | JGI IMG/M metagenome (GOLD analysis project Ga0255211, IMG submission 183036) | Freshwater microbial communities from Mississippi River, Louisiana, United States - Miss_Yuk_RepB_8d | ecosystem: Environmental > Aquatic > Freshwater > River | place: USA: Louisiana...
TCTACCGTACTCTTCCAATCTAGTATAGGAATATAAAATGAATGATACTCCAGAAAAGGAACAACTATTTTAGGGACATTTATTCCCGTATATATGAAAATTGACGAATATATCTTTTCCTTACGTCTTGATATTTTTAATCCATTCTTTTCATAAATATTTTCATTCTTTGTTGATTCTGTTGACTTTGTTGATTCCGAGTTTTTATTTATTTCATTCGATTTTCGATTAATCTCACGCGTCTGTAACATCTCATGTTTTTCAGATTGTATATAATCTCGCTCTCTTCTTATCACATCGTCCCAATCATGAAACATTTTATAGTTGTACGTCTTCATCATCATCGTAACATCCGTTTCATCCACTTCCTGCGAATTATAATACACTTGTGAAAAATAAATTGGCATCAATGACGCTTCTGCTTCTGCAAATTGTTTACTACTTTTATTGTCACCCTTTTTACCACCCTTTTTACCACACCTTTTATTCTTAAAAAAACAATAAAACGGTATTGAAATAATAACGCCAACAATATCCTGTACAGAAATCACTTTCGATGTATCATTGTCGCTTTTGTATATATTTTTATAATTTACAGTTACTATCGGGTCATAATCGTGATTCTCTAATACCGTCTTTAAAAAAGACTTCTCCATCTTCCGATTCACATCTACAAATTTCATATTCCCATTGTTGTATTTTTCATTAAAATAGGGATAACTATTCATGAGTGATACTATATCTTCATAATGTTTCATACTCGTATCAATCTCATTTATATATATGTTCCCTACTTTTGCTGGTACATTCGTGTGTGTCACATAAGATACGTTGTTATTTAAAAAATTTAAATGAATCGTATCTGCTGGTTTCTCGTCAGATAGTATAGTATCCAATCTACACCAGTTTATGAGATTATATCTATAAAATATAGGCTGTTCTAACCAAAATCGTTGTTTTACTTTATTATAACCATGTAGTAATAGGATAAATAATAACACACTTATTATGATATAGTATAACCACATATCATAATAACTATAAATATATATTTTGTTCGTATTATACGATTAGATATTATTTTTTTTTATTGTTAAACTTGGGCGCTTTTGGTGCTTTGGGTGCTTTGATTGCTTTTGGTGCTTTGGGCGCTTTTGGTGCTTTGGGTGCTTTGATTGCTTTGGGTGCTTTTGGTGCTTTGGGTGCTTTTGGTGCTTTCGGTGCCTTGGGTGCCTTTGGTGCTTTGGGTGCCTTTGGTGCTTTGGGTGCTTTTGGTGCTTTCGGTGCCTTGGGTTCTTTGGTTGCTTTGGTTGTCTTGGTTGTCTTGGTTGCCTTGGGTTCTTTGGTTGCTTTGGTTGTCTTGGTTGCCTTGGGTTCTTTGGTTGCTTTGGTTGTCTTGGTTGCCTTGGGTTCTTTGGTTGTCTTGGTTGTCTTGGTTGCCTTGGGTTCTTTGGTTGCTTTGGTTGCTTTGGGTGCCTTGGGTTCTTTGGTTGCTTTGGTTGTCTTTGGGGCTTTGGTTACATTTTGGTGTGGTTGGATTGTATAAGGTTGTGTTGATACGAACGGAGCTCGCACATGTTGCACGATTACTCTTTTAACAACTTCTTGAACTGGACCTTGTATATAATATGGAACCACTTGTGGGATTGATTGTTGTGGTTCAACTATTAAATTATTAAGTAAAGTTTCATTATTTATACTGTTTTGTTCTTCTAGTTGTAAATCTTTTTCTAACTGTTCTGGATTTTCTTTGTAATAAGTTATTATTAAATCGCATAATTCATTTTTTCTCAACTTACTAAATCCGCAAACACTATTTACTCTACAGATATCTTTTAATTCAGCAACAGTTTTTGTACGAATAAATTCAAAGTCAGTTTCGTTAGTAGTATCCATAATGGTATCCATTTTATTAAATAATATACAATATTATTTAAATAGGTTTGTATTATATTAAATCGGTAGGTAACAAAAAAGTATAAAAACCTTTGCACATACGCGTTATCGATTTATCTATTTATTAGATAAGAATAAACGCAAATCTCACCGCATCTCTTATATCTCATATGTTTAATAGCATGCATGCATACATGTATTGCCATAACGAGGTCGCAATGTCGCGCTGGTTAGTTTGCCGGTTTGTACAATATATATATGTATTGGAATGGTCTATCAAATGGAAGCAGGTCAACCTGCGATAACATATTAAACCCGGCATCTTTTGCTTCACTTAAAATAACAGTTTGGTCAGGTGTTGTAAACTTGCGAACATTTTGCCGTTTTTTCCCATTTTTCCTATTTTTAAATGTCTCACGAAGCTCTATGACCTCAGGGTCATTCATAATCATATCCGACTTGTATATGATGTCGTCTACAATTGCGTCATTGTTTCCTAAAGAGTTATTAACATGCTTGCTGCTAAATATACGCGTAACAGCAGGAGATAGTCTTCGCTCTCTTGCTCCATAGGTCTGCGAGTCAAAAAATCCTCCAACATTTATTAAATGAATTGCTAAAAATCCACCCGGAGATAACCACTTATAACAGTTCTCAAATAACATTCGCCTATTAAAAATCGTATAAATCGTAAAATCCAACAATGTAATAAGTGTAAATTTCTCGGCATCAAACGTAAGCTGATTTGTTCCATCTCCTAAAACAAACCTACTTTCGGGATATTTTTTCGAAGAAAACGCTACCATATCATTTGACTTTTCCATACCATAGCAATTATACCCTTTCGAACTAAGCGTGTTGACATGTTTACCTGTCTTAGAACCAATAACTAAAGCATCCGTGCGTCGAACAGGAGAAGCCTTATTTAGAATAACGCCGACCTCGTAATCATCGTGAAGGTCGCTATAAAATAAGTGTTCATACATTCTTGCATAAAAATCATCAAGCGACTCTTCTCCCGTCTTTAATGTAAACTCTTTATTTATAGTAAATCCTTCCTTATCTGTACTTGCGTTGCTTTCTTTAGACGTTGTCTCTAAAAAGAATAGGCGATAGATGTATACAATAGATACAAGGATAATTAAAAATACCATCATAACCACCCAACATGAAGAAGTATTTATTCTATTTATCGCTGTGTCAATAATTGTCATTTTGTTATATGTATTATTTATATGTATTATATGTATTATTAATATATATTTTTTATAGAAAAAATAGTATATGGAAACCGAATTTCAAATTAATGACATAAGAACAATCTCCGAATTTAAAGGAGAATCATTTTCAAAATACAAAAAAACAGATGTTAGAAAAGAATTACTAAACTCGATGCTAAACGGAAAAATCGAAAATGCTTGTAACTGGAGTTCCGAACTTATTTGCGCAGGACAGTTTTTAGATTTATGGGATATCATACTAACATTTTTAGGAAAACATATCCATTTAGCTAATCCAAAACTAGCAATATATCTTGAAATGCGATACGAAAATTTTAAAACAATCCTATCTTCGGGCTACAGAGACGATATACTACGACTAAGAAACAACCCCAAAATAAGAAGCATGTTTGCCGAAATAATTTGTATTTTATGTTCTAGTAACAAAAAACACTGTTTTCAGGGTATCAAAATAAACAAAGAAGAAGAATACGATATAACGCATATGTCAAATAAATTGAAAGCTCCATCCATGTCATATGCTCAATCTATTTATCGAAAAGATGACCCTAAAGAATTATTTATTGCTATTAATGAGTTTGCATATCATATATCGCCTGAGTCAAACAATGCACTGCAGGCGTGTTTTTGGGTAGAATGGATTATGGAGTTTCAGGCGATTTGCAGTAAGAAAAAAGAAAAATGTTTATGCGAACGCAGAAGTAATATACCCGTTGACGAAAAATTTCAAATGGACCCTATATGGATTCTATGGGAAATCATACTTAATAACTCAAAAAATCAGGATAGTATAAAAATAAAAATATTAAATAGCATATTAACCCTATACTGCTTGAAATATACACCAGGTGTTAAAAAAAAGCGTCGATACTTGATATATTACGCGATTTCTATTTTAACCGAAAAGTATGATACTAAAATAGAAATAACAAAAGACAAAGATTTAGTAGAGTCTGTTGTAAAAAAAATCAATGCAGTGTACAAACAAATAAAAAAAAATGAAATAGGACCTAAAGTAGATTACTTAATGACAGATATTCGAAAAAGCTCTCTAGAAAAGTCGATTGACAAGTTACAAATGATGAATAAATTTGATTTTATGTTGAATGAATCGTGAGAATAAGAAACGTGGTTTTCTTGCGAGCATCATTACTACAACATTTTTGATTTTTTAACATAATACGTAATCGTAGTCACAGTAAAAAACAATATTGCACCCCACAATGTATCAGTAATTGCTGTCTTCAAATTATAATTTTTGAAAATTGCCATATTGGTAAAGTCAAATATACCGTATGCACAGAATCCCAGTATAAAAGCATCAAATGGTGATTTGTTTGAAGATATAATAAAATAGTTAAGCAAAATTGCCATCAAAATATATGTAAAAACTGCCGGTGCAATATTTACAACAAGGGGAGATTTTTGAATCGCTGATACTGTCTTATCAAATACAGGTTTTCCAATAAAATATAAATAAACAGAGTCAACAAGAACCAAAAGGGCTGAAGATACAATAAAAGAGTTCATTTAATATATTATAAACCTTTAGTATAGTATTATAATATATAATAAAAATAGGAATATGAATAATTAAAAACGGGTAAAATAATTAAAAAACGGGTAAAATAATTAAAAACCGTTTAAATTAAATATTTTATAGTTATATTTTAATACGATGAAAGAAAAACCTAAATCAAATATGAAACTAAAACCAAAATCTAAATCTAATTCTTTAAAAAGGTCGCTTAGTATATTAAAAGGCGGAGAAGAACAACTCAAGAAGGAGGAAGAGGGGAAGGAGGAAGGAAAATCTTCCTTTTTTAGTTTTTTAAGTAAACGCGATGATAGTAAAATACCAGAAGACCCAAATGCAACCAACGGCGCCGAAACAGATGAAGCAGTAACTTTTAAATCAGGTAAACTATTATCCGTTCTATCTCCGTCGGAAGCAACGGCTGTCGGTACGGAAGCGCCATCTTCAATGGCATGGTTTTTATTTAGAGTAATTCTCGTTATAATCATAGTTCTCATATTTATTCTTAACTTAACTGGACATTTAGATAGTGTTGTAGCATTTATTAAAAACTTTTATGACACAAATATTGTACCTTTACTTGTATCTACCGGTATAATGAAAACTACACCTGCTGTAGCCGATAGAAGCAGCAATTCATTACCTGGTAAAGACTCCAAAACCGGTACAAATACGATAGACCAACTCAAGAATAATGTTGGCACAAAACCGGTAACAACAACACCACCAACTACTACCTCGCCGACGCCATCCACATCTACTTCTACTGCTGCCACTACCACCACCACCACCACCACCACACCAACACAAAACCGCGTACCTATTGCTCGACCACAGCGTGACCCTAATTTAAAACCTATACCAATTCAACCACATGAAAGGCGAACACCGTTGGTAAATAAAGGAGAGTCAGCTCGCCCTCCTGCGTCTGCACCTGCAGCTTATCAAGAAGAGACGTCTCGTGAAAAACAAAGACAACAGTCTATAAGAAATGCATTAGAATATGCTCTTAAAAATCAAAATCCCGTTGGAGATGATGCTACAAGTAGACTACGAATACCAAGGACAAAATCGGGATACTGTTATATAGGAGAAGATAGAGGATTTAGAAGTTGTATTGAAGTCACAAGAGATATGAAATGTATGTCGGGTGATATTTTTCCGACAAGAGAAGTATGCGTAAATCCTCGACTCAGGGTCTAGGATAGTAAATGATTTATATTTTTGAAAATATAACACAATATTATAATACAATAGTATATTATAATATTCACAATTAACTGACAATGTCTGCACCTACACAACCAGCAAATTTAGTAGCATTAGCTACTGACGGAGGGGCAGTTTCTATATCATGGAATATTTCCACAGGAGTAGGACCAATAACATACACTCTCCAATATAAAGTAGGTGGCTTCGGTGATTGGATGAACTTATATACGGGGACAGCCCCAAATTTCAGTGTAGCCAATTTTGATATAATCGCAGTTGTAAATAACAGCGTTACATACTGTTTCCAAGTATACGCAACGAATGCAAACGGCAATAGCGCACCCTCAAATATCGCCGAAGCTACGCCTTTTAATAATAATTTACCTACACGATTATGGGCTCGTTTTGAACCGAATTGTCCTAGTTATAAAATAGAAGGGAATAATGTAGCCGAAACAAGCTATGAAATGCAACGGAAAGCTGGTGTTTTGCAGTGTCCTGCGAATGGGAGACTAAATTTCACAAAAGCGATGCTATGGTCTATGGCGTCGAGAAATGAACTTACGAGGAAAATGGCGTGGGCGTCTCAGTCGCAGTTGTATACATATGATAATACTACAAATGTAAGTAATCAAGAGGGGGTGGGTCTAAAAGTGGTGAATAATACATTATCGTGCTGGACTCCACAACCACCGATTATATGCAATTCGTCAAGTAGCTCGAATGTTCCTGGTAAACCTGTTGTACTTTGTTTTTCGACAGATGCTCCATTTAACAATTACAGGTATCAAAGGACATATGCATCTGGAGGTACAAAGTGGCCTTTCTTTTCAACAAAGCGATAGTACTTGTGTATGAAACGTCGCGATGTTGCTGTGTTGCTTGTTTTTTATTTATTATTGAATGGCAGGTACATCATTTTGGTCAAAATACCATCTATCCGCCAAATATCGTGGTCTGTTAAACGTATCATCAAAGTTTCTAGATGCTGATTTCATCTTAGGACCAGATATAAGGATATCCTGTATTTCAGCAATACTTATCGCATTGTTATAATATGTCAAATTCGATAAATACCCGGAAAATCCACCATAAGAACAAATATTTACGTCGTCGTAATTCTGCTTCACAACATCCTTCATAATACGCCGCCTCGTTAAACGCCCGTTTACATATACGTCTAAATTCCTACCCTGTATTCGTATTACAATATTCATCCACTTTGCAATCGGTACATCATTTATGTCAATAACATCGCTCATTGGGTCATTGAATGAATTTACCACTACGCGAAATCCGTCATATTTTGGATTTATATATAAACCAGGAGCATTATTCGGAGAAACAATACCCTCACGATTCGGTTCTTTGTTTCCTTTATTAAATACATGATGGTATTGGGTATCATTTGTAAAACCATTCAAAAATATCCATACAGACCATGTAAATTCTATACCAGTTTTTTCGTTAATAGAACGAACAACAGTAATAGACTTTTTAATATTCGGGTCTTGAGATATTATCGTAGAATCCGAACCATTGATATAACCATCCACTAATACAACCTTACCACTTGGAGAAAATAACCATGTAATAAGAGCAACCATAAGACGAAACAAAACTGCAAAGCCTATAATAACCATTAACAAAAAAGCAATCTTTGCAACCCAACTATTTGATTCTAAAAAATCTTTAGAACCTTCGACTACACTTGCAGAACTAAAATCTTTGAACCCTGATTGCGATGATACGGAATCCATACTAAAACTCGGTTCAGGACCAGGAGCGGGACCAGGTTCTGGACCAGCACCAGAAGATGCGTTGGCACCCGGCATTAAATCTTTAAGTGAATCTCCAAAATTTAAAGCTGAATTTTTTAATGATGTTGGTTGTGCCATTTATATTTATAGTTATATTTATATGTATATAATAGATATAAAATATTTATATCGTGCTTAATATATCTACCAAAAATTACTAATCATAGTAATCTTACTAAAATAATTAATCAGACAATGATTAATTATTCCTTATTCATTATTCCTTATTCCTTATTCATTATTTTAAATGTTATGTTTATCTAAATACTGAAACTCTTCAAAACGGAGTTATCTTTCAAGAATGCTAACTCCAGTTTATAACGTTTAAGAGCATTCAAATCGAATGCAGAATTCGTGTATCCTCTAGAATAAATGTCCCATACTTCCTTTGGACTAAATACATTTGGACTATATACTACGCTTGCAATAAAACCGGAAAATCCAGGAACCTGGGTATTGTTAGGTGTTCTATTTCCTCCTACAAAAATAGCAGTATTTTTTGAAATGGGTGACGCGACGGTAGTCATGCTACAGGTCTTTATTAATTTACCATCAATATATACATCAATCGCGCGATTATACACACTAACCGATATATTTACCCATGTCTGTAATGGGAAATTTGTAACACTACAAGTAGAAGAAAGCGAGTTATATACATTTTCATTTTTTCCTACAGTATCCGGATTGGCAGGCTCAATGTATATATGCAAATCATTTGTTGTTTTAGCAAAATACAAAGCAAAAAAACACGGACTTCTTTCACCAGGAGCTAATGCTAAAATATTCTTACTATTTCCATAATTTACACTCCAGTCATCAATATATGTCCATACAGAAAACGAATAATTATTTCTAGAACTATCTATTACGTTGTCAAGCGATTTGTGAAATAACTCCGTTCCTCTTTGAAAAGACATCAACACCTCCATGGAAGTGAAAAAGTAACTCCATATAATATATAAAAGTATCACAACTATTACAACACCTAATATCAATTTTAAATCCATTTATAATATACACCTAGAAATTTTTCTTAATAACAATAATTATAATTATAATAACAATAACAATAATTATAATAACAATTACAACAATAAAAACATTTATTCTTTAATGTAACGAACAAAAATAAATACAAATAAAAAAAAACTACACCCTTCTACACCCTTCTACACCGTTACAGGAGGATTCATATCTTTCATAGACTCATACATTAGTTTAATACTCTGCGCCAATACGGGCGTATTATAGTATACTAAATTAGACATCTCACCATATATACCAGGTGACGAACCTATAATAATACCATTCGGATTTTGATAGGGTATTACATTCGGTTGAGATATTACTAAATCCCCGTTCAAGAATATATCAATACCACCTTCTATAAAATTTACAAAAACGTTATTCCATCGCGAATGTACGATTGTTACATCTCTTTTTGTTTTTTTATCGGGTACGATAACAGTACGTTTTCCGCCATTTGCGTCTGTAACGTCGATGGAGAATATGAGGGCATTCTTTTCTGCATTATATTGTATATCGGGAACATTTCCGCAGTTTATCAATGAGGTATTTTGAATATATGCTTCATTTGTGTTTGTTGGAACGGGGTGAATATATATCCATGTAGATATTCCATAGTTTACATTTTTAACCATATTCTTCATAGAGGGAGGAATCGCCACACTGTTCTTTATTTCTAGAGGGTACACTTTATGTGTCAAAACAACACCATTGCTATTTATAACTGTATTAAATATCTTCGGAATCAAAAACTTGGAAGCTATTAGGGCAATTTGAATGATTAATATAATTACTACAGTATACTCTTTCTTTGCCAACTGTAGCTGCTCTCTCAATACATTTGAACAGTCGATGATAAAACAAGGAATATATAATATTAGTTTCATAATGAAATTGAATATAAATCCCAACCCAACATTATTCGATAAAACCAAACTTGTTGAGGTATCAAACTTAAATATACTAAGTATTAATGCAATAAGTACCATCAACAGTAAAAAGTTAATAACACTTATAATCTGGTCTAAAGTAGAGGGAATAGACATTACACGTGAAAGCCCATAAATAATCAACCCTAGAACAACCGCGAAAACAATAAAAGATAAACTTATTTTTGATACAAGGCTAGCATACGGTCCGACTTCCTTTACTCCTGACCCTCCCGACATGGAATAAATCGCCAAGACCATTAGCAAAACACCAATTGTTAAAAACCCTATAAGCGACAGCGTTTTGTATGTGGTTAAAAATTCAAAACTATTTTTATAGTAAATATAAATTGTAAACCATACATAAAACAAGAATATCGCCAACAAAAAGTACTTAATTACTCCTGTAAATAGCGACTTTATTGTTTCACAGTAAAAATTAATATCCGTCAAGTAAGAAAAAAAAGCATTCGGTGCAGGTTTCGCACTAGTTCCCGGACCTAACGTAGATGTAAATGTTTTAACACCCGAAGAACCGTAAAACTCAAAAGCATACAAGTATATCCATCTTGCTAAAAATAAAACGGATAATATTTGAAATACATTTGCAAATAATCCATTATCCGTATACTTGTATAAAATATAGTTGATAATACCAAAACCAAAAATAACCATTAAATTTATACCCAATGATACACTATTTGTAGCAATGTATGCAATAATGTTTTCACCATTTATTATGAATAAAGCCC
>Ga0255211_1000804_pt1 | contig 10412 bp, 9 predicted proteins | sample Miss_Yuk_RepB_8d_FD_183036 | JGI IMG/M metagenome (GOLD analysis project Ga0255211, IMG submission 183036) | Freshwater microbial communities from Mississippi River, Louisiana, United States - Miss_Yuk_RepB_8d | ecosystem: Environmental > Aquatic > Freshwater > River | place: USA: Louisiana...
ACGGGATGACAGTAAAAATTCTGTAAGACTATTCGCTTTCTCCGCGTCATCCTTATAATAATTTTTAAGAGCGGCCTTTATTTGACCGTTATTCAACGGTGCTCGCGTCTTTGTTTTCGAATATACGATACGACCATTCGCTACATCAAAACAGTCAATTTCATTCTTGCGCATGACATCTAAAAGCGATTTCGATAACTGTTGATGAACCAATTTACGCTTCTTTATTTCCGCCGACAAAGTGCCTATCTCATTTTCGACGCGAACCCACTGACGTAAATAGTCCTTCAATTGTTCCTTGGTTATGCTTGGCGACGATTCTGATGGATTATTAGAAAGAACCAGTTCTAAAGACGGATTCGCCGTATTCGCCGGTTGCTTCATCAGCTGTGGTGTTGGTTTTTCTCCGCCGTTTTGCTTTACTTCTTGAACTGGAAGAGGATATTGTTGCGACTGCGCCTGTGGCGTCGCCTGTAGCTGTGACATGTTGTTGTGTGGATTATATGTATAAATCATAAAAAAATGTGTGCTTATTTTCGCGGCTTTTGTGCTAAACGAAACGCTGGTTTTCGATGGTCGCACTCTTTATCCAAAATATGAAAATCAACGAGCGACGCGTTTCCGCCTGTGATCGCACTCGCTAATCGTGCGTTTCCCCATGATTGCGGTGTCTGGTTCGGGCGAGATCCAGAAGAGTAATATGCGCCCTCGCCTTTCTTCACGATTTGCCTTAATCCTTTGAGAGAACACCCTGTTTTTCGAGACAATTCTCTCGTTGGACGTATTTTATCCACATGATAGAGGCTTCTTGCTCGATCAAGATGTTTAGACGGTTTTGATTTGAACGATCGCATCGCTTTGCGTGTATAATATTTACCTTGTTTGTATAACCTGCGGGATTTTGTGAGTTCCTTACGCTGTCTACTCTTATCACGGATTGATAGAGTGTCTGGAAGGTAGCGCTTTATGAATGTTGGATTACTACCACCACCTAGTATACTACAATTTCCTAGTGACTGTCGTTGTTGTATGGGACTATTATTTAATATTTCTATAATAAAGTTTCTAACAGTAGTTAATTCTGGATAATTTGTCTCAAGATTTGCTTGAGAAAGTGTAAAACGATTAAGAAAGGTCTCAAAATTGGCAAAACTATCTTCTCCATATACACTTTCCATGGCGAATCTAGATTTACAATATGATGTTGCCATCACTTCTGAACCGACAGGTTTTGCTTTCATTATCATAAGGTTTTTCACAAAGTCAATAAATGCTAACGTGATTAAATTTTTATGAATAACATTAACGGTAAGCGTGTTTGAGTTAAACATTTTTCGTAAATCTACAGCTGCTTCAGCTGTTGTAATTCTCCTATCATTTTCGCCGATGAAAAAGGCAGTTAATTTGTCTCTCGGAATTCTATCATCTGAATGGGATTTTACAATATCATTATAAAGTCTTACAATTTCGTCACTATCTTCTTGATTATAAAAATCAAACGTATTCCCCAAATCAATTAAACGCACATCATCAGCTAGATCATCTAGCATAACATTCGGTTCAGAGGCATCATATGGAAATATGTTAAGGCCTGCCACACACGCCAGAATTGCCGCCATTCGGTGATATGCTGCTTTCAAACGGGGATTACTGCTGCGCCATTCTGAAATACGTTGTGCTAATGTTTTATATTTTGTATTATCCATATACTCCATAAAAAATATATGAACTCTGCGAGACGGAACTTGTAAGTTCTCTTGTATCGAATTGATAATAAACCTGACATTATCGCGTAGACTTCCAAATCGTTCTTCTGAAAACAAACGGCTGAATTCTTCGGATGACAGTAAACATTCGTCAATCACATACGGAACAATAGGACGTTTGTTTTTCTTTCGGAACTCATTATCTAATACTGTTTGAAGTCGCACCTCTTTTTCTATTGCTTCTTCTGTTGAAATAAATTTAGATATAGTTTGTCTCGACGCCGCTGCGAAAGGTAGATATTCATAAACCTGTTTTTGGGTGCCTACTATCGTAATCTTCATACAAAATTGTGTAAATGAAATGCCATTTACTTCAATACAAGCGTCTCGCGCTCTTTTTCCATATAATACAAATGAATAACTACTATTATCTGATATAAATCCGAGTTCGGTTGTCGTTGTCGGATCAAGTAATGTTTCATGTAGTTTTTTTGGAGGAAGTGAATGAGGTGAAGATGCTCTCAATTTTGGAGGCATATTTTCGTATTATAATCGTATTATTTTCGTATTATAATACGATTATATTTTATCAGCGTATTTATATACCATACATCAGGATGCTCAAACGCGCTAGACTGACTCTCATGGCTGATGTCCATAACAACAACAAAAACGCATCTTATACCGCGGGTTCCGGTGTGGGCGCTTCTTCTATCGCGGTTCGTCGTGCTAAATTGAAGAATGCGGCACCCCCCGTTGCTTCAATTTGCCGGCTTCAACCTGTGCCCGGTAATTCTCGCGTGAATAATGTTTTTATGAAGATGTAGAAGTATAGACAGAGATTCATTTTTGGTATGTTATGATATTTTTATTTCATTTATTTGTTGTCGAAAAGTGTGTATAGTCATCAAAAATAGTAACATTCATACCCAACTTACAGTAAATATCATTTACTTCCTTAGAGTAAGTATTATTATATATGTAATTTTCAGAATTATTATGTTTATTAAAAAAAGAATGTAATAATTTCACCGTTATACAAGTATTGTCAATAGAAACATAATCATTTATACTAAATTCGTTATTACATACCTTTTCAAGAATGTTAATATGAATAAACGGATCATCGTCAAATGTATTATTTAAATACATTATATTTTCATCACTTGAAAATAAATTTACTTCGTCATAAAAAAAAGAATAATATCGTATCGCCCCATTAAGTATATTTATTGTATCAATATCACAATTCAAAATTATATTTATTCTACGTATGTTATAACCCTTTTGCTCCTTCAACTTTGAGTTACATACTTCGTTAATTTTCTTTTTTACGAGATATCTCGAGTCATTAAGGTTCAAAATTTCATCACAAATATCATAATAACCGTTTTGGGGACAATTATTTGACCGTAAAGTATCCTGTAATTCCCAAATTTGTTGATTTGTTTTCTTAAGAATATCATAATAGTATTTATAGTTTGCGACATATGTTTTCAACTCTGTAAATAAATATTCAAATTCGTTCTCAACATCTATTTTTCGGATATCATTAATTTTATCCCTTTTTATATCAAGAATGGTCAATTTATCTATTGCTTCACCTAAACTAACATCTAATTTCACAGACATATTATGATATATAATAATTACGCTTAATTACGAGATGTTATGTATGAATATATGTATATATTAGATGTTACATATTATTGAAATAGATGAAACGAATAGTCATTATATAACTACTCTTTTATCAAATGAAATTCCATCGACATTTAGATATTTTAATTCAAGGAGTATAGATATAATAAAAAATCATGTTCTAACGATTGTGTTACTGAATGATCAACAAATGCCGATTGGTTATGCTCATATTGATCATGAATACAAATTTTGGCTAGGTATATGTATCTTAGAGGGTTATCATGGAATGGGTCTTGGCAGTAAAATAATGGAATATATTTTCAACCATAATAAAATAAAAGCCTTAAATGAAATATACCTAACTGTTGATTCGGTAAATACGACCGCTATTAAACTATATAAAAAATTCAATTTCGATATTATTGAAGAAAGAGATAATATTTATGTTATGAAAAAAATGATGCATAATATATCACAAGTATCATAACATTTTCAGACATTATACTCATATTACAATCGCGTGTTATACGAAATCGCGTGTTATACGAGTATAATCAGTAAATGAGTATAATGAATATAATAATTAAACTATAATATATTATATACTCATCGATGAATAAACAACCAACAGCATATTTTGTATCACACAACGGTTTAGGTGATAATATTACAAATATTGGCGCTGTGAATTACTTGTTACAATATTATGAAACTATACATTTTTTATGTAAAGATATTCATGCCAAGAATGTAGAATATTTATTTTCAAATAAACCGGTTATTATAGAGTCATTCAACAGCAAAAACGAATATAATGAAATAAAGCGCATTTTGTCTAATGTAAGCGATGAATCTGACATTTTCGCATCAGGATGTCATAAACAGTATATACAAAAACGAATAACACACCCTGATTTATTATTGTATAAACAAAATGATAAAAATTACTCTGTCGATTTTAGTCATATTCGTGAATTTTATTATGATATCGGATTAGATCTATCGGTATATTACGACTACTTTGATATCGAATCAACAGAAGTAAGTAACAAATATTATAACGAAATAAAAAAATATAAAATTATATTTATCCACTCTAAGGCAAGCAATCGCGAAGTAAACTATAATCATATATATGAAAAATACAAGAATAATAAAGAATATATTATGATATGTGCTAACAAAAATATGTATGAAATCGGTCATGACTTTTATGAAACTGCCGAAAAATATGTCAATATAATGATCGCGTTGTATATCGATATCATCAAAAATGCGGAGTTATTGTATATGATTGATTCTTGTTTTTCATGTATTGTATATCCTCTTGTTATGTCAAATCGTATTAACAAGGATAAATTTCATCTTTCTATAAGAAATATGTAGTAAAACATAATAAAAACATCCGTCTTTGATATAAAAGTGTATTATATGTCAACGACTATTATTCCAATCTATAAACCATATTTGTCAAAATATAAAACATCTCCGATCGAAGCAATTCATTCAGAATGGATTAGTAACCATGGAAAATATATCGACCTAGCAACAAATAAATTCAAAGAGATAACTAACGCAAAACATGTAATTTTAATGGCAAATGGAACAGTAGCCACACACTGTTTATTCATATCACTACGTTATAAACATCCAAATATTACTAAGATCTATGTTCCGAATAATGTATATGTTGCTGTATATAATTGTGCGCTTATGGAATATACTGTAGATAATTTAGAAATTTTAAAAATAAACAAGCATACATGGAATATGGACGATGACAAAGAGTATTTAATGTCGCTCGAACCAAATTCAGCTATTGTTGTTGTTCATAACCTAGGAGGTATTATCGATGTTGATAAAATAAAACAACTACGACCAGATATTGTATTAATTGAAGACAATTGTGAAGGACTTTTTGGTAAATACAACGGCAAGTATACAAGCACATCTGATAATATATTATGTTCATCTGTATCATTCTATGGAAACAAAACAATCACAACCGGAGAAGGCGGTGCGTTTATTACAAACGATGATGACATATATACGTATATCAAACGTGTATTTAGTCAAGGTATGTCATCTAAACGATTCATACATGACATACACGCCTATAATTATAGAATGACGAATGTTCAAGCGGCTTTTCTTTACGAACAATTAAATGATATAAAATGTATTTTAGATTTGAAAAAAGAAATTTTTGATAATTATACAAAACTATTGCATAATGAAATAATAAATAATAAAATATATATCCAAACAGTTGATTCAAACTGCGAAAGAGCCAATTGGATGTTCGCTGTGTATCTCACAAACAACTGTATTCATATCGACCAAATAAATCAATACTTTATTGATAACGGTATTGAAATTAGACCATTTTTTTATCCATATGATTCACACAATCATTTAAAAACAATCATGAATCGAACAAATGATTATACTATTAGTAACGAATTAAATACACATATTATATTATTACCGTCTTATCCAGAATTAACATTACAACAACAAGAGTATATTGTAAGTAAGATAAAATTTCTTGTAAATTCTTGATTCAATAATCAATATTCATGTATTATACTTTTCATAATGCGCCTTACAATATGCTGATTTTGGTGTTTCTGATTCGAAATGTGATGAAACTACCGTTTTCGGAATCCACATCGGTTTTCCACATAGACAACCTTTACGCGGACCAGACAATAACTTAAACGAGCATACACTAGTCGCCGGATTGTTATGCGAAATAATAATATTCTTCTCGTCAACATCCGGTGTTGTCGTTGTTTTCGCAACGGTTCGACGTCTAGAATTCCGAATAATAGGTATTGTTGTGTCATCGGGTTCAACTTTTGTTTCTAACTTATTGAAATGTCTAACACATAACATCATGTCATATTTTTCTTGATAAACACAACTTGTTCGGCATTTTGTCGAACCGTCCACGTTGCTATTATATTCGCATGTCAAAGCAGGAAGCCCTAGATCTACCGGACTATTCACATACTTGATTCTACTTACATCAGGATATGGATAATACGGAAGTATATTCGGCGTAATCGTTCGACAATAAGGGCATTTTATTTCGTTGTATGATACCTTTGTAGTCTCAAGATTATATGAACTATTATAGATTACTGTTGAAATATTTGACTGTGGCGTATTCTTTATATACATCGTAACCACCTTAGACGATACATTTTTAGGCAACATCGAGCATTTTTGAAATACGACTTCTTTGAAAAGAGGAACATAATTGAATTTATGACCACACTTTAATGTAATATGATCTTTTCGTAACACTTCATCACTTATTAAACACTTTTCAACAGATTTATCTTCAATATTAAGTGTCAATAAAGGCGTATTCATATTACTCGGTTTGGTTATAATATTTTTCAGTTCTTTGAAAAAATCGAGGTCGCCTTCAATTTCATAAACGACATTTGAATCCATATTACAAGATACTAACTATTTATGAATATAAGAATGTCATTTTTTTATATTCATATATTTCATATATTCCGAACCGATAGGAAAAGAAATAGTGTGTAATGGTTTCAAAAAGTATATGGGGTCCATGTGTCTGGTATTTATTTCATACGTTGGCATATAAAGCAATCCCTGAAAATTTCGCCGAAATAAAGAATGACCTTATCCAATATATACAGCGTATTTGCGCGAATCTACCATGTCCAGAATGTACACAACATGCGACCGAATATATGAAGCAACATGCGCGTGTGTTATCCATGATAACAACGAAAGAACAGCTCCATTATTTCCTCGTGGATTTTCATAATGCGGTGAATGTGCGAAAGCAAAAGGCGAAATTCACATATGAAGAAGCCAACGAAAAATACAGCCGAGCAAAAACCGCAGATGTCGTTCAGTATTTCTTTCGCATTTACGGTGAAAGGACAAACGGAGGCAATCTGAAAATGTTTGTGAACGGGTTTCAGAAACAACTACTATTGTCGGACTTCTCGGGATGGATGGTGCGGAATTACGGGAAATTTTATAATTAGATTATCGACGATATTAGGACGGAACCATAACCTTTTTCATATACTCCAGCTTGTCTTCCACGCCCCACCCTTTGAAGAATTTCTTATAATTTTTTATAACATAATCTACCGGTTTGTCTTTGGCTTTTGGGTATAAATGAATTTCATACGCATCTTGGGACTGATTCGATGAAAGAACTGCGACAATATTCGGGTCATCATTAAACTCAATATATTGTTTTGTATTTGCTGCGGGTGAGGTGGGCATCGTAACTATTTTATGTGAGCTACTCGGCTTCGCGTATATTACGACGACCTTGCGTCCCGAAGCTAAATCATGCCAAAGCTTTTCGAGAGGCTTATTCTTACCCCAGACAGTATCTGGTTCGGCTTCCATCGCTAGTAATCGCGCGGATTTGTGTTTGCGTGGTTTCAACCTCTGGGTTTTACGCGATGTTGCGTCGATTTTCTGCCATCGTTGAACTCCGCGTGTATCGACGACGATGGACCACTTATTTCCATCATTACCGGTTTTTATAGTTCCGCGTTTGAATAATGTCGCACTAGCGGTGGGTGCTTTTCTTGTTTTGGAAACCATATAGTAGAGTTTATATACATTATGATAACAATATAATGTATACAATCAATCACACAGTTTTTGGTCGAATCGCAACGACCGAAATTACGCGAATGTGTAAATGAGGAAGTGGAGAATCAACAAAAAAATTACAAGTCCTGTATCACCTGACCATTCTTATATACAGAGCATTTGAATGTCTGGTTCTGCGGACGCTTACAAATCACGTTATTGCTCGTCAAATCGTTGAAAAACAGCAGACTCGTCATATTGGTCATTTTAAAGAGAAAATACCATGCCGCGCCAAGAGCGATACCGACAATACCGCCAATCGTAATACCGCGTGGCACCGTGCAGAAATACTGGAGTTTAACATAAGCGTCTATTGCGAATATACTAACGATTGTGCCAATCAACCAGAAATTAATTTGGTTATTCGTCAACATCGGCAATAATAAATACATCAGCGTAAATCCAATAAACATACTATTGTAATTGGGAACGTTGTATCGATTCGGTATAAAAGGCACCTCCATTAAATTACAAATAGGTCCTTCATTTTCAAGAGGTTCGCTTCCGATCATACCACTTATAACATAGTTTAACACCGACGCAATAAGCACTCCACCTAGATATATCATCCCTTTTATATTCTGGTTGAACACCGAAACGAGAACAAGAAAAGTTCCTAAAAAGAATGGGGCAAATATACTGAATACTTGAACAAGATTTGAAAATGTAAGTTGTAGTGTCATTTTATTATCGTTATATAATGGCGGTATTTTATTATCATGATAGTATTTTACTATCAGACCAGACCATCGTTATCTTATAAAATTGATATTAAACACAATCACATACATAATATAATCATAACACGTGTTATTATTTCATCATCTCGTATAAAAAATGGGCATTCCAAGTTACTTTTCAAATATCGTAAAACGACACAAGTCGATTATTAAACGGTTGGCAGGATTGCCACAAATCCATAATCTGTATATGGACACGAATGGTCTTATCTATGACGCGGTTCGTGTGGTGGGATCAAACCGCGGTATGTCTAACGACGAATATGAAACGCTCATCATCAATACTGTATGTAACAAAATCGACGAATATCTCGCCATGTTTCGGCCCAGCGATAAACTGATGATCGCGTTTGACGGTGTCGCGCCGGTTGCTAAACTGAATCAACAACGCGAACGCCGTTATAAATCATGGTTTACTTCTGTCGTTGAAGATACCATTTCTCGAAAAAATGCTTTACTCGACCCCTTCACCCGTGACTCCATCGCTGGAGCGGCTAGCAGTCATAAACCATGGAATACGTCGTCCATCACGCCGGGAACTGCCTTTATGACAAAACTAAATACGCGGATGCATGATTACTGTAAAGTAAAAGCGCGTGAGATCGGTAATCGCATCGCATATATCTACTTCGGAAGTGATGTTGCGGGGGAAGGTGAGCATAAAATTTTCGAATATATCCGCGAAAATGCGGTCTATCACCGAGATACAACGACCTTAATATATGGATTAGATGCTGATTTGATTATGCTCTGTTTGAACCATTTACACATCTCTCAGAATATCTATTTGTATCGCGATACGCCAGAATTTATTCAATCGTTGGATAGCACACTTTCAAGTAGCGAACAGTATTATATTGATATTCCTGATTTCGCATGTTCATTAGAGGCGGTTATGCGCGAGGAAACGACACATCACGACGGTATTGTGGTGGCAGCGACGGCGGCGGCTCATATGAAGACCCCGTATATATCGGATACGACGACAATTACAGCGCCGCCTGCCGCGGCCAACAACACCGACGTGGCTGTATCAAAAATAACACCAGCGGTCATATCAGCTATCGATGATTATATCGTCATGGCGTTTATGCTTGGAAATGATTTTATGCCGCATTTTCCTTCTTTGAATTTGAGAACCAACGGAATGACCGTGCTACTTCAAACCTATGCGAACATGTTGAAAAATAATAAAGACGGACTCTTGGTTTCGAGAGCATCTGGTCGCCCCACAATTATATGGAAGAATATGCGGACATTTATCGGATTACTCGCAGAAACTGAACATAATCGGTTTATGAACGAACATAAAACGCGCGACCGGCAAAGCAAGATGAAATACGGCGGTGGCGGTAGTGGTGCTTGGACTAATAATAATAAATCCGGAAAGAGTAACGACGATGTTACTACGAATCAGCCACCAGTTGTCGATGCCGTCGTGGTCGATATTCGCGAACTCACGAAAATCGCGTGTAATCGTGTGGTTCAATTGGTTGGTAATATCGAGCGTTGCCATTCTTTGAACGAATTTATGACGATCCCTCTTCAAGAGCGTGCGGCCGAGAAATATATCGACCCGTTTCGAGAGAACTGGGAGTTTCGATACTATGACGCGTTATTTGGAATCGATATTTATTCTAGAGAACGAAGTACACCT
>Ga0255211_1000806_pt1 | contig 10393 bp, 10 predicted proteins | sample Miss_Yuk_RepB_8d_FD_183036 | JGI IMG/M metagenome (GOLD analysis project Ga0255211, IMG submission 183036) | Freshwater microbial communities from Mississippi River, Louisiana, United States - Miss_Yuk_RepB_8d | ecosystem: Environmental > Aquatic > Freshwater > River | place: USA: Louisiana...
TATAACACAACGTGCTTCGAAGCGCGAATCCGATTTGCGACAATTTAAAGATGAGACCGCGCGAGAGAGCCCGTTTTGCTTCCTGGATTGCGTTCATCGCGCGAGTCTTTGATATTTAGGATCGTTTCATTTTTATATGTTTTATACAGTGGATATACAAAATGGAACCTGTCGACGCAGAACCCAGTATCCTTCCGTTGAAAACCGACAAACGCGAGAGAAAGCATACGGCGCAAATGTTGCCGCCGGGTATTACACAACAAAAGATGAAGAAATATGTCGTGTATTATCGCGAGTTCATGAATCTAAAAAATGGAAAACGCGTTCCGAGAGAATATTTCAAGGTGGAGTCGCATCCCAAGCTCTCGCGACCATGGGTAAGTTCAAAATCGGGAAAAATATCATTACATGAAAAGTTGGAAGCAGCGAACCAAATTGTCACGGATTTAGAAGGATCGACGCAACCGACGCCGTCGACCACGACAACCACAGACACCGAAGAGAAATTTACTGTCATGTCGACAGGAGGACATGAAATAAGCCCTGCGTTCGCAACTGAGAGAAAATATTTACCGAAATATACTACAATACGTATTGTAAAACAGACAACAGCGTCGACCACCTTATCTCTCGTATATGATCAAAAGGATAATCAAAATGGATTTCGATGGACGTGTAGTCATACATTTACTGTTCCGACTCCACCGGAGTTTTCAAAACCGATGATTACGGAAACAATGATTTCTCTCGAAATCTCGAAACTAAAGGAGAAAATATACGAAAAATACGCTGTGAATTTGATAGAATAGACAGACAGCAGACGATAATTACATAAACAAATATGTCACTGTAATATATAAACGCTTGTTATGACTCTTTTAAGCAAACTACATACGTCTTCTACCTCCGCGACGATAGAAGACGATGATATTGACCTTTTGACCCCTAAGGTGCCTCGCGGAAAACGGAGCGATTTAACTGAAGAAGACTTGGAAGAGTTTACACGTTCATTTTCGGCGTATATGACCGCGGGACATTTGGAATAAATTGAAATAACATGATGTCATGGTTGTAAAGCATTTGAAAAAAAATTGAAATGTTTTTCTTCAAATCAGTCATTAACATCGCTTCCATCAGAGAATCAGTCGTATACAAATGTCGTCGTCCAGAACTACTTATTCATCCAACCGCAATACCGCCGCCACCGCCACTCCTTACTGTAAGGTGTGCTATGACGCCGGAAAACCCAAATCGGAATATACCAGCCACTTCGTGAAGGACCAGCCCGGACCCAACGGAAAAGTTGTCTGTCCTACGCTCCTGAATCAAGCATGCCGAATCTGCCACAAAACAGGACACACTTCGTCATACTGCCCGGAATACAAGTCGCGCCGCGACTACCGAGATGAACAACAACCCAGACGCGAAGAAGAACCAAGACATCGTCGCGAAGAACGTTACATCCCTCGCGAAGAACAACCAAGACACAACAACAAAGGTTACTATGACGGTCTTCATGAAGACACCGAACGCCGCGAAAGAGAAATACGCCAACGTGACGAGGAATACAACCGCCAACAAGATCGCCGTTATAAACCATGGCTTGAGGCTGCGTTGAAAAAGCAAGAACCAGAAGAAGAACAACAACAACGCCGCCGTCGTGAGCCATACGCTCACCCTCACGGCCCTCGCCCGAGATTGACTCTTGAATCGGGATCGCTTTGTGCCTCAAAACACGCCACAGGTGTCGCTGAACCTGAACCAGCACTTCCCTCAGTCGATGTTCGCAAGGTGGAGCTGAATCACGCGTCCAAATGGGGCGATGAGGATGCTGAAGAGCCGTTCGTATATAACCCCGAACAAATGTCGCGCGAGTTCTTACAAGACGCAGTAATGTCATGTCTGACAACCGAAAGAGAACACGAATTCATCGCTGCGTGTGATGATCAAACCCAGATGCCGTTCGAATGCGGTCAGTAAAAAAACACTAGACACATATAACAACCAGGAGGAATAATAAGGTAAGGTATATAATTGTGTGTGTATGAACTAACACTTTTTTATTCCATTCCATTCCATTCCATTCCATTCCATTCCATTCCATTAAATTGAAATGTATTTGTTTTATTATAGCATTATACAGCGTTGTTTATGAAACATTATATAACTCCATCAATCATCGAATTTTTAGAAAGAGAAAAAATGGCGAGAGAACAAGAACGAATCGAAGCAGATGCCGCAGGCCGTGTCGAACTCCAAGAACATATATACAGTTACCCTGATGGAACCGTATATATTGGGCAAATGCGTGTGAATACGAACGGTGGTGATGATAGAAGCGGCGGCGGACTCAGCCATCTGCGTCATGGTCGCGGGACTCTTCGGACTCCTGCGTTTGTCTATGGTATGCCCCTCAAAAACTACACAAGCGAAGAAGCCGCCGAAAATGCTCATCACGCCAAATGGCACGAATACGCTGGAACTTGGGAAAACGATAAACTTCACGGATACGGTGTTCACGTTCAAAAATCCGGTAATGGAGGCGAAATCCTTATATTTGAAGGTGAATGGAAAAATGGGAAACCTGTGAAGTCGATTCATGCCAACGACGACGACGACGATACAGTATTCGGATAAAATACATCATCAGCAATATAGAGTCACAAATAAAAAAGTGTTAGTCACACATACACACACACACACACAGATACATACCTCATTCATATTATTCAAACATACTCTCTTGAGTTACACGGCGCTCTTGGATGAACAAACCACGTCATCACGCCATCAGCATTAAGTATTGGGGTTCGATGAATAGGATCATCATACATCTCTGGGTGCGTCCATTCGTTACGCTCTTGAGTGACTGTGAAGTATCTGATTCCGCCAAGCTCAGCCGCAGATTGTGGTTTGTAGCGGCACAAAGTCCCGGCTTCATCTTTCTGGATCGCTTTTTTCATACTTTCAATCTTTCTTCGACTCACCGTTCGATGTTTGGCCCAGTTTTGGTGACGCTCGCCTTGTTCGTGTTTTTGCCATAATTTGGTTTTGCCTCTATATCCACACACGCATTCCCAGTATTTGTATTCTCCGTCACCAAGTCGCCAACCGCTAACCGCGTGTCTCGCGATGAATGGGCACATTTCGGGTTCAGGATTTCTACATTCACGTTCCAGTCGGGTGATGACGCACTCAGTTGCTTCGTAGAGAATGATATCGCGTTCTTCTTGAGAAAGTTCCGACCATATCATGAATGTGATTCCAGCGTGTTCAGGATGTTCACTTGACACACGATACCATGCTGCGCGGTCAACGCGTTGTTCAATTCCGGAAGTATCAAAGAGGTGGACCGACTCGCTGTAAGATGGAGGAGGGCCATCAACGACGGCACCACCAGCACCAGCAGCAGCATATGGCGGCGGTATTTCCCGGTAGAGAGCGGCCAAAGCATTCATTGCTTCGAGATATTCGCCTTCGGTCATTTTGTCTTGATTGTCTTCAATAACGCGCATAAGCGTTTCCAGTTTGGGATTTACAGCGGCCATTCCGATTATTGAGTTCGTTCTTTGCTTGATTCGCTATGTTCGGTGTAATGTAAAAAAAAACATTTCAATTTTTTCTTACAATAGTCGGCCATTATGAAATGATGATATTTCTAATGAATAAAATTGATATTATGCCGGGGTCGGGGCTTATTTGAAGATGAACTCGGTATAAAACAGAATAATGTTGACTCTGATATACCCCTAGAACCTTCGCTGCTTCTCGCGGTTATTCCGTTAATCGAACCGTAATTAGAGCCGGAACCGGAACTCAGTTGTAATCCGCTGATTTCAGCACCCCTACTTCCGGCTGCCGCCGCCGCCGTCGCCCCGATGGCAAAAACGGGTCGCGCCGGAGAAATTAATTGTCCGGTCATCACCTGAGGAATCTGAGAATAACGATTGACGCGCATAAAATGACGAACGTCGCGGAGAAGCGCGCTCCATGAATAGGTGCGAATGGTAGCTTGATTGGCGCGAAGTATCGAGAATACTGCGTAGGTGAGTGCTCCGGCGAATGCGTTGTTGATATATGCGTCGGCGGATGTTTGTTCGTCACGTGAGCCGCTGATCATAAATACTTCGCCGACTGTGTCGGTATACTTGGCTTGAACAAACGCTTTCTGTTGGGTGCGCCATACGGCGGGATTGCGCCCAGAAGGGGGTCGAAGAAGTATGCTGAAATCCTCGTATTTATAACGAACATCACACCCGGTTCCATTATGACAGCAATCGAGGATGACGTAAAGCCGCGCACCCCGAGGCACCTTATTCACGAGAAGCTCGCGGATTTCATCGTCGGTTATGATACCACCTCCGGCGGATGCAGGTGCGTTATAATCAAGTGGACAAAGACATGAGTCGAGGCCGGTGGCTTCATCACCATTTGTATCACGCACCAACGACCCATGACCCGAAAAATGAAAAACGGCTTCATCGCCGGCAACCATTCCGCTGACGAGGGCGGTCATACCGGCGATAATATTTTGGCGGGTAGGTGGCACAGCCGACGCAGTTCCGGCACCCGCAGCACCACGGTTTCCGTCGGTGAGGACATTCACAGCGGACGCTGGATAAGCTAACACCGAGCGTAAATACTGCGATACATTTACGACGTCGTTATAGCATCCGTTTAAGGTGGCGTCGGGATTGTTGTTGTAATTGATACCGACGAGCAAGGCGGTGCGGCGAGGAGGGCGAGAAGTGGGGGTGGCGGAGGCCGACATAATAATCGTATTATGATATACAGCGATATAATATACTCTATTATATTTCATATAAAGAAGATGACATATAAATAATACATACGATGACAAAACTTGCGTTTATTACCGGCATCACCGGTCAAGATGGGTCATATCTAAGTGAATTGTTACTCACCAAAGGGTATAAAGTATTCGGTATTGTCCGTAGAACTTCGTTGCTATTTTCACATACAAGAATAGAGCATATTCGCGATAAACTAAACCTCCGTTATGGCGACATGACCGATACAACCGGATTAACGAATTTTATACACAATATTATACAAACGCACCCCGACTTTGAAGTATTTGAAATATACAACCTCGCTGCGCAATCCCATGTCGCGATTTCATTTGAAATCCCTGAATATACGAATGACGTCGATGGCGCCGGTGTGTTACGCATCCTAGAGGTGATACGAACGCTGCCCTCATCCATAAAAAACAGGATTCGATTTTATCAGGCTGGAACAAGCGAGATGTTTGGGGCGGTGAAAGAAACACCGCAAAATGAAAACACACCATTTAATCCTGTTTCACCCTACGCTGCCGCGAAAGTGTATGCTCATTATATTACAAAGGTGTATCGCGAAGGATATGGAATATACGCAGTAAACGGTATTTTATTCAATCATGAAAGTAGTCGTCGTGTAGAGAATTTCGTCACGATGAAAATTGTAAGTGGAATCAAGAATATCCTAAATGGAACGCAAGAGTGTATAGAATTAGGGAATATTGATAGTCGGCGAGATTGGGGGCACGCGAAGGACTATGTATATGGGATGTGGCTTATGCTTCAGCAGCCCCAGCAGCATCCGCCGGAAGATTTCGTCCTCGCATCAGGAAAAACCCAGACGATTCGCACCTTCGTCGAGAAAGCATTCGCATTCAAAGGTATTACGATCGAATGGAGTGGCGAAGGCATGAATGAAGTAGGCAAAGACGCAGCCACCGGCATCACGCGAGTAAAAATAAACCCGAAATATTTTCGCCCATGTGAAGTCGATTTTTTATTAGGTGATTCGACAAAAGCGCGGGAAAAGTTGGGATGGACATTTGAGTATGATACGCTGGAGAAGTTGATTGAAGAGATGTTTATTATTCCTCCGCATCCGTAACAAACAACCGGTTCATCGCACACACTTCTGGTTTCTCTGAACTTCGCAACGATGTAAATATATGGCGTAGAATCGCGTCATGACGCACTCGAATCGTATAATCTTGTTGAATCGCACCACGCCCGATACGTCCCATCGATTGAATCGCCTTCTCCTGCGACATTCCCTCTAAATCCTTGCCAATATATCCATGACAGAACTGATAATTCGTGCCATAGATATAGTCTGTTGCCGTTATGATGAGATACAACTTCTGATGCTTAGCGAGCGTCTTCATAATATCGGTGTATTTTTGATCGGTAGCGTTCGTGATGGCACCGATGCCCATGAGAAGGAGGAGTTTCCAGTGATTGGCGACGTTCAAAAGCATAATCTGTTCAACGATATCGTCTTCTACGAACGACGTGAATTCATTTGTGATTGCTGTGCGGGTTGTCCATCGTTTGAGGTGCTCCAACCTGTTGGGAACGAATAGTTCATGAAGCGCAGTATATTTCACCGATTTCTTCAAATCTTCCACTTTCATATGAAGTCGATCAGTTTCGGGGTTAATGCGGGTATCGGATGTGAATTTCCTTGTTTTCTTTTCGTCCGCACCGCCGCCTCCACCGCTAGTATCCGCTGATTCTCCCTCTAAATCTTTGATAAGTTTCTCCGTCTTCATGATTTCTTCAAGCACACGTGTATTAAAGTCGATTGTGTCCATGATATCGCTCATTACAACACTAGGTATTTTCGCGGTTTGAAGCATAAATGCGGCAACCTTATCGACATTTTCTGTAAGATAAATTGTAGGTCCGTCGGTAAGCGTATGTGCGTCGCTTGTGGAGAGATTGACAACGGATTCGAATTTGCGACGACGAACATCCATAAGCGTTTCATATACACGTGGCCAGTATTTTGGACGTATATTCTCAAGAAGAAGCAAGTAATATTCCTTAATGGTTGTCATAGTAATTTCGCCAATATCGGCGAACATATTTTCAGGTAGGTATCGTTGAGAGGTTAGAATGAGGCCGCGGTTATCGTCAGTATCAGGATCATTGTAGTTTTTGTGTTTTTCTTTTGTTTCAGATGCGTCGCTGTCGCTGTCGCTGTCGCTGTCGCTGTCGCTGTCGCTGTCGCTGTCTTCGCTGTCGCACTCCTTTACCGGTTTTGTAACCAACGCAATAAAGCGCAGGATCTCGCGTAAATCGAAATATCGCATCAGCGTCTTGTATGCCTTACAGTGTTCTACGCATTCCAATAGTTGGTCATAATTCTCTCCAAACATATAGTGAGGTAATTCGATAAATCCGTTTTGATTCACGATCGGTATCGACTTCTTGAAATCATGACTGATAATACTATATACGTCCGCACCCTTATCATGAAATTTCACCTTGAAATCCTGAATCACATCAACGATTTCGTCTTCGCGTGGCATCGTAGCGGACGAAAGAACCACATTTGGAATCATATTTCCGCTCCAATTGCGATGAATGATCGTATGAAGAACATGTTCTTGGTAGTCGAGAGATATCGTTGGTTCGTCCCAATACATCAAAAGTTGATCCAGCGGATGAAATGCCATCATATACCGCATCGCAAGCAAGTAAGACCGAATATCGCAAATCATGATTTCAACATTATCACCAATACTATTATCTACTTTACGAATACGTCCGCTACGCTTGTCACGAATCGCCTCTTTTGCCGCGAAATAATGAAGACGGATATCGTCGATATTGCTACAACCGAATGCGAATGCGATGCGTTTCTTCACTGAAATGGCCGCCTTAGCCAACGCTAGACCTACATGTCGCGCCGCACACACAAATATAATCTTGTATTTTTCAGACAAACCAAGTGGCGAAAGTGTCTTTCCGGTTCCCGTCGGCGCGATATACAGAATCAACTTTGCATCAGGACGTTTCGCAACCGTGAATAGTTGTTTTTGATGTTCGTATAACTCATAATCCGCGTATTTAAAGACAGCATCATTCTGTTCGATGAATCGATAAGCATTACGTATGAAACCGATCAGCTGAACTTGATGTTTCAATCTCTCTAGCACGTAGTTCGCGAAATCAATAATATGTGAATTCACACTCACCACTGACTTCTGAAGCATCAATTTCAGCGTATAATAATGCTTCATCCATTCGTTTGGGCCTATCGCCGCGGCACCACCACCGCCATCGCCGCCTTTGATCGTTGTATTTTTCGTTTCAACAATCGATTCAATCGTATCTATAATATGATGATCGAATGTATCACCAGACCCCCCAAATGTGGTGTTCATATTATGAATTCTCATCAGATCCACCTTTTTCAACGTATTTTTCGATCTCGCGCGTATTTCAAACTTCTTCACGCCAGAAACAGTAGCAGCGTGAGCGTCGGCGTAAGCGTCGGCGTGGGTATCCAGCAAACTGAGAATACGTTCAACGCGTTTTTTGAAATATTCATGAAATAAGTAGTCTTCCATTTCCGGAGTGTTTGCTATTTTTAATCGTGAAATAAGCGACATATGAAGATTGAATACATGGTTCACGTCATGAAACCCGTCGATAATCAGTTTCAATATACGCATTTCTGCTTCGGGTTCCATAATTTCGATTCCATTCCATTCTTCGCTGGTTAGCTTGACTTGGCATAGTGTTGTGTCGGTTACGGTATTTCCGGTTGAAGTAGTAGTAGTAGTCATATTTGTTCGTCGAAGGTTGTGTGTCGAAGGTTCGTTACGTATGAATAACGTCAATACATTAACGTTATCTATGTAACTTTATATCAATTTTAGCCATATAAGTATTAGAACCGAATATGCGTCTCTAAATTGAATTAAATATAACGGCGTATTGTATATCAGCCGCAACTGGTTTATCTTTATTATATTGAATGCCTCTTCCTCTTATTATAAGCTTTGACGGGAATATCGGGTCTGGAAAATCAACGACATGCGAAGAATACGAACAATATTTGAGGAATGAAATTCATATGTGTGTCAGCGGCAGCGAAAAGGCGCCACTATTCCCAAATATAACATCGTTTGAAGAAGAGGTTTGTTTTTTAGACGAACCCGTGGCATTATGGAATCAAGTATGTGATGAAAACGGTGTGAATATACTCACGAATTTATACAAGAATATTCGAGCCAACGCGTTTAAATTTCAGATGATGGCGTATATCTCACGTCTCAGTTTGCTGCGCAAGGCGGTGAAAGACCCGAAAATCAAGCTTATTATTACCGAAAGGAGTGTTGAAACTGACCGAAACGTCTTCGCGAAAATGCTGTATGACGCCAGAGATATTTCGCATGATGAGTTCCAGATTTACACACTTTGGTTTGACGAATTCCTCACAGATGTTCCTTTGGGAGGGATCGTATACATTCATGCTTCACCGGATGTATGCTTGGAACGTATTCACAAACGTGCGCGTTCGGGAGAAACAATTCAAGTCGATTATATTCAGCGGTGCCATCAATATCATGAGGATTGGATTCGCGGAAGGAACTGTCCGCTTCTTGAATTGCCTGCGAATGAAGATATGAACCAAACCCCGATGGTGATGTTGGAACGCATGGAGCGTATTACTGAATTTATAAGGGGCTTACTTGACCAAACATCCGCGTCCACGTCCGCGTCCACGTCCGCGTGATAAACGAATTAAACAATATGATTCAGTATTCATTATTGAATCATATACAAAACAGCGATTTATAATATGTCATCATCTACATCCAGCGAAGACGCTTGTCAATTCGTATCTAGTCGTGGATTACTGAAATCGTGTAAAATTCGGTCTACGAACCCGATGTCAAGTGATCCGAATGACCTTGAACATATTCGTATTTTTATTGCTGAACAAGAAAACTATCGCCACCACCTCCAAACCCCTGTATCCATCTACGTATGCTGCGACGCATTTCATAATTTTTTACATAATTACGCTTCGAATATAACGATCCCGTATTATATCGTATGCGGCGACGGTGACCTAACGATGTTTCATGAAGCGTTGCCGAGAGATAAGCATAATATGTTCGCGATGTTCATGCTTCACCCAAATATGCGCGGATTATTCTCTCAGAACATGGATATTCAAGCGTGTCGCACGTTTCTAAAAGAAAAAACAACCAAACTTTGGGCGGCAAATGCGGCGATTTTTAAAGCAAGTGATGCGCCGAAAACACTCGAAGACGCAATACAAAATGTAACTCAAAAACTCCGTCAAATACCGATTGGCTTAGATTATCATACGATTAGCGCAAAACCTTGGCATCCGTGGGTCGCCAAAGAAGGAACTCGGTCGCATGAAGGAATCACACCAATAGAACAAGAACACATCCTTATTCGTGAAATCCGCGAAGACATGAAACCGTTTCATCAGCGCAAAATACGTATCTACTCGAACGTAATGTTGTGCCCTGACCGTTTCAACGATCGTGTAACCGCGATTCGAGAGATACCCGCCGACCTCATCTCTCAGCAAACCACTTTCA
>Ga0255211_1000808_pt1 | contig 10378 bp, 9 predicted proteins | sample Miss_Yuk_RepB_8d_FD_183036 | JGI IMG/M metagenome (GOLD analysis project Ga0255211, IMG submission 183036) | Freshwater microbial communities from Mississippi River, Louisiana, United States - Miss_Yuk_RepB_8d | ecosystem: Environmental > Aquatic > Freshwater > River | place: USA: Louisiana...
GAATTGTAGCCAAACTGGGTCTGCACCAGTAGCGGCAGTAGCAGCGAGCTGGAATACAGCACAAACCCCACAAAGAAAATCAGCACCATGCCTAAGCCGTAACTTGGGCGGGCGATCAGGCGCAGATTGACGATCGGCTCGCTCTGCCGCAGCAGCCAGATCGCCGCGCCGCCCAGCGTGCACAGGCTCAGTAAGCTCATCCAAATGATGTACTGGCTATCAAACCAGTCCTTCTGCTGGCCTTTATCCAGCACCAGCTGTAAGGCGCCAAGGCCAATGGCTATGAGGGACAGCCCGATAAAGTCAATCTTGCCCCAGCCGCGCGCACGGGCATGGGGCGGGTCTGTCACCAGCTGATTAACTAGCCACAGCGCCAGCATACCCACCGGAATGTTGATATAGAAAATCCAGCGCCAGCTGTAATGGTCAGTAATGAAGCCGCCCAGCGTGGGGCCGATCACGGGCGCCGCAATCAGGGTAATGCCGGTCACGCCAAATACTTTGCCGCGCATGGCAGGCGGGAATGCGTCCAGCACAATAGCCTGCTGGGTGGGCTGCAAACCGCCCCCGGCCAACCCTTGCAGAATGCGGAAGAAAATCAGCATCTCAAGGCTGTTGGCGGCGCCGCAGGCAAAGCTGGCCAGCGTGAAGGTGGCAATACACATCATGAAGTAGCGTTTGCGCCCCATGACATTGGCCAGCCAGCCGGAGATGGGCAGGATAATGCCGTTTGCGACCAGATAGGAGGTCAGCACCCAGGTGCTTTCGTCCTGCCCGGCAGCGAGGGAGCCGGCAATATGGCTGAGCGAGACATTGGTAATGGTGGTGTCCAGCACTTCCATGAAGGTGGCCAGACTCACCGCAAAGGCCACCAGCCAGGGATTAACGGCAGGAGAGGGCTGGGCGGCCGACATAGCGGCTTACTTGTCAGCAGCGGTCGTGACAACCGGAATGACCGACATGCCAACGGCCAGTGGGCGGTCAGCCGGCGGCGCATCGGTCAGTAGGATCTTCACCGGCACGCGCTGCACTACTTTTACAAAGTTACCGGTCGCATTTTCCGCCGGGAAGGCCGAGAAGCTGGAGCCGGTGCCATTCTGCAGGCTTTCAATGCGGCCATGCAGCTTCAGCTCAGGATAGGCATCTACTTCAATCTCAACCGCCTGATCAACACGTAGCTTGTCCAATTGGGTTTCCTTGAAATTGGCAATTACCCAGCGTTCGGTCCCCACCACGGCCATCAACGCCTGACCGCTTTCAACAAACGAGCCTACCTCAATACCGCGCTTGGCAATGGTGCCATCCATCGGGGCGATAACGCGGGTATGCTCCAGATCGGTGGTGGCCTTGGCAATCTCGGCTTTCAGTCCATCGACCTTGGCCTGGGCGGTATGTACTTTGGTGGTGGATTGCTGGCGGGCCTGCACACTGGCACTCAGGCTGCTTTGGGCCAGCAGACGTTCCATATCGGCTTTGGCTTGATCCAGATCGGCCTGCGCGCCTTCAAGCGATGCATTTAACCCGTCCAGCTTGATCTGGTAATCACGCGGGTCAATCTCGGCCAGCACATCACCGGCCTTCACACTCTGATTATCGTTGACGTGCAGCGCTGTAATAAAGCCGCCCACCTTGGGGGCAATCGTCACCACACGGCCAGCGATGAAGGCGTCATCTGTCTCCACCTTGTTGCGGCCCATCCACCACATGCCGCTGCCCAGCGCTGCGATCAGCAGCAGGACAAAGGCAAAGGTATGCTTCTTCGATTTGGGCGGTTTGGCGGTCACAGGCGGAAGCTCCAATTATTCTTTACGTAATAAGTATAGCACCCACCATGCAAACGCACAGTGGGTGCAAAGGGGCTTCCTGTATGTATATTTTAGTTGTGCGCTGCGGGTGACGTTAGGTCGGCCACCATTTTGGCGTCGTATCCCGCAGGAAACGGCGGCGCGGATCGAGCTGTTCACGCGGGTTGCAGCAGGGGCCCTTGGGGGCGGTTGGTGCCGGAGCGCCACCGGTCAGGGCTACGCAATTCATCCCGGCGATAGCCATTTCCAGCTTTTGCGTGGGGGTGAGTGGCAGCCAGTCATTGCGCAGGGGTGTGAGGGTGAGTGCCGCTACGGAGGCAAAGGCAATGCTGGCCGATTTCCAGCGCACTGGCCTGGCTTCATGCGCGCAGCTGGCCACATGGTCAGCCGGCCAGCCCAGCGCTTGGTTTACCCGGGCATGATCCAGCCCATGCGCTACATTTTTTTGCCAGCGGCGGGCAAAAGCCAGCTCAATGCGGGCGCCAACGCCATCCATTACCGCCTGCAGGTAGCGCAGCGGGCGGTGGGGCTGCCGTAATGCCTGCTTGCGGCGTAGGCCAGCCGCATACACAGCGCGCTTGGCCTCACTCACATCCATACAGGCGTCGCGGTAGGCGGGGAACAGGCGGCGGCGCATCTGTTCTTGCTGAGTACGCGGGCACGCGCCGGGTTCATCAAGTGGTGTAATAGGGATCACGCGCCCATGCGGCGCGGTGGGAAACGGAATGGTCATGGGAATATCCTGCCGGAAAAGGGTAACGCAGCGCTTTTATAAAAGGGGCGTTAGCGGGCAGGTGGGGCAAGGGCTGGCGGCCACAGATAATTGGGCTGCGCCAGCGTAATATCAGCAGGTTCCGCCACCTGGCGCACTGAGAGCAGCGGCAGGAACGGTTGCAGGAGTGAGCTCACCGGCACAAAAGCCAGACCGGCAGCCAGGCAGAGAACGCAATGTTCGCAAGCCTTGATGGCGTCGGGCTTGGCAGAGCCGTCGGCGCCCACTTTTACGTTTTGCAGGCCATGCGCCGTACAAATGGCAATGGTCTGCGCACCACTCTCCCACAATTCACGCGATAATTGGTGACGATTAGCCAGCGGCAGTGCCAGCACCTGCAGAAGCAGGGCAAAAGCAACCAGCCACAGGCCAAAGCGGCGGGCCAGACTATCGGAGCGGAAGAGAGCGGCACTGGTCATGATGTCAAGCTACGTCAAAATCGCCGTGCTTCACACCCGCAACAAAGATCTTCCACTCATCGTGGCTGAACTTGGTTACCGGACCAGGGGCTGTGGTGTTGGTGACATAGACGGCATCCGCCTCAATCGCCACACCTACACATCCGCAGCAGCCATTGCCACAGAATGTGCTTTTCTTGAAATCATGGTTCAGATCGCGATCCATGTTTTCTCCTTGGTTGTGATGCTCACCATTGAGCATGCGGCACCATAAGCCGCTCTAAAAAAGCCCGCAAGCACAATCGCTTGGGACTAATTCAGTCTTACTTATTAAGTGACGGCCTATCTATATGAGGGCTTACTTACCGGTCTGGCGCTGCGTTACGTCATACAGGGCGATGGCCGCAGCGTTGGACACGTTAAGGCTGCCAATCGGGTCCTGCGTGGGCAGGCGTACCAGCATATCGCAGCGCTCGGTGGTCAGGCGGCGCAGGCCGTCGCCTTCTGCACCCAGCACCAGCACAACCTTGCCGGTCACATCCGCTTCGGCCAGTGTTTCCTTGCCTTCTTCAGCAAAGCCAATGGTCCAGAATGCGGCCTTCTTGAGATCGTCCAGCGCGCGCGACAGATTATTGACGCGCACCAGCGGGATCACATCCACCGCGCCGCTGGCAATCTTGGCCAGAACGCCAGTGAGCGGCGGGGCATTGCGCTCAGGCACCAATACGGCCAGTGCGCCAAAGGCGGCAGCGGTACGCATGATCGCGCCGACATTATGCGGGTCAGTAACCTGATCCAGCGCCACCACCACAGCAGTGCTGCGGGTTTCAGCGGCGCGCAGCACATCTTCCAGCACGGTGTAATCAAGCGGGGATGCGTCAAGGATAATGCCCTGATGCACGGCACCGGGCAGCTGCTGGTCGGCATAATCACGGTCAATCAGGTCGGGCTGTGGACGGCTGATCTTGCGGCGCTTGGCTTCTTCCAGTGTGGCGGCAAAGCTTTCCATGCCGCTTTCGGTCAGCATCAGGCGGCGGATGGTGCGCTGCGGGTTCAGCCAAGCCTGACGCACGGCGTGTGCGCCATAGAGCAGGTTGCTGGTCTTGCTTTCGCGTTTGCCGTCACGCTTGTTGCTGCGCGGGCTTTCACTCTGGCTGTCACGCGGGCTATCGTGACGGGCTTCAAATTGGGTCTCAAAGCGGCTGTCGTCACGCATCTCATCGCGAGGGCGGCTGGCATAAGCAGGCTTGGCGCTGAATTTGCCAAAGCTGCGCTCGCTGCTGCGGGCTGGCTTGTCGTAACTGCGCGCAGGCTTGTCGAAACCAGTCGTAGATTTGCTGTAGCTGCGGGCCGGTTTGTCATAGCTACGGACGGGCTTGTCGTAGCTGCGCTCGCTGCTGCGGGCCGGTTTGTCATAGCTGCGGGCGGGTTTGTCGTAGCTGCGCTCCGAGGTGCGGCTGGAGCTGCGCTCTGAGCTGCGGCTGCTTCTGGCGTCATCACGACCCTTGCTGGAATAAGAGGGGCGGCCGCCGCGCGCAGGCGCAGCCGATTTGGCAGAACGGTTAGCGGGACGGCTGGCAGAACGGCTATTTGTGAATTTTTTGGTCATGATGCGGCTCTTATAAACATTCTACCGGGTGAGGGCCAGTTTATAATTGCCGGGGCCCTGATTTATGCAGAAAAATCAGGGGGCAATAGGTCTGGCTGGTCATTTTCTCTATGAGCGGATTTTGCCTATCCAGCGCTAAACATACACTGCACGCGCATCACTCAAGGCCGTGGGGTTATCACTGCGGAATTGTCATTCTTTATAAGCTGCCAGCCTATCGGCGTATTCATAAATTGATCTTCATCAATCCCATTTTTGCAAACATTCCCAATTAGTTAGATATTGCAGCGCAGCAGGGTGGTTGGTGCAAAGTTACCACGCCTGCGGGAGATTCATGGATTCGTTAAAATAGGTGGTGGCTCCAATTATAGGCATCGATTAGAAGATATGCGTCCTTTTGTCCTTAGGGAGATAGAACTGTGATCAAAAATCGGAAGGTGTTTTTCCTTGCCGCCCTGATGTCAGCCACGCTGCTGTCCGGCGCTGCCCAGGCTGGTGATCCGGCCAAGACCTATCAGGTTGCCGTACGCGCAGCCGGTTTCGTGGAAGGTGCATCGGGCACCTCGCAGATCGGTATCGTGTTCGATCCCGCCGTGGCTGAATCGGTTGCCGCTAAGGACGCCATCATGGCGCAGAATGGTGGCTCGCTGAAGGTGGGCCAGCTCACCGTTGCCGCAACGCCGGTTGAAGCGTCCAAGCTCTCTGGGACCACGGGTCTGAAGGGTGTTTACCTCACACCGGGTCTGTCCAGCCAGTTTGGCGCCGTGCAGGCTTACGCCAACGCCAACAAGGTTCTCTCCATGGGTGCAGATGTTGCCTGTGTGAAGGGCGGCCAGTGCGTTGTGGGTGCCGAGACCGAGCCCAGCGTTCAGGTATACGTAAATAATGCGGCAGCAGGCGCAGCTGGTATCAGCTTCCAGTCGGCCTTCCGTATGATGATCAAAGAACTGTAATCCGGAGGAACCGTTACATGAATAAGTCCCTTCTTCTTAGCACCGTGTGCGCTGCCGTTTTGCTGGCAGGCGTACCGGCCCAGGCCCAGACCGTTAATTACGGCGGCCTGCAGGAAATGTTTGGCGAAGCCGTCACCACCAGCGCAACCGGTAAGCCGCAGCGTGAATCGGAAGTGCCGGCGACCATGGAAATCATCACCGCTGATGATATCCGTCGTTCGGGTGCCACCAATCTGCCCACCATCCTCAGCCGCCTGTCGGGTGTAGATGTCTGGAACTATGGCCCGACCTCGGGTGACGTATCGATCCGTGGTTATTCGCAGCCGATGGCACCGCGCCAGCTGGTGCTGGTCAATGGTCGTCAGGTTTACCTTGATACCTATGGCTATACCGCGTGGCAGACCCTGCCGATCGATATTTCGGAAATCCGTCAGATCGAAGTGGTGAAGGGCCCCAATACCGCGCTGTTCGGCTTTAACGCTGCTTCGGGTGTGATCAATATCATCACCTTCAACCCGCTGTACGACAATGTGAACGAAGCCCGCGCCACCATCGGTTCGCAGAGCTATGTTGACGGCGCCGTTGTTGGCACCATGCACAGCAAGAGCAACGACTTCGGTCTGCGTCTGTCCGCACATGGCTTCTCCAGCTCGGACTTCAGCAGCCAGTATGCCTATAACAATCTGGCCGGTTATGATCCGTACAAGCAGGCTGTGAATGCTGATGCGCTGTATCAGCTGACCAGCAATTCACAGATCGCGGCTGAAGCCAGCTTTGTGACCCAGAAGCAGCAGGAAACCCTGCCGATGCTGGCGACAAGCTATAACAGCTACAATGTTGGTTCGGCCAAGCTCGCCTATCTGGTGGATAGCAAGTGGGGTTCCATTCAGGCGCAGTCCTATGTGAATGTGGCTGACTCCCAGCTTGATGGTCTGCCGGCCACTTATGGTGTACCGCGTTTCCATAACACGGTATGGGTCAACCAGCTGTCGGATCTGATCAAGCTGAACGCCCAGCACACCCTGCGCTTCTCGGCGGAACACCGCTTCAATACGATGGGTGTTAGCCCGGCGGCAACTGGTGCTGACGTCAGCTACAATGTGCTGTCAGCTGGGGCTATGTGGGATTGGGCCATTTCGGATAGATGGTCGTTCACCAACGCCCTGCGCTTTGACCACATGATGCTCAACCGTCATGGCGAGTTCCCGGCCTTATCGCCGCAAAGCAATGATGATTGGGATCGTGACATCAACACCATCAGCTTCAATTCCGGTCTGGTCTGGAAGGCTACAGCGAATGACACGCTGCGTCTGACGGCGGCTCGTGGTATTGAAACCCCCTCGCTGGTTCAGCTTGGTGGTATTTTTATCAACCTCACTGGTGCAGGTATCCCGGCGTTCTATACCGGTAACCCCAACCTCGACCCGACGGTTGTGACCAACTATGAGCTCGGCTATGACCGCAAGATCGAAGAGATCAACGGTAAGGGCTCGCTGCGTGCGTTCTACCAGCTCAATCAGGACCTCATCCTGCAGCCTGCTTCCAGCCCCGTTTCGTTTGACGTGGCCCCGGGTGCTCTGCGTGGTCTGAAGTACTGGGTGAATGGTGGTCGTTCCTCGGCTGTTGGTATCGAAGCCGGTCTGGATGGCAAGTTCAGCCAGAACTGGCACTGGAATGCCAACTACACCTTTATGAAGATCGACGATCATCTGATTGCCAGCTCGGCTGCTCGCAGCTTGGCCTTTGAGGATGGTGCGCCGCAGCATGTGTTCAACGGCAACCTCGGCTGGGCCAACGACAAGTGGGAAGTTGACGGTTATCTCAAGTTCCAGACCGACTTCGACGCCTTCAAGCGTAATGGTACCAATGCGTTCGGTACCACTTACGGCCTGGGCAACGTTGACAATTACTGGTCGGTTGCGGCCCGTGTCGGTTACAAGCTGACAGACGACGTAACTGTCGCCCTGTCGGGTCAGCAGCTGAACGCTGAAGCACAGGAAACCAACGGCATCGCCCGCAAGGAAGAGCGCCGCGTGTACCTGTCGACTTCCGTGAAGTTCTGATCGGTTCATCTGTAAAAGAGGCCTGCTCCTTGACCAAGGGGCAGGCCTTTTTATTTACCAATTTTCTGAGCAGGGGCAGGGGATTAGTTTCTGTTGATGCGTGGTGATGCCTTGCTTCATAAGGCTTTTCTCTCAAATGCGCGGTTTTCTTTGCGCGAAGTAGATGTGACTATCAACGTAATATTAACGAGTTGGCGTCATCATCTTAACAAAATAAGGGCATCATATAATCGCATCGTATCATCGTCAGGGGTAGGACATGCTCAAGTTCAAGAACACACCCATGCTGTTTAAGTTTCTGGTTGCGCCGGTTCTAGGCTTGGTGGCCATTGTGGGCTGCTATTTTCTGGCCAGCCGTATCATGCATGACCAGAGCAGCCTAACCACACATCTGATTGAGCATGATATGGCCAGCGTGACCGAGATCAATAAGGTTGCGGGCGATATTGCTGCGCTCAATGCCGGTTTTTATCGCCGCCTGACTTTTTCTGCCGCTCAGCAGCAGGATGATGGCAAGACGATGGAGCAAATGTCTAAGGAGATCAGCGATCTCTCCATTCAGCTGCGTGATTACGGCCAACGTCTGAGCTCGCCGGAGGAGCAGGCGCTTATTGGTAAGACGGTGGACGCTATGGGCCAGTATGGCTCGGCCATGACCGCGGTTAGCTCCATGCTTGACTTGGGTTTTAGCGCTATCGTTACCATGCTGCCGGGTTTTGATAAGCTCAACAATGAGATGCAGACCAATCTCAAGAACCTGACCGAGATTATCAGCACCAGTGCCGAGAAGGCCGCGGCTGACGGGCAGGCTCAGGCTGTAAAAGCTGCCACCAACTTCCGCTCGATCGTCATCGGCGTTGTAGTTCTGGTTCTGTTGATCTCTCTTCTGGTGGCTCGTACCGTGGTGCGCTCCATCAATGGCATTGCCGGTGCAACCGAGCAGCTGGCCAATGGCAAGCTCAATGTGGATATTGATACGCTGACCCGTCGTGATGAGCTGGGCTTGATTGTGGAATCGCTGCGCACCTTCCGCGCCAATCAGGAAAAGATGATCCGTATGGCCGAAGAGCAGGAAGTGATGAAGCTGAAGGCCGACAAGGAGAAGCGCGATTCTTTGGCCCAGATGGCCAACGCGCTGGAAGCCGAAGTGGGCGCGATTATCAAGAGCCTGTCGGTAGAAGCTGGTCATCTGCAACATACAGCTACAGCCATGACCGAGACGGCGCAGTCCTCGCTGGATCAAACCCGCCGCACCTCATCGGCATCGGACGAAGCCAATACCAACATCCAGACGGTCGCCAGTGCGGCGGAGGAGTTGTCAGCCTCCATTCAGGAGATCAGCCGTCAGGTTGGTCAGGCGTCGGGTGTAACCGCCGAGGCCGTGCAGGTGGCAACGTCCGCCAACCAGCGCGTCAACCAGTTCTCGGAAGCTGCTGAAAACATCTCGCAGATTGTCGAGCTGATTACCAACATTGCGGCGCAGACCAATCTGCTTGCGCTTAACGCCACGATTGAAGCTGCGCGTGCCGGTGAAGCGGGCAAGGGCTTTGCGGTGGTTGCGGGCGAGGTCAAGAACCTGGCCAGCCAGACTGCCAAGGCAACAGAAGACATCTCCCGCCGTGTGGCCGAGATCCGTGCCGCGACCGAAGAAACCACTCAGGAAATCCGCCGCGTGGGTGAGGTTATCCATCGTGTCAGCGCTATCAACGGCTCTATCGCCAGCGCGGTGAACGAGCAGAATGCCGCCACACAGGAAATTGCCCAGAGCGTGCAGCGCGCCAGCATGGGTGCAGAAGGTGTGGCTTCTGGCGTGAATGAGCTGAATCAGGCGGCCAACAATACCGATCAGGCGGCTGAGGAAGTGCTCACCATGTCACAAAAGCTGCTGCAGCAGTCACAGAACCTGACGGATAGCATTAACCGCTTTCTGCGGGATGTGCGCGCCGCCTAATTCGCAGGCCAGCATATGTTAGTAAGAGCAGGGCCCTAACGGGCCCTGTTTCTCTTTGTTGCTATGCCGTCGGCAACATTGGCCGGGGTTGCTTAATTTGACTCATGCCAGAAGCGGTAAGTGTATAGCTGCAAAAACTCAATGACGCCTCATGCTGTAAAGCGCACAGGCGCCCACGCCCAGCCATGCAATGAGCAAGAGAGTGCCGCCTGCTGGAATAACCCGGCTCACGGCCATCAGCCCGCCCATATAGGCCAGCATCATGCCGCCGCTAAACAGCAGCACGCCCAGCACAAAAATGCATTTAACCAGCAGCGCCGGCCGGCTGTCATCACGCCAGCCTACCAGAACCGCCGCATGGATCAGCGCGTAAAGAGCTGTACTATTGATGCGTGCGGCTAGCATCGGGTCGCTCACGGCATGGGCCGCCAGCGCGCCCGCCGCAATACCATAAAAGCCCATCAGGCCCGCGATGATGCAAAAAATCTGATGGCTGCGTGGCATGACTTTACTCTTCCGTGTTCTCTTCCGTGTTCTCTTCTGGCGCGTTGGCGCTTGCGCCAGCATAGCCTGACTATAGCGCACTTACAGCAGAGTGGGGCGCGGCTGAACAGGTTTTTTCAGGTTGTCAGTATCAATAATAAAGCCAAGCGCTTCCAGCTGGCTCAGGGCGTTCAGGCTGGTGCGCGGTGACTTGCGCGCGCCATCCAGAATATAATCCAGCGCTGTTTCTGTATCGGCGCGGTTGAAATGTCTTTGCGAGACGCAGGCCGTCAGCACCTCAATGGCATCGGCATTGCCCTTGCTGGCCACCTTGCCCATCAGCT
>Ga0255211_1000813_pt1 | contig 10320 bp, 2 predicted proteins | sample Miss_Yuk_RepB_8d_FD_183036 | JGI IMG/M metagenome (GOLD analysis project Ga0255211, IMG submission 183036) | Freshwater microbial communities from Mississippi River, Louisiana, United States - Miss_Yuk_RepB_8d | ecosystem: Environmental > Aquatic > Freshwater > River | place: USA: Louisiana...
CCGAATGGAAGAGCACGGAAAATGCGAAAAACAGTACAGCCACAGCGTCGCACAATCCATCGCCGTGATACGCCAAAACCAGAGCGACATTGCCCTTCTTATGGGATACGTACAGGACACGCATACCGGAATTCAAAAAGCATACGAGCGAATCGAAGCGGAGCTAGCAAAACTCGAAACAATGACAGTCGTGCCCGCTACAGCCACAGCCACCACAGCCACAACAACTACCAAACCAAAATTCGACCCAAACAACTACCAGTGTCACGAATGTTTGCAAACGTTTGACCCCAGTATTCGAGGCTACTGGCTGATTGGTGCTCCATGCCGCAATCCCGACGCCAACGCTACCCCCGCTGCAGAAGACGACGACGACGACGACATGTTCTACTTGTGCAGAGAGTGCACGCGTTTTGAAAACGAATACAACGAACACGGCGTCGACAACGACGACAACGGCGACAACGACATGGCAATCGGAGTCATGGAAGACGGTGAGTACGACTACGACGACCAATACGAAGACTATTGCGAACGAGCACGCCGCGAACACTACGACCACAGCGAAGAATGCAGCTAAACTCTAACCCGACAAACAAAACAGGTAAGCAAGGTAAGTACTTTTTTCTTTAAAATAATATTTAATATCCCAAATTATTAATTTTTATTAATTTTTATTAAATATTATTAAATATAATTAAGAAACTTCTAAAAAATAAATATACCACTTTATTATATAACCTTGAAAATCAAAATAATGACCACACCTCAAATTACAAGAAACGCAATGTATGCGTATTTAAATACAATTAAATTTAAGCCGCCCCACGTCGTGTTTGACCAGGCGCAGTATGATCGCGATGTAATGAATGGATTGATATCCATTCCCAGAAATGTGAATAATAGTCCTTATTTGCCCAGCGAACTGAGACAGGTGCATGGTGCATCATCATTGAATGTAACGAATGATGCAGGTAAAAAAAAGGTGGTGATTGCAATCACCATTGCCCACAATTGGCCTGCCACATATGTTCAAAATTGTTTCAATGCGTTTTGCACTGTGTATGGGTTTGCACAAAGAGAAATTGAAGTCATCAATTTGGCTCCCTTTGTGGACGTAAATGGAAATTCGTATTTTGGCAATCCATCAGTGGCTAGTTCAGCACAAGCATCGGTGAATCAAGGTCTTATTGATGGACTCAGCGCTTATATAACCAATAATGGTTCAAATTTGAACGGGGTTACTCCAAATAACCGAGACAGTATTAATTCTATTTCTACTATTTATAATGACACTCCAATTGATAATAACAACTACACAAGTGGATCCGCGGAAGGGGATGAAAAACTATTTGGTTGGTTGGGCGAAATGATACTTAACTTTTGGGCAATTGCCATGAATCCAAATGCACATTTTCGCATAATTAATGCTCATGAATTTGAGCTAGCGAACAGTGTTATTTATGCGTCCACCGATTCCAACTTTACGACCAATCCACATGGAACCACCGATTATGTTAACATGTCGTGGGGGGACTCTGAACCAGGTGGTGATCGTAAGATGTTTGATGATGAAATTTTTATAAATCCACGAATATGTTATTTTGGAGCAGCCGGAAACTTTCGTTGGGCAGGATATCCAGCAACTTCATCCAACGTGATGTGCGTTGGAGGTGCGTCTATTTACTATGATTCCAATGACTTCGTATCATCAACAAATCCGAATTTAACGTTATGGGTTGGTGCAACTAACTCAGATGCAACCAAACAAAGTAACGGAGGTGGAACTGGATTCTCACATTCCACATTTGGCGACGCCTATCCCAGACCCGCATATCAGGATGGATTGGCAGCACTTTCTTCATATAGCACCGATCCCAAACGCGTTTGTCCGGACATGTGTTCGCTAGCCGATCCAGCCACTGGATTAACAGTCATTTTCACAAATAATGATGGAACTAAACTCATGAAACAAATAGTTGGAGGAACCTCCCTTGCAAGCCCGTTGCTTGCTGGGTTGTTTTCCCATTTGAGCCAACGTAGAATCAATGAAAACAAACTCCCCTTGACCACAAGAATGAATGATGTCGGATCTACCACTTTATCCAACTCCGTTAATTTACAGACGTTTCTTTACAGTAATTACAATGCACACGCGTCCTCCACCTTTTATGATATTATCACAGGAACCACTACGCTCCACACTGATGCCAATTTAGGACCATTGAATAGTGGCATAACTTTTTCTGCCAGCACTGGCTACGACATTGCAACAGGATTGGGTGTTCCAAAGATGAATGGCATCAATGATATTATGTTTGCGTCCACGTCATCCACGTCATCCTTGGCTTCACCAATTCCTTCTTCTTCTTTGTTTCGCTCTCTGACGCTTAATGTTACTACTGGTACCGGACCAAACCAAGTAACACATACACAAGAGATTACATCCGTCTTTCAGGGAAACAATAGCGTCCCAATAACGGACGCGAATATTCTCGCCGCGTTTAATTCTCAACCTATAGGAACCATTTTTAATCCCTCGATTGTCGCAACGTATACTCCGGGTACTTTTGCAACAGGCGATGTATTGTCAACCCCTAGCACCCCAGCGAATTTCGTCCCAAGACAAATTACTCCAACGTTTTTAGTAGCAAATATTCCCGATAAAACTACCGCTGATGAACCATTCTCTGTAGCCGATTTAGTAACAAAGACAGGCACAGGTGTTGTAAGTTATTCAAGCAGTGCCCCAAGTGTAGCCACCGTAAATTCATCATCGGGGCTAGTAACAATCGCAGGAGCCGGCGTAACAAACATCACTTTTTCTTTAGCAGCCTCAGCTGACGGCGTATATAAAGCAGCCACGCCAATAACAAGAACACTTACAGTAACTAGTTCTAGTTCTGTGCCGGTAGTACTGGATGCCAATAATGTAACCATTAAATATGTAGGCAATCCTTCAGATGTTCCATCTTCATCTGCTTTATTTATTCAAGCCAACCCCCATGGAACTGGCGATGAATGGTTTGCTGTTGTAAAAGATGGCATGATAGAAGCAATAAACGACTATGCAAAAGGATTATCAGGTTCATCAACACCGTTCACTCCGCCAGGTGAGTCGTCACCTGTTCCATTCAATAATATAGTTACAACACTCATGACGGATATGAGTACTATGTTTATTGATGCAAGTACATTTAATTACGATATTAGTTCATGGCATACTTCAAATGTTACAACTATGAGCGGTATGTTTATAAATGCGTCGGCATTCAACCAACCTCTCAACTCATGGGATGTATCAAGTGTTACAAATATGATTAGTGTGTTTCGTAACACTACGGCATTCAACCAACCTCTCAACTCATGGGATGTATCAAGTGTTACAAATATGAATGGTACGTTTTATTATGCTACTGCATTTAACCAACCTCTCAACTCATGGGATGTATCAGCGGTTACAAATATGATTTACATGTTTAATAATGCGGCAGAATTCAACCAAGATATCTCTGGATGGAATGTTGCTCTTACTCTCGCCAGACCTTCTTTAGCCAGAAACGGCTTTGCAGACAATTCTCCTTTGGCACTTCCTGCAAATTCTCACAAACTTCCACCATTCGTATAATCTTGATACAACCATCATACCCCCATAACCCACATAACCCATATTCCTTATTTTTCAATTTTTTACACACACACATGTAGAAAATTGAAATGAAATTAATCCAATATCTCATAAGCAGAGAAAAAGAAAACACCCAACTAAGCAAAATGAACGGCAACAACGGCAACAACAACCTCAACATGAACAACAATCAAGTCCAAGACTACATCAACAACAATCGCATCAATCTAAACGCCCCGGGAAACCAAGGACGCTACACTCGTTCCACCCATTTCCAGACACTCGAAGACTGGGACTCAATTTTCAGCCACTTGAGTGTATACTCGGTAGGAGTTCACGCCACGGCGGACTTTCTACAAGGCATGCAGTTACGACGCCACCGCCACCACCACCACCACCACCACGCCTACGCCTATGACTCATTCCCCCTAATCGTGTGGATACCTCTCCCCTGCTCAATCCCCAATTACAGCCGCTGTATTCTACACGTCGAGGAAGTCAACCCGCAGACAAATACGCTCACTGGCAGCAGCTTCATCCCGGTCGAAATCACGCATCACGACAATCACCCAATCACACCGGCAATTGCGCGCATGTTTCGCCAAGACCGACACCACTACCTGCCGTCTTTTCAAACCAACGAGAGCCTCGTATTCGAGACGGTACGGGAAAATGAAGCAATTCGGCAAATGTGCGCGTGCCTAACACAAGGGGGCAACAATTTCGCAGAATATGACGCACAGCAAGACGCAAACCGCAATGAGCAACACGCAGATTTGAACACCGCGTCGCGACACATATTGTATGACCCCGAGACGCTAGCAAGGGCAAACTCCAGAGTGAATGAACTGATGCTGGCACAACAAGGACGCGGGGCGCACGAGATGACCATAAATGAATCGCAGCAAGTTCATCGCGCATGGAGAGACGTCGTGTTTCCCGAAACAACCGCCGAGGAACGGAGATACGCGTATGCGAGGTACGCCGCCGACCAAATCATGATGCATCGGTATGTTCACGACATCCACGACAACAACGACCCTTATGAGCCCAACCCAATTGTGCCGCCATTTGACAACGATGACGACAACCACCGCGAAAACAACCCCGTCGACCGCGCACGACAAGAACAAGCCCCCGAAAATGTCTACATCCAAGAACTCTACAATGGACAAAACAATGACGAAAGAGCAAGAGCAAGAATAGCTGCGTAAAATATTGTCGTCCATCCAGTCCATCCAGTCCATCCAGTCCATCCACCTTTATGAAAATGAAATACCTCTACGGGAGCATAACAACGCACAACAACGCACAACAACGCACAACAACGCACAAGAAAAATAGTACATCACATCAAGGTAAAAAAGGTAAGCAAGGTAAGTATTTTTTTTATTTATATAAAAATTAATAGTTTAGTAATAATACTTTATAATATTTATAATATTTTGTAATATTATAAAGAATGCCTCCCACTCCTTCTTTTCCTCCGCCAATTTCAGCAATGAAGTTGCGTCTCACTTCACCAGCTTTAACTGTTCCACTTGAAGAACCGATTACATCAGCAAACAATGGTTCCAACAACATTCTAATAACGAATGAAGATATTGTCGACCACTTTAACAACCAGCCTCCAGGAACTATTTCTAATCCCTCTATTATCGCTACATATGATAATTCCGTTTTCCCTTCGGGTAGTAATCCCGTATCAATTGTTAGTGAATCAAATTATGTACCATTTCCAATTACGCCCATTTTTAGTTTCGCAGAGATTACTGACCGTCTCACTACTAGTAGTTCGTTCTCTATCGCTCCTTTGATAACAAAACAGGGAACGGGTGTTGTAAGTTATGTAAGCAGTGACTTAAGCGTAGCCACCGTACATTCGTCATCTGGACAAATAGTAATCACGGGTCCCGGATTCACTGATATTACCGCCACTTTAGCAGCTTCCGCGGATAAGGTATACACAGCAGCCCCCTCACCGTTAACAAGAAGACTTACCGTATACAGAGACACAGCAGCATTAACTAACTTTCCAAACATTGCAAAAAATTATAACGATCCTATTTTTGCTCCCGGAACTCCATCCTCCGCTAGTAACGGACTGTTTACTTATACTGTGAGAGTTGAATCAGGCGATGACACAGACGTTGCCGAAATAGTAAACAATCAAGTTAAAGTAAATAATGCCGGAAGAGTAACTTTAAGAGCAACACAGGCTCAGACAAATACATGGAACGAAAATTTTGTCGAGTGCAAACTAACGGTCAGCCCCATCGACCCTCAGTTACGTGGTTTTAGCAGTATTACGAAAAATTACCAAGCTTTAAATTTTGATTTGACCAACCCAATCTCTAACTCAAGCGGTGCTTTCACATTTAACACAGTAGATGCCAACAACGATAACATGACATCGGATGTCGCAACAGTATTAGGAAGAGCAGTAACAGTCCTGAATGTCGGAGAAGTCACTATCAGAGCAACACAAATTGCAACAAGAAACTATATATCCGCAAGTATAAATGCTACACTAACCGTGAACCCTATCGACCCTCAGTTACGTGGTTTTAGCAGTATTACGAAAAATTACCAAGCTGCAAATTTTGATTTGACCAACCCAATCTCTAACTCAAGTGGTACATTCACATTTAATACAGTAGACGCCAACAACGATAACATGACATCGGATGTCGCAACAGTATTAGGAAGAGCAGTAACAGTCCTGAATGTCGGAGAAGTCACTATCAGAGCAACACAAATTGCAACAAGAAATTATATATCTGCAAGTATAAATACTACACTAACCGTCGACCAAATCGACCCTGAGTTAATATTTAATGATATTACAAAAAATTACCAAGATTCCGTATTCGATTTAAGTCAACCAACCTCTACAAATACAGACCCTCTTGGTGTTTTCACTTATGAAATTATACCTATAGAAGGTTTCGACAACGACGATGTTGCAACAGTATTAAATGAAGAAGTAACAATCAATAATGCAGGAACCGCAACTATCAGAGCAACACAAGTTGAAACAAGAAATTATAACTCTAAAAGTGTAGAAGCACTATTAACCGTCAATCAAATTTCTCCAGGGTTGAACAGTTTCAGCATCCCATCAAAGCCATACCAAAGTGCCGCGTTTTTTATCCCGCCACCATTATCTAATAATGCCGACGGAGCATTTAGCTACGTAAGCAATAATACCGATGTTGCAGTAATATCTGGAGACAATAATAATGAAATTACTGTAGTTAATCAAGGTAATGCACGAATAACAGTAACGCAAGCTGAAACAAGAAACTATCTATCAGAGAGTGTTTATGATACATTTATTGTAACTCGAATTGATCCAGTAATAACAGGCTTTTCAATATCGGCTGTAGACTTTCAAGAAGACCCTTTTGATATTACTTTAACACCACCAAACACTACAAATAACGACCCTCTTGGTGTTTTCAATTATGAAATTATAGGAACTAACGACAACGTCGCATCAGTGTCAGGCAACATAATAACGGTCAGTAATTCAGGAACAGTAACTGTAAAAGCAACACAAGTTCAAACAAGAAACTATAACTCAAAATATGTAACTGCCGACCTAGTCGTCAGAAAAATCAGCCCCCAGTTATCAAATTTCTCAATAGACCCCCAAAATTATAACTTAACTCCCTTTGAAATTACTTTAGCCGACCCAAGCAGTACAAATAATGAAACAGGCGGTGATTTCACTTTTGTGATTATAACAGATGAAAATCCTGCTAACGCAAACACCGCAACAGTGTCAGGCAGAACAGTAACAATCAACAACGCAGGAAGTGTAACTGTAAAAGCAACACAAGCCGAAACAAGAAACTATTTATCTGCTAGTATAAATGCGACACTAGAAGTAAGTACGATTAATCCCTCACTTAGCGTTAGTAATATTAGCAAAAATTATTCTCCAACCGAATACACGTTTGAATTAACTGATCCGACAACCAATAATGAGGAAGACGGCGGTGATTTTTCTTTTGAGATTATATCAGATAAAGCTATAGATGGTATAACACCTACAGATTCTAATAACCCATCTGCAACATTATCGAACAGAACAGTAACAGTCAAGAATGTCGGAATTGTAACTATTAGAGCAACACAAGATGCAACAGATAACTTTAACTCGCATCATATAGATATAGAACTAACCATCAACCCTATCGACCCTACAATAACTTTTAATGATATCGCGAAATCTTACCAAGATCCAAATTTTGATTTGACCAACCCAACCTCTAACTCAAACGGTGCTTTCATATTTAAGACAGTAGATGCCAACGACAATGAAATAACATCGGATGTCGCAACAGTATCAGTCGTCGATAGTGTCTATAAAGTAACAATCCTCAACGCTGGAGCAGTGACTATCAGGGCAACACAAAATGCAACAAGAAACTTTAATTCTGCTATTAAATATGCAACACTAACCGTCAGCCCTATCGACCCCACTTTCGGTGACTTTGATGCTATTGTAAAAACATTCAATACAGACATTTCATTCGACATTGTAGACCCGACATCAACAAGCACAGGAAGTTTTAGTTTTCTTATTAATGACGATAGTGTACGCGGTACAATTGCAACATTAGGAAACACGGTTAGAACTGTTACAATCGTCAAGGCAGGTGGACCTGTAACCGTGGTAGCAAGACAAAATGCAACAAGAAATTACAATCTAGGTACAACATCGACGACATTAACTGTCAACCAAGCCACACCATCCATAAGTGTTACTACAGAGTCACTAACCAAGACATTCGTAACTGATGATGATGATTTTTCATTAGTAACTGCTGCAGGCATATCAAAGACACTTGGCTCTACAGGTGTGTTAGCATATACAAGCGATAACGCATCCGTAGCAACCATTGACCTATTAGGTAATGTAAGTATTCTAAAAGCAGGTGATGTAACCTTCACTGTTTCTTTACCAGCTTCAGCAGATGGTAACTGGGCTGCTGCAAGTGACAAGACGGTATCACTACATGTGAACCGAGCTCCTACATCCATAAGTGTTAATACAAGCTCACTAACCAAGACATTCGGAGATGCCGATTTTTCATTAGTAACTGCTGCAGGCATATTAAAGACACTTGGCTCTACAGGTGTGTTAGCATATACAAGCAGTGACGATTCCGTAGCAACCATCCATGCATCATCTGGTTTAGTAAGTATTGTAGCAGTAGGTTCTGTAGACTTCACAGTTTCTTTGCCAGCTTCAACGGATGGTAACTGGGCTGCTGCAAGTTCTAAGACGGTATCACTAACTGTCAACCAAGCCGACCCTGGGTTAAGTGGTTTTAGCAATATTACGAAAAATTACCAAGATCCAAATTTTGATTTGACCAACCCCCAATCTAACTCAAGCGGTGCTTTCACATTTAAGACAGTAGATGCCAACAACAATGAAATAACATCAGATGTCGCAACAGTATCAGTCGTCGATAGTGTCTATAAAGTAACAATCCTCAACGTTGGAGCAGTGACTATCAGGGCAACACAAGCTGCAACAATAAATTATATATCTGCAAGTATAAATGCAACACTAACTGTCAACAAAGCCACACCATCCATAACTGTTACTACAAGCTCACTAACCAAGACATTCGGAGATGCCAATTTTTCATTACCGGATGAAGCAGGCATATCAAAGACGGGCACCGGTGTGTTAGCATATGCAAGCAGTGACGATTCCGTAGCAACTATCCATGCATCATCTGGTTTAGTAAGTATTGTAGCAGTAGGTTCTGTAGACTTCACAGTTTCTTTGCCAGCTTCAACGGATGGTAACTGGGCTGCTGCAAGTTCTAAGACGGTATCACTAACTGTCAACCAAGCCGACCCTGGGTTAAGTGGTTTTAGCAATATTACGAAAAATTACCAAGATGCAAATTTTGATTTGACCAACCCCCAATCTAACTCAAGCGGTGCTTTCACATTTAAGACAGTAGATGCCAACAACAATGAAATAACATCAGATGTCGCAACAGTATCAGGTAGAGCAGTAACAATCCTCAACGTTGGAGCAGTGACTATCAGGGCAACACAAGCTGCAACAATAAATTATATATCTGCAAGTATAAATGCAACACTAACTGTCAACCAAGCCACACCATCCATAACTGTTACTACAAGCTCACTAACCAAGACATTCGGAGATGCCAATTTTTCATTAGTAACTGCTGCAGGCATATCAAAGACAGGCACCGGTGTGTTAGCATATGCAAGCAGTGACGATTCCGTAGCAACCATCCATGCATCATCTGGTTTAGTAAGTATTGTAGCAGTAGGTTCTGTAGACTTCACAGTTTCTTTGCCAGCTTCAACGGATGGTAACTGGGCTGCTGCAAGTGATAAGACGGTATCACTAACTGTGGAACCAGCGGGACCACCAATAAGTCGTGCATCAAATAATGTAACTATCCAGTATACGGGTGCCGCGGGTGATGTTCCAACTTCATCAGCTCTATTTATTGAAGCCGACCCCCGTGGAACTGGCAATGAATGGTTTGCTATTGTAAAGGATGGCATGAAACAAGCAATAAATGACTATGCAAAAGGAATTAGTACTACTCCATTTGAGCGTATACCTGGTGATAATAGTACCCTTGTTCCGTTCAATAACATAGTTACGACACTTATGACGGATA
>Ga0255211_1000816_pt1 | contig 10217 bp, 10 predicted proteins | sample Miss_Yuk_RepB_8d_FD_183036 | JGI IMG/M metagenome (GOLD analysis project Ga0255211, IMG submission 183036) | Freshwater microbial communities from Mississippi River, Louisiana, United States - Miss_Yuk_RepB_8d | ecosystem: Environmental > Aquatic > Freshwater > River | place: USA: Louisiana...
ATCAGACGTAGCACAAGCAACAGTGGATGTCGTGAAAAAAGAAGTCAGTGACATTATTAACTTTGGGTCAGGCCAAGCCGTTTCAATTAAAGAAACAATTGAAGCAATCGTTGACAATTATAAACAAATAATGGGCAAGGATAAAAGAATCGTCTGGGACACTGACAAACCCAATGGTGATCCTGTAAGATGCTTAAGTGCAGATAGACAAATAAAGTATGACATACTACCTAAGACCACGCTGTCACATGGTCTACTTGAGACTATGTTACATTATAAAAAAACATATGTCAAATGAATATAGGATTTAATTATCTCACTTATCCTGATGCCAGCAGTATTTTATACGCATTGAGGCGGGGTAAAATTAATTGCGATCCTAGTAATTTAGATCCTAGTAGAATTTTCACAATAGATTATCTATCAAATACCTACACATTTTCTAAAAAATTCAATGACATAGAACATTGTGATCTTAAGATTGCCCTTACTCACAATGATAGAGAATTTTATCATTATGCCAAGAATTATGATAAAATAATTTTAACTCCTATTGACAATGTTACGCAGGACCTGACCGATCAAAAAATAGTAGAATTTCTTGATGCTGGTAATGTTTTAATTTCTAGCATTTCATTCAATGTACAGCACAAGCGTTTAATTTTTGAGCCCTTGATTATTCTTGACTTTTGGTATCATAATCTGGGGTACAAATTTTTAAATTTTTATCCTGAAAGTCAAGAGAAAAAATTACATTTATTGGGCATCTATCATAGACCCATACATATATCAGGTAATCCGCATCTAAGACGAAACCGTATCTTTGAAACAATTAAAGACCGATTGGGCAGTGATTTACATCAATATGCCTGTGAAAATTCTGAATTTGACGCATTAGTTAACTCATATAAATTTTTTGGGCATTGGTATAATGCCAATGTTACATCTTATACAGATTTTCAAACCAGTGTCTGTAATTTGATATTTGAAACCTATGATTCAATTGGAACATATGTAGATTATAACAGGGTGTTGCTAACAGAGAAAACCCTTAAAGCAATATTATTTTCGGCACAAAATATATTTTTTATGTGGTATGGTGATGAAAAACTAATGCAACATATCAAGCAGTATGGATTTTGGTTCTTAAATTTTGAATTTTATAATCCTGACAGTGGCAAAGACATGTACACCGCCGTGCTAAAATCCATATACAGTACCGTGGATTATCTTAAACAATTGAAATCTGATTTAAAAACTAATGAAAACGTCAATAAATATCTATTAGAAAGGTATGGAGACAAATTAAGCACAAATATTAGATTGTTCAAGCAATATTTGAACGACTGTCAGTATACTGACAGGTTAGTCTCTCTAATAACTGAATGAAGAATGATAGAATATTAATCACAGGCGGATCTGGACTAGTAGGACAAAATTTAACAAGTAAATTAGTAGCAGAGGGTTACACCAATCTTCGTGTACATTTGCATACAAGACAACCAAGAATCAAATATCCAAGTGTGGGATATCTGGCAGGTAACCTAATGGATTACAATACCTGCCTTGATATTACCAAAGGCTGTGACGTTGTCATACACGCCGCTGCCAGTACCAGCAATGCAGTGGATACAGTGCAGGATCCCTTGGCACATGTTACACCCAATGTGGCAATGAATAACTTTTTAATTGACAGCAGTTACAGAAACAAAGTTAAAAAATATATCTTTATCAGCAGCAACACAGTATATCCTCCCAAGGGCGATGAGCCTGTTCGTGAAACAGACTTTTTATTTGATGATCCCTACCCTGTTTACTTTCCTGTAGGCTGGATGAAACGCTATGCAGAAGTGCAGTGTGAACTATACGCAAAGTATTTGCCCAATCCCATGCTTACAATCGTGATTCGTCCTGCCAACTTGTATGGGCCGCACGATAAGTTTGACTTTGCCAAGTGCCATGTTACTCCGGCAACTATTCGCAAAGTAGCGGACAATATGAATCCTATTCCTGTTTGGGGCAAGGGTGACGAACTTAGGGATTTACTGTATATTGATGACTTTGTTGATGCAGTGCAGTTAATTATGGAACGTCAAGAATCACATGATACATTCAACGTCGGCAGTAATACTGTACACAGTGTCAATGATGTTTTATCAATGATGAAACAAATTGTGGGTAATACTAATCCTATAGAATATGTCAGTGGCAAGCCCAGCATGATTCCTGTACGTAAGATTGACAGCACAAAAATTATGACAGCACTGGGTTGGTCTCCAAAGGTCACTATCGAAGATGGACTGAAAAGAACTCACGACTGGTATTTGGCAAACAAAGAAGAATTCAAATGAAAGTATTGATCACTGGCGGAGCAGGTTACTTGGGATCTACACTGGCAGAACATTTGCTGCTAAAAGATCACAGTGTAACAGTGTTAGATAATTTAATGTATAAGCAGTTAAGTCTCTTACATTTGTTTAAAAATCCTAAATTTACTTTTATCAATGGTGACGTTAGGGACACTGGCCGTTTATTAGAACAGGTTGACTTGCATGATGCGATCATTCCATTGGCTGCTATTGTTGGTATGCCTGCTTGCAAGGCCAACCCTGAACTGGCAGTGGATTTAAACTTTAAACAAATTAGAAACATTGTGCGTCGCTTGCGTCCCGACCAGAAATTAATTATTCCTAACACTAACAGTCAGTATGGCAGCAGTGATCAAATTATAACTGAAGAAAGTCCGTTTAAACCTTTAAGTCTCTATGCACAAACTAAATGTGACGCCGAAGAAGCAGTGTTACAACAGGGCAATGGCATAGTGTTAAGATTGGCCACAGTGTTTGGAGTAAGTCCTCGTATGCGACAGGATTTACTGGTCAATGACTTTGTTTACAAATCAGTAGTAGATGGTTATCTAGTATTGTTTGAAGCACATTTTAAACGTAATTATATTCATGTTCAGGATATTGCCCGCACATTTGAGTTTATGATTGACAATTACGAACAATGTCGCGGCAAAGTATATAATGTTGGACTTAGCACTGCTAACTTAAGTAAAATGGAACTGGCAGAAAAGATAAAAGAATACGTACCAAAACTTGTTATTAAACAGGACGAGTTTAAAGAAGATTTTGATAAACGTAATTATATTGTTTCTAACGCTAAGTTAGAAAGCACAGGATGGCGTCCCATGTATGATTTGGACTATGGAATTAAGCAACTAATCCAAGCATATCAAATGACTATACCTTACAACAATAGGAATTTTACAAACCTATGACTACTAGACGATACCTACATACATTGGGTGATTTAATTGATCGCTTAAGTATTGTACAACTTAAAGAAGTTTTTATACCCGAGTTTAAGCAAGAATACAGCGAAGAAATTGCAGACATTGTGCATGACATACAAGTTGTATTAGATGAAAATCGTGCAGAAATTACAGCAGATGTTATTCGGGCTATTGTAGTATTAAGCCAAATGAACTTGCACATCTGGCACAATGAAAGCAATTATCGTCGCGGCATCAAAGATGGTAATAACTTAGAACTTACGCATGGCCTAAATGGTATACGAAACACTGCTAAAAATGTTATACAGGAAAGTGTAGGCGGTAGGAAAGATTACAAAGTAGATTGTTTAGCAGCGGATTTTAAAGACTGGGAAATTAGTTGGTCACCCAAAGAAGATAATGACTTATCTAAATCATAAGGTTAATTAAGTCCATGAAGTCAAAAAACAATAAAACAGTGACCAAAGGAATAGTCTTCGCGGGATGCAGTTTTACTTGGGGACAAGGTTTATACTATTATAGTAATTTGGACTCGCTTAAAGAACCTCCACCACACCATTATCATTCTAATTTGGTAAGATTTAGCCACTATGAATATATTAAAACAATTAGGTTTCCTAGACTGGTGGCAAACCATTTTAACACGTTTGAAGTATGTCAACCATTCAATGGTGGTGCAACTTATTCGATTATCGAGTGGTGGGAGAATTGTTTTGGGGTTAATGAAAACACAGCTACTTTTTGGCCAGGACCTGGTAGATCAGAGTCAATCAGAGACGATTATAATTATCCAGGGCACTTTTTTGATGACTTTTCAACCATTGTATATCAATGTACACAATGGCCGCGATCACACAGTCCCGCAATGATTTGGAAAAATGATCATGGTGATATTGTAAGAACCAGCCATCATAATGTTATGATAAATCAAACAGAAGAATTTCATAAATGGCTTATTGAAAATAATTTAACATTAGACCAGTACGTACATAATGGTTTAGTGCAAGACATCAATGATATTAAACGTTTTTTGCAAAATTTTGAACATAACGGTGTCAGAGCTTACATTATGACATGGCCACATGACATGGTACCATATATTAAAAATGATCCATGGCTATCTCAACGATTCATTGAATTTAATTATCATGGTTACAATTACACAAACATTGAACAAATGATGGGATATATGCATCTTCAATCAGTACCACATCCAGAATTGACAATATATAGGGACTTAGAATCTTTTACCGAACCCCCTCAGGATCACCATCCATCTCTTAAGTGTCATCAAGTTATTGCTGACAATGTTATTAGGCATATCGAAGCAGAACAATATAGGAACAGAATGAATGAGCGCACCTAATCTAAGCCCCTACAAAGATGCATTAACGGCATCAATGACCCTTTTAAATGATTTAGACAATATTATTTTCATTGGACAACAAATTGTCTATGCGGGTAATCCCATGAGTACAACTCTGACAAATGTCAGTAAAGATCGCATGATTGAACTCCCTGTAATGGAAGAAACACAAATGGGCATGAGCTTGGGACTTGCCATGGCAGGTCATGTTGTTGTAAGTTTTTATCCTCGCTGGGATTTCGTTATTTCAGGTACAAATCAATTAGTAAATCACTTAGACAAATACGAGTTAATGACAGGAAAAACTGCACATATTATTATAAGGGTAGGCAAAGGCAGCGATAAACCCTTAGATCCCGGGCACCAACACAAGGGCAATTACTTCAGTGAATTTCAATCGCTGTGTAAAAATATCAGCTTTTATGATTTAAAAAATACAGATGATATTATACGATCATATAACAGTGCGGCCTCAACACCGGGAATACATGTTTTGGTTGAATATCCTGAACTATACTATGTATGACAAATATATTATATTCTCACCCTTTAGTGCTGGTTTTTGTAATATACTCCTAAGTTATGAAATTGCCTTTGCACTTGCTCATATTACAAAAAGATCTATTATAATGCCTCCAACCAATTGGTGCGTGCTAATAGACGATAGATCTGCTGCCAAAGAATCGTGGCAAAACATTTGGCAAGTATTAGATTTAAATGCTGCCAAACAAAATTTTGATTTAATTGATCTGTTAGATTTTGAACCCATTAGACCATACCGAGATGAATACTATTCAAGTAATCATCCTTATTCATGGTCGGGTAATATTGCAAGTTATATTAACGACGTCTATGACTATACCAGTAGAAATCCAATGTTAACAAGTCCAGATCCCGCTGCCTGTGTGTACAGCAGCGAATCTGATTTAACTGATTTAGAATATTTTGCTGATCATAGGCCCACGTATGATTTGAATGTTGACAACAGGTTTCTAAATATCCAGGGATGTCTTTTTGGGCATTATTGGTATTTTGTTTATGCTGGAAACAAAGCAGATAGAACTGCTATGAAAAAGCGAGTTAATAGTTCTTTACGCTATAAGGCAGAATATTATAAGGAATCTGAGTCACTGATCAACGGCAATTATAATGCGGTGCATATTAGGGATCCAAAACAATTAAATTTTTCTGATTATCCCATGGCATTAGATTTTAAAGACAATCCTGATTTGCTTTTGGATAGGATTCAGCATCTGTATAAAAATGACAAACCGTTGTATGTTTCCACTGATATTAAGGAACTTGAAACAAACTATCTTTTTTCAAAAATAAGACAAGAATATGATTTACTATATCTCGACAAATTTAAATTAGATCTGCGTCCCTTGGAAGCCATTGCCATTGATCAAATATTATGTTCCAGGGCAGACTTATTTTATGGAACATATTGCAGTACATTTACAAAGAGAATTAACACTATGCGAGGATTAAATAATATGCAGTTTAATGACAGTGGCGGTTTTAACAAGACCATCACTAGTGAAGACAATGATGCAATGCCCTGGATAGGACATGGTCATTGGGCCTGGCACATGAGCTCAAAAGCTCAATGCATATATGAATAAGGAATATCAAATGCAGCAGGAAAACAATTCTCAAAGCACAGGTGAAGAACAGAATAAGCAACAACCTGAGCCACCACAAAAAACTCAGGAGGAGTTAGAGTGGGAAGAACAACTTAAAAAACGCTTAGACGAGCTAAGAAAGAGGGACCCTTTCATCTATAGATGAAACGCATTTTAATATTTGGTGATAGTTGGGCCGTTGTTCCTAACGATATGGGAAAGAATGACCAATATATCAATGATCGTAACCACTGGATGGACTTCCAATTAATGCGTCGTGGCCACCATGTCTACAATATTGGCCGGTGTGCAGAATCAAATCGAAATTCAATTGGATATGCACAGCAGATAATCGACGGGTTTTTTACACATGGGCTAGATCTTGATTTAATCATATGGTATCACACTGAATCACTTCGGGATCTAAGTAATCAGTATAATTTAGGTAATCCAGAAAAAGACTCTCGTGCTTGGGAAGAATTGAATAAAATTAAGCAGCAGGGTCTAGACGCTTATGTAGATGACCTAGCTGACATAGCATATAATACTGTTACTTCAATTAAAACAAGATATCCTGACACCAAGTGGGTAATAGTTGGCGGACATGGTCCTATTAGAAAAAGTAAAAAACATTTATTAGAATGGGCTGACATACTGATAGAAAATTGGCGGTATGACATCACTGGTATAGATTGCCCTGATTGTCAGTGTTATACCCTTATAAGATATCACGGATTCGAATGGTATATTGACTCATTGACCCGGGAAGTTGTGGAAAGGGAAATGAGCTACGCAAATACTATAACTGAAGCATGTAGAAGTCGAGATAATTTTTATGATGGCGTACATCCAGCTGGCCCTCCTAACAGACATTTAACAAGACTTATAATTGAACGATTTAATCTATGAACATTTGGGGAATTAGTGCCAACAGCCATGATGCTGCGGTCAGTGTTTGGCACGATAAAGAACTAAAATTTGCAGCACATAGTGAACGCTACAGTGGCATAAAAAATGACGGCGATTTGTGTGCGGGCATTATCCTGGATGCCGAACACTACGGTCGGCCCGATCTTGTCATATGGTATGAAAACCCTTACTTAAAAACACTGCGTCAATGGCGTGCTGGTCAGGGATTTTTATGGCGTGAAAATGATATCATATCCTATCTTGCACGTTATAATATCAACGCCCCCGTCAAGATGGGCCGACATCATCGCAGTCATGCAGCAGCAGGATATTATACAAGTGGATTTAGCGATGCCGCCGTTGTCTGTGTTGACAGCATAGGTGAGTTTGAAACACTGACCATATGGCGTGGCATCAACGGCAACTTAAATAAACAATACAGTCAAGGCTATCCCAACAGTGTGGGACTTTGGTTTAGTGCTATGACACAGCGTATAGGACTCAAGCCCAATGAAGAAGAATATATTTTAATGGGCATGGCTGCTTATGGTGACCCAAACAAATACAAAGATATTATATACGAAGACTTTTTCAAGTATGTGGGCGGCCCCATTATAAAATTTAAACGCAATTTGCATCGTGGCTGTCCTGATTGGCGTCCTGATTTAATTAGTTTACAAGATACCTATGATATTGCTGCTGCTACTCAACAAATATACACAGAACTATTACAAGGTATAGTTGCGTGGACTAGAGAAATCATGCCCTATACTAGAAACTTAATACTCATGGGAGGCTGTGCTCTTAATTGTGTAGCTAACAGTACAGTGACAGCAGACTGGGACAATGTCTGGATCATGCCCAATCCTGGCGATGCTGGCAGTGCTGTTGGTGCTGTGGCAGATTACTTTAGTGAACATGTCGCGTGGCCGGGTCCATACTTGGGTTATGATTTGGGCAGCGTGTATCCCGTCAACGAAACCATAGACGTATTAAGTAAAGATCGTATAGTAGGCGTAGCCACTGGGCGTGCCGAATATGGTCCACGAGCACTGGGACATCGCAGCTTATTGGCAGATCCACGTGGCCCTGAAATCAAAGACACAGTTAACCAAATTAAACGTCGCCAAAAGTTTCGTCCATTTGCTCCGGCAATATTAGAAGAACATGTTCATGACTATTTTGAAATGCCAGTAAATATTGATTCAAGTCCTTACATGCAATTTGTAGCAAGGTGTAGACAACCAGAGCAGTTTCCTGCTATAATACATGCTGACGGCACGAGTCGCGTTCAAACAGTTGGAAAGAATGATAGTCATGGGTTTAGAAAGTTGTTAGAAGCATGGCATGAACAAACAGGTTGCCCTATGTTGCTCAATACCAGTTTGAATATTAAAGGTCAGCCCATGGTCAATGACGCCAAAGACGCACAAGCCTTCGCAGACAAATATAACGTACCAGTTTTAATATGATTAAAGTAGACAAGACCATGGTCGAACATGTGACCTGGGAGCAGGATCCTGATTCATTTGATCAACGCTTACATGCATTGGGACAGGGCAATAACGAATTTGTCATTGTCAATCCCAAATATGATCCCTGGATTTTAGATTACATTGACCCAGAAGAAGAATCTAACCCCGGCTGTGTAGTATGGGCTATAGATAACTTATGGCTGGTTAAAAAATTTAAGCAGGACTGGGATCCTAATACAGGTTGGAAGTTTGTCCATTGCGAATTAGAAATTGAACGCACAGTTGAATTTAATCCTGCGGTAAAATTTATTAATCAAGCATTACGTGATAAAATTAACAGCTATAAGATTGGCATAGAAGACGCACACTGTGAACATGTTTGGTATACGGGATCTGATAAAATCTGGGTAGCAAGAATGTGTGCTATTGAATTTGGCATAACGGTTCAAAAAGACATGGGATATGTTTATCCAGAATTAGAATGGAATCCAGATATTCCCAATGTTGAATTTACATTACACGATGATATAAAAAATATTCCATATTATGATCATGATTTCATATATGAATTAGTATGGTTCATAGATCCTGAGTTTAATAAAAATCAATATAATGAAAAAATTTGGCTAGCAAGATTTATCCCCATTGACTCACAGGGAGTAAAGGATATGTGGTATGCTCGTCCTATAATCGAGTATAATGAAGACCTCCCACCCGTGCCGTACAATAATATTTCAATACCGCAGTATCATGATTTAAATTACGATCTTGTATGGTATTTAGATCCCATGTTTAATACGCAAGAAGAAAAAATTTGGGTAGCCAAAATAAATTCAAAAACCTCACAGGGCACTAAAGATATGGGCTATGTGGCACCACTACTTGAATTTAATTCTGATCTGCCTGATATTGAATTCAGGATTGAAAATTTCCCCAAATACCATGACTTTAACTATGAGTTAGTGTGGTACTTAGATCCCCGTTTCAACTTGGACAATGATGAGAAGATATGGGCCACGAAAATTTCACCTATAGATAAAAATATCGGTGTCAAGGACATGGGCTATGTATCACCTGTGCTAGAATTTAATCCCGATATACCTGAAGTAGATTTTCAACTAGATCTAACTGTTCCATATCAAGATCTACTCTATGAACATATATGGTATTTAGATCAAAGATTCGTGTTAGATAGCGATGAGAAAATATGGGCAATACGTATTAAACCCAATACCTCATTGGGAGTTAAAGACATGGGTTACGTAATGCCCAAGTTAGAATTTAATCCCGATATACCTGAAGTTAATTATAACATTGATTTGAATGTACCTTACCAAGACTTAACATATGAACATATATGGTATTTAGATCAAAGATTCGTGTTAGATAGCGATGAGAAAATATGGGCAATACGTATTAAACCCAATACCTCATTGGGAGTTAAAGACATGGGTTATATATCACCTGTGTTAGAATTTAATCCCGATATACCTGAAGTTAATTATAACATTGATTTGAATGTACCTTACCAAGACTTAACATAT
>Ga0255211_1000819_pt1 | contig 10186 bp, 8 predicted proteins | sample Miss_Yuk_RepB_8d_FD_183036 | JGI IMG/M metagenome (GOLD analysis project Ga0255211, IMG submission 183036) | Freshwater microbial communities from Mississippi River, Louisiana, United States - Miss_Yuk_RepB_8d | ecosystem: Environmental > Aquatic > Freshwater > River | place: USA: Louisiana...
CCACAAATGCCTACAAATATTCCTCCACAAATGCCTACAAATATTCCTCCACAAATGCCTACAAATATTCCTCCACAAATGCCTACAAATATTCCTCCACAAATGCCTACGGATGTGCCAACATTTTTATTAAAAGAAGATGATGAACAGATGCCTCCAGGATATATTGAACCTGATAAAATTTTAGTTGATAAAGAATCAAAAGAAACACAGCATAGTCCATTTTTAGATGTAGTGCCGGATGATGATATTATTTATATTTCCAATGATGATTTGAAAAAGAATTTACCAGAATTATTATCCACGAATTCTCAACAGTTTCAATTAAAAATTCATTGTTGTTTTTATAGTGTTCATAAAACACATATTTATCCTTATTTATCCTACGTGATAGAACCAAATCTTGAAAACCATACTTGTTCTTTTCCTATCTTTGAATTTCATACGGAATTGTCAAATGATAGTGAATCGATTCAAACCCAATTTTTAAATCAATGTATTGAACAATTGAATAAATGTTATAATAATTATATACCTCCCGATGATTTTAGAGAGAATGTTTATCATGGATTTTTACCAATTGATGAAACATCAATGTATGTTTTTTTTAAAATACCAGAATCTACCATGATTCATTCACCGTATATTCATGGTTATATGGATGAATTAGTCGCTGATGGAAAAATTTATGATTATGTGTTTGATAAAACATGCCGAAAATTGTTTTATATCCAAAACATGAGATTCAGTTATTTAAAACAAGAACTGGAAAATGGTGATAAAAGTACAATTGATATGCCATATGTAGTATATCGTTGTATTAATAACAATAAAGATGGAGAGCCAAGTCATTTCGAAATAGAAATGAAATCATCAATAACAACAATTCGGGGAGGTGAAAATCAATCTGTCGAAGAGAACCTGGTCGAAGAAAACCTTGGCAAAGACCTTGACAAAGACCTTGACAAAAACCTTGGCAAAGACCTTGGCAAAGACCTTGACAAAGACCTCGGCAAAGACCTTGACAAAGACCTTGGCAAAGACCTTAGCAAAGACCTTAGCAAAGACCTTGGTGAAAACCTTGGTGAAAACCTTGGTGAAAATCTCGATGAAAACCTTGGTGAAAACCTTGGTGAAAACCTCGATAAAAACATTGATTTCAAATCACCACCAATTACAGATTCAAGTCCATTCACCATTCATGTTGATGAAAATGAATCAGAAAGTATATTAGAAAAAGAAACAAAAACTTTATTAGAAAGTGTAAAAGAATTAGAATCCATGGATGGTATTCCCGATAAATATTATTTTTTTACAAGTTATCCATTTCCAGAATCAGACCCTGTAGAAAAAGTGCGTAATCGAAAGAGATATTTATTTTTCCCGCTTAATTTTTTGGATAAAATAAACCCAGAAAATTATGATGGAGACATAATTTTAACAGAAGATGAAACTGTATTTGATACCATTTATTTTTACCGTGAAAATGGAAATATGCAATTTTGGGCTACTCAAAATATTTCACTCATTGAACCTATATTAACTTAATGGAACCAATTTTCTGAATTCAGTATTTTCGATGTTATTTCGACATGTAGGACAAGAAGAATGATTTGTATTTAACCAACTTGAAATACATGTTGTACAATAAGAATGATTGCAACAAGTAATAATATCGCAATCAGAAACACAACAAATAGGACATTGATCGAGTTCAGATACTTCTTTGGTTCCAACGATATTTAATGGTTTTAATGTTTTTAAAATTTCATAATCAATACTTCCATCATCATTGAGTGTAATTTTATATTTGTCAGGTCTTAATGAAACCAACCACTGAGCAATGTTTAAGTTTTTATCAGTACAAACAACTATAAACGCATAGTCATTATCGATAGAAATATCAATTGTAGGTTTGATTTGAAGTAACCATTGAGCAACATGTAAATGTCCACTAGAACATGCATATTTAAATGCACGTCCAGAAATGTCAATTGTAGGTTTTACTTCAACCAACCATTGAGCAACATTTAAATGTCCATTGAAACAAGCTTCTATAAACGCGTATTCGTTTTCAGCAGAAATGTCAATAGTAGGTTTAATTTCAAGCAACCACTGAGCAACATTTAAATGTCCATTAGAACACGCATATTTAAACGCATCTTTATCATATTCATCTTCAGTTAAAATGTCAATTGTAGGTTTGATTTGAAGTAACCATTGAGCAACATGTAAATGTTGATTATTACAAGCTACTCTAAATATATAATCATTTTCATCAGAAATCTCGATAGTAGGTTTGATTTGATGCAACCATTGAGCAACATTTAGATGTCCATTAATACAAGCATATCGAAATGCCTCTTCATCATTAGCAGAGATGTCAATTGTAGGTTTGATTTCGAGTAACCATTGAGCGACATTTAAATGTCCTTCAGAACAAGCCCGCCAAAATGCTTCTTCAGAAATATTAATTGTAGGTTTGATTTCGAGTAACCATTGAGCGACATTTAAATGTCCGCCATGACAAGTCATCGTAAACGCTTCTTCGCGAATAGCAGAAATATCAATCGTAGGTTTGATTTGAAATAACCATTTTGCAACCTCTAAATGTCCACGTGAACAAGCCTCTCTAAACGCATGTTCTTTTACAGAAGAAATATCAATAGTAGGTTTGATTTGATGCAACCATTGAGCAACATTTAAATATCCACGTGAACAAGACCATCTAAACGCAAATTCTTCACTAGCAGAAATATCAATAGTAGGTTTTACAAATAATAACCATTGAGCGATGTTTAAATGACCATTCACACAAGCCATTCGAAATGCTTCTTCATTTCCAGCAGAAATGTCAATAGTAGGTAATCCAAACAATTGTCGAGCAACATCAAGGTAACCATTTCTGCAAGCATAGATGAATACTTTATTAATATTAATATTATAGCGATTCATTATAGTATTGTTTGTTCTTGTTTTTAAATAAAAACAAAAACAAAATATTTTCAAACCAATCTTTTAAATTCAGTATTACCAATGTTATTTCGACATGTAGGACAAGAAGTATGATTTGTATTTAACCAACTTGAAATGCATGTTGTACAATAAGAATGATTACAACAAGTAATAACATCACAATCAGAAACACAACAAATAGGACATGTTTCTGTTTCAAAAACATGTTTGATTCCGACGATATTTAGTGATTTAATAATTTCATAACTAATGCTTCTATTATTATCATACTTAATACTTCCATCATTATTTAGTATAATTTTATATTTATCAGGTCGTAATGAAACAAGCCATTGTGCGACTTTTAATTCTCTTTTATAACAAGACTCTGTAAACGCGTATTCATCTAAAGCAGAAATATCAATCGTAGGTTTGATTTGAAGTAACCATTGAGCAACATTTAAATATCCATTAGAACAAGCAAACCTAAACGCATCTTCATTATAAGCAGAAATGTTAATTGTAGGTTTTATTTGAAATAACCATTGAGCGATATTTAAATGTCCGTGATGACAAGCCATTATAAACGCATACTCACCATCAGCAGAAATATCAATAGTCGGTTTCATTTGAAGTAACCACTTAGAAACATTTAGATGTCCATAGAAACAAACATCCTTAAATATACATTCATTGTCAATAGAAATATCAATATCGGGTTTGATTTCGAGTAACCATTTAGCAGTATTTAAATGTCCACCAGAACAAGCACGTCTAAACGCATGTTCGTCTTTAGCAGAAATGTCAATATCGGGTTTGATATCGAGTAACCATTTAGCAATATCTAAATGTCCACATGAACATGCCCATCTAAACGCATATTCATTGTCATTAGAAATGTCAATATCGGGTTTGATTTCAAGTAACCATTTAGCAATATCTAAATGTCCATTATTACAAGAACATTTAAATGCATCTTCGCCATTAGCAGAAATATTAATAGTAGGTTTGATTTCAAGTAACCATTGAGCGATGTTTAAATGTCCAGTAGCACAAACCCATCGAAAAAAATTGTCATCATGAACAATATGAATATCAATAGAAGGTCCGATTTGGAGTAACCATTTAGCAACATTTAAATGTCCATTATAACAAACTTGTCAGAAAAATATTGTTTCAATTGAGTGAATGAAGGTTTTTCAAGAGTCGGATCAGGAATTGGTTCAGGAATCGGTTCAGGAATCGGTTCAGGAATCGGTTTTTCAAATAGGTTGCCCATTCTACACTATGTATAGTATTAAAATGGTCTTTAATATATTTATAAATCTTATATGCGTTTAAAATGGGTTAAAAAGGTGTATAGTGTAGTGTATAATGAGTATACACTACACTTATTTAGGACAAGAACTAATGCCAGTAGAAATGTTATCACCTTGGAATCATGTTTCCAAAATGAGATATGATTGTGGATACAAATCTGATTGTAGACTGAATTCCAAACCGAATAAACTCCAATTAATTTCGTTTGATGATACAAATATGATACCTGTCGTGAAATTAGAAGACCATATGATGAATATATTATTAAATTGGTATGACAAATGCGATTCATTATTGGATATAGTTGATATAGATTTCGAAATACCGGAAAATATAAAACCGTATGAATTATATGATGTTTTATATAAGCCTTTTAATAAAAATAACATTGTATGTTTCAAAGATAATTTTTTACCAAAATATATTGAATTGATTAATGATAAACAGCAAGTAAATAAACTTAAAAATGAATTATATAATAATGGTTCAGAACAATCATCGAATATTCCAGTAAAAAGAGAGAAAACATTAGCAGATTTGGGTATTATTGATAATGGGGTGGAAAAAGAAAAAGGAGTTGTCGATGCAACTTTTAAAGAAAATACTGTGGAACCTCATAATAAACCATTGAATTATCAAATCATCATTGAAGATGATAATGATAAAGATGAAAATGAAACAAATGTCTATGTATTAATACACACTTATTATTTACAAACTATTGTATTGATTGAACCTACACAAAATGAAATCGATTTATTTAAATATAATACTGAGTATGGTTTTATTCAATTGTTACATTGTGTAACTAATAATGAACATATTATTGATGGAATACAGACTACTTATAAGAATCGAGGTTTTGATAATGCTTGTGATGTAACAAAATCATTAGAATTGATAAATAAAATAATAGATACAAATAAAACAATGAATAAAACTAAAAAATCAAGTAAGAATGAAGAGACAATTATTAAAAAACATATTATAGATAATTATAAAATTACACAAGATGTTGATAATAGAATAAAAGCATCGACATTATTAAATACAATTGTTGAATTTGTATTAAATTTTGAAGAAATCTTAGGTAAAGAACATTTAACAAAAGTACATGATTATGGTTTTAAAATACGTTTGGCAAAATATTTAACCGATTTAGGTCTTCAGAAAAAAAGATATAATGATGGCTATTATTATTATGGAATTGTAAAGAAAGAAGTTTCATTTGTTGAAACAAATAATTCTATTAAAAAATGTATTGATAATAGAACCAATAGAACAATTAATGACTTAATATATGAAAGAGAACAACCAATCAATGTAATGGAAATATTCAATAATAAATATACTTAGTTTTTACGCCTTTGCACATTTAAAACGCCGACGAATTCTGTGAATTCGTTAAGCGTTTTAATGTTGTGAAGGCAACGTTACTTTACACCGATAAAAATCCTATTAATGGTCAATAAAATCGCAAATGCGATTTTATGACTTATTAATCGGCATTTTAAAGGTGCAAAGGTTTAATACGAAAGGCTTTCACACGGCCTTCGGCCGTGCGGTCAATCACCGGGTCTAATTCATCGAATTTATATGGATACTGAACCAAATATGATTTCTCTCCTATTTGATTCATATGTTTCACTTCATAACGTACCTCTCTTAATTTATCTACATGAGGTTTCAATATCGAGGCTTGTTTTTCCATCGCAAATTGTAATATACGTTCGTTTCCATTTTCCTTGTATTGATGAATTAAATCTCTTATCTCTTTCAAACATTCATTGATTTGTCCTATTAATTTCATAATAATTGCTTCTTTTTCAGGTGTACTTGTGAGAGCCTTATGTCGCGAATTTAATTCATTCAATTGCTCTTCTAATGTTGTATATACCCCCATATTCTCTTTGAATATACGCACAGATTCTTTTTCTGTCACATATCCAAATAAACTATCCATTTTCGTTTTCATAATATTCTCTTTCGCCTCTTCAATATCTCTCTTGAAAATTTCTCTGTATTTTTCCATATTATAAATTAAACCTCTATAGATTTCTATTTTGAATTCACATGGATTCTGTTTATCTCCACAATAAGCAAGTAATGAATCTTCTGTTCTCTCAAAAATACTTCCAACATCTCTCGCACAATATAAACATTTATATTTGATTTGAGAGATTAATCCTTTTTTTATCTTTTTATTTTTCTTTTTAAGAGCCTCAATAGTTCGATTCTTTACTATTTGACAAGTTGATTCATAATTGTTTTTTATTTCATAATATTTCGCAATTCCTTCATTTATCCATGGAAATTCAACTTCTTCTTTTACTTTCACTGTCTCTTTAATTATCAGTTTCTTCTTTGGACCACCTCCAATATTTGTATCTTCTTCTCCTCCTTCAACTTCTTTTACATATCTCTCCAAAGTTGCTCCAGCAGATTGAGGAGCAATCAATTCATATTTTGTTTTATCACCTCCCACAATTTGTACAGAACCACGTTGTCCTTGAGTTAAACCAATTTTTACTGGACTATCTCCTTCAATAAGACCTGTAATGTCTAATGTTTCTAATTTGGGAGCATTCGCAATATCAATCGTTGCAACTTGATTCCCTCGTAATCCTAATGTTTTTAGAGGATGTTCGAGAGGTATAGAAATATTCATAGGACCTACACGAGATTGATTTCCATTGAACAATTCGAGAGATTCTAAATTCGGAAACCGATTCAATACAGAGGCTCCCACATTCGATATACAATGTCCATCCACAGATAAATTACGTAATAATGGATATACGGTATTAGTATCATTTGGTACTCCTAATTCAGATAAATGTTTATCCGGAGAGACAATTACAAGAGAATGAATATGAGAGGGAATATTATCAAAACCAATAAATGATTGCTCTACAGATTCATCGGGATTTGGTTGAATAATCATCTTATGAATTGATTTTTTATCGTCGTCGTCGTCGTCGTCGTCGTGTCTCGATTTTTTCTCTCCACCTCTACTGTATGTATTTAAAACATTGGCAACATCTAATATTTTACCGTTTATAGAATTCGAAATATCTTTTATTTTGACTTCAGTTTGAAACATAAAAAAATATATTGTTATTACAACATATTTTATTTTAGAATGTCAGCCACAACAACCTCCAATAATCATGTTTTATTTATCTTTCGAAGAGATTATCGACTTTATGATAATATCGGTTTATATAATGCATGTCGTAATTTCTGTAAAAAACCAGGAGACAAATTATATCCGATTTTTATATTTACGCCAGAGCAAGTCTCTCATAATCCTTATGCTTCTAAAATGGCTATCCAGTTTATGATCGAAAGTTTGGCCGATTTAGAAAGTGACATATCCAAAAACACTTCAGGGAAATTAGCATGTTTTTATGGAGACAATATCGAAATTATCTCTCGCATTCTAAGAGATAAAAAGATTACTCATTTGTGTTTTAATCGTGATTATACTCCTTATTCTAGTCATCGTGATCATAAAATCGAAGAACTATGTAAAAAACACAACATACTATGTGAAACATGGAATGATGCTTATCTCTTTGATATGAAAAGTATCAATAAGTTGAGAGACTTGGAAATACCTTATATGGATTCATCTCATAATACTGACATCTATTATAAGAAATTCACACCTTTTTATGAAAATACGGTTTCTCATTTTCGACAAATCCAAGAGCCTGTAGGTCTCCCATCCCATCGTAATTGTTTCAGTGATGCTGGAGGTAATATTGTTTTAACCGATGCATATCAACGTTTTGCGGAAATCAATGAAGAGGCTCATGTGAAAGGAGGTAGAAAAGAAGGTCTGAATCATCTCTCCAAAGCAATTCAAAGATTTGTTAGACATCCTTCAATGTATGCGAAAATTCATGATCAATTAACAGATGAAACTACGAATTTATCGGCGTATCTGAAGTTTGGATGTTTATCTGTGAGAGAAGTTTTCCATAAATTAAAAACAGGTTCCAAAGAATTAATAAGACAATTGATTTGGAGAGAATTCTATGCGCATTGTTTATATATATGGCCGGAAACAATTAATACGACTCTTACAAATCAACATCGGCGATGGACAAATAATCGCGGCGCATTCGAGAGATGGAAACATGGTAAAACTGGTGTTGATATAGTAGATGCGGCAATGACACAAATGAATCGGACAGGATATATGCATAATCGTGGACGTTTGATTGTTTCCTCTTATTTGATTAATAATTTGAAAATCGATTGGAGAGATGGAGCCAAATATTTCTCTCAAAAACTGATTGATATTGATGTAGCAAATAATAGTGGAAATTGGCGTTGGGCAGCAGAACAACCTGAATTTAAGGCGCTGAATATAGAAACACAAGCGAAGAAATTTGATAAAGAACGTGAATATAGAAATCAATGGTTGGATTCCGATGAATAATCTTATTATAATATTATAATATGACACATACAATAATATTTAAAGTATTACAATCTGAGCCAAGGTATTCCAATACAAAAGACTCAATAAATTTTTTAGATGTAAACACGGGAAATTATTTAGATTTGAATAATATTGACATATCTAATTGGGATACAGATGATATTATTCAATTAAATAATAAATTTATAAAATTAGTGAAAACAAATTATGATGAATTTGTATATTATAAAAACTATTGCAATACAATTACAACTAGTATATATAATCGAATTGTAAAATATAAAATTAAGAATCAATGTGATAAATTTAATAGAGCAATTGATGCATATGATGATGTATTTGACCGTGATTTTAATGCATTTTATCAACAAAAACAAACAAATGATGTAGATATAAATGTATGTATTTTATTTGATAATAATTATAATTACTTAGGACATATATATTGTTGGATTGTAAACGATATGTGTATTGGATTTGGAATTCGTGCTAGAATTGATAATTTTTTTAATAAATCTCAACTTAAAATTTCTTTACATCTATTAGAAGGATTACGAAAATTTGCTATAGCGAATGCATGTAAATATATATTTATTCCAACCCCATTATTAAATATGAAAACGATATTATTAAATAACAATTTTATTGAATATCGACCATATGAATATTCTATAAGAAATCATTTTATGGGGTACTTGTCTTTAATTAAAACCACTGATTATTATCGAAATTACTTGCATCGATCAGTATATGGTTTTATTTATAAAAATTTATCATCATCCTTTGTGTCACAAGATGAATCAGAAAATTACGGTTTTAAAATTATCAATGAACAATATGCTGGGAATAAAACAAAAAAACAAATCCAAAAAAACAAATCAAAAAAAAAACAAATCCAAAAACACACGACGAACTAGTAATGTATGAATTCCGATAATTAGATTTTTCTGCGTGTCATATTTCTCTTTTGTTTCTTTGATTTCTTTGTTTTTCGTTTTTTTCCACCACCTGTCCTTCGTTTTTTAGAAGAGGTATTATTATTATTATTTTCTACTTCTAATTTTCGTTTTCCTGGTGTTTTATTGGTTGTTGGTGGTTGTGGGGGATATATCATATTGCTTGTTGGTGGTTGTGGGGCAAACGCAAATATATTATCAGGATTGGGAGGCATTTTTGCTGATACAAGTCCAATACGACGACTCCAATATCCACCGATAGATTCTTCATTCAGTTGACTTAATATTCTTAATCGGTCATTATTAATTATCGTATTACGAACAAATACATAACGACAACCACTTGGTCTATCATTTGCCAAATATACAATCGGCGCGTTTCCATTCGCATCATATTTCATGGAGTTTCTGTTACCCACAAAACCTCCATATTTACATAATGCTGTCAATTCCTGTCCAATATCTCCACAACTCTTGATAATACCATGTTGAATAATTTGAG
>Ga0255211_1000820_pt1 | contig 10184 bp, 10 predicted proteins | sample Miss_Yuk_RepB_8d_FD_183036 | JGI IMG/M metagenome (GOLD analysis project Ga0255211, IMG submission 183036) | Freshwater microbial communities from Mississippi River, Louisiana, United States - Miss_Yuk_RepB_8d | ecosystem: Environmental > Aquatic > Freshwater > River | place: USA: Louisiana...
CCGCCTGGCCGCGGCCCTGGCAGGCGGCCGCCGGCGCCTGGCTGGCCGAGCGCGCCGAGGGCGGCTTCAGCCGCGAGGTGCTGTCGCACTTCGTCTTCGTGCTGCAGCGGGTGCTGGGCCCGGCGCGGGTGCTGTCTGCCCGGCCCGACTACCCGGCCGACGGCCGCGGCGCCGAGCGCGCGCTGCAGGCGCGGCTGGACGCCGGTGGCGTGCCGGTCACGGTGGACGCGCGCGTCGGCGGCGACGCCGAGGACCACAACCGCATGGTCTGGCAGGGCCGCGACGGCGCGCTGGCGCTGCAGGCCTGGTTCGGCCTGCAGCAGCGCCGCGGCGACGGCCCCTGGCAGACGCTGGGCGAGCCCGCCGCGCTGCGCCTGCAGGGCCAGGCCGCCCAGCTGGACCAGTGGGCGGCCCTGGTCGACGGCCGGCCGCAGGGCCTGCCCGGCTTCGCCGAGGCGCTGGCGGTGCAGGAGACCATCGAGACCCTGCTGGCCGGCCGCTGAACCGGGGGCGCACGATGCCCCCGGCGGGCCCGGCACCTGTCCGGGCCCGGCGTCAGCGGCTGGCCGCCAGGCCCCCGTCGCGCAGCAGCTGCTTGCCCAGCGCGGCCAGGTGCACCTGGTCGGGCCCGTCGCCGATGCGCATGAAGCGCGCGTAGGTGTAGGCCTCGCCCAGGAAGCTGTCCTGGCTCAAACCCGCGCCGCCGTGCACCTGGATCGCGCGGTCGATCACCCGGCAGGCCATCTCGGGCACCACGATCTTGGCGGCGGCGATCAGGTCCTTGGCGGCCTTGTTGCCGGCGCGGTCCATCTTGTCGGCCGCGCGCAGCGTCAGCAGCCGGGCCTGCTCGACCTCGCACCAGCTGCGCGCGATGTCCTCGCGCACCGAGCCCTGCTCGGCCAGCGGCTTGCCGAAGGCGATGCGCGAGTTCGCCCGCGCCACCATCAGCTCGATCGCCCGCTGCGCGCAGCCCACCAGGCGCATGCAGTGGTGGATGCGGCCCGGCCCCAGCCGCGCCTGGGCGATCTCGAAGCCCCGGCCCTCGCCCAGCAGGATGTTGGACACCGGCACGCGCACGTTGTCGTAGACGATCTCGGGGTGGCCGTTGGGCGCGTCGTCGAAGCCCAGCACGCGGATGTCGCGCACGATGGTCACGCCCGGCGTGTCCTTGGGCACCAGCACCATCGACTGCTGCAGGTGCGGGCTGGGGTGGTCGGGCGCGGTCTTGCCCATCACGATCAGCAGCTTGCAGTCTTCGTTCATCGCGTCGGACGTGTACCACTTGCGGCCGTTGATGACGTAGTGGTCGCCGTCGCGCTCGATGCGGCAGCGGATGTTGGTGGCGTCGCTGGACGCCACCTCGGGCTCGGTCATCGAGAAGCCCGACTTGAACTCGCCGGCCAGCATGGGTTGGAGCCAGCGTTCCTGCTGCTCCGGCGTGCCGAAGCGCGCCAGGATCTCCATGTTGCCGACGTTGGGCGCGGCGCAATTGAAGACCTCGGGCCCCCACAGCACGCGGCCCATGATCTCCTTGATCGGCGCGTATTCCAGGTTCGTCAGGCCGGGGCCGTGCTCGCCGGTGAGGAACAGGTTCCACAGCCCCAGCGCCTTCGCCCTGGCCTTCAGGTCCTGCAGCACGGGCGGCTGGCGGTAGCGGCCCTCGCCGACGGCCTGGGCGTGGAACACGCGCTCGTTGGGGTAGACATGCTCGTCCATGAAGGCCTGGACGCGGGCCTGCAGCTCGCGCGAGCGGGCGCTGTGCTCGAAGAACATCGGGGGCTCCTGAATCTGCAGAGGGGGTCAGCCGCGGGGATGCCGGCGCGCTTCGATCTCCTTGGCGCTGCCCAGCACCACCGGGCACAGGTGGCCGCCGCCGTCGATCTCGATCTCGGCGCCGTTGATGAAGCCGGCGTCGTCGCTGCAGAGGAAGGCCACCAGCGCGCCCACCTCGTCGGGCCGGCCGTTGCGCCGCGCCGGCACCAGGGCCAGCGCGTCGTCCATGATGGCCGGCGGGATCTTGGCCACCACCTCGGTCTCGATCAGCCCGGGCAGGATGGCGTTGCAGCTGATGCCGTGGCGTGCGTGCTCCAGCGTGGTGGCGCGGGTCAGGCCGATGATGCCGGCCTTGGTGGCCGAATAGCCGGCCTGCTGGTACAGCCCGCCGCGCCCGGCGATCGACGAGATGTTGACGATGCGGCCCCAGCCGCGCTCCACCATGCCGGGCAGCAGGGCCTGGGTCAGCAGGAAGGGGGCGGTCAGGTTGATGTCCAGCTCGCGCTGCCAGCCGGCGGGCTTCATGCGGGTCAGCGGCGCGATGTGCGCGGTCAGCCCGGCGTTGTTGACCAGCGCGTCCAGCGGCCCCAGCCGCGCCTGCAGCGTGGCCAGCGCGGCGGTGATCGCGGCCGGGTCGCCCAGGTCGGCCTGCACGGCCTCGGCGCGGTGGCCGTCGGCGCGCAGTGCATCGGCCAGCGCGTGCACGCCGTCGGCCACGTCCAGCAGGGCCAGGCCGAAGCCGGCGCGCGCCAGCCGGCGGCTGATGGCCTGGCCCAGGCCGCCGGCGGCGCCGGTGACCAGGGCCTGTCGTTGCGGGGTGGGGTTCATCGGGTCTCCTCGTCGTCGTTGTGGTGTGACACGGCGGCGGGCGTCAGGCCGGTGCCGGGCCGGGGGTGGGGGCGTCGCAGACCATCGGCCGCGCCGGGTCGGCCGACCATTCCAGCAGCGAGGCGTCGTACAGCGCCACGTCGGCATGGCCCAGCAGCTGCAGCGCGAAGAAGGGCACGCTGGCGGCGATGCCACCGCCGCAGTAGGTCAGCACCGGCGCGCCGCCCGGCGCGGCGCCCGCGGCGGCCAGGCGCTGCGCCAGCGTGGCGCGGTCGGGCCAGGCGTGGGTCTCGGCGTCGACCAGCGTGCGGGCGGGCAGGCTGACGCTGCCAGGGATGCGGCCGGGCCGGCCGTAGTGCGCGCCGCCGGTGCCGGCGAACTGCTCGGGGCCGAGGGCGTTGAGCAGCACCGCATCGCCCTGCGCGCTGGCCCGGGCCACGCGCGCGGCGTCGGCCACCCAGGCGCTGCGCCGCCGGGGCGTGAAGGTGGCCGGCGGCCGGGGCAGGCGCGCGTCGCCCGCCTCGTCCACCACCGGCCGGCCCTCGGCCCGCCAGCGCGGCCAGCCGCCGTCCAGCAGGCTCACGCGCTCGTGCCCCAGGGCCCCCAGCACCCACCAGGCGCGGGTGGCCACCATCGGGTGGCTCTGGCTGTACAGCACCACGTGGTGGTCCGGGCCGACGCCCAGCCGGCCCAGCAGCGCGCCGATCTGCGCCTCGCCGGGCAGGGTGTAGGGAAAGGCGCCGTCGGGGTCCGACAGGTCGTCGACCATGCACACGTGCTGCGCGCCGGGGATGTGGGCGCGCGCCCAGTCGGGCCGGCCGCTGGCGATGCGCGACGGGCCCACCGGCTGCGGCGTCATCCAGGTGCTGCAGTCGAGCACGCGCAGCCGCGGGTCGTCCAGGCGGTCCTGCAGCCAGGCGGGGGAGACGAGCAGGTCCTCGGGCGGCAGGGGCATGGCGGGCAGTGCGTGCAGGGCAGGGCGCCAGCCCCGGTGGGGCCGGCGGCGGTGCGGCCGGGTTCGTCCGATCCGACGATGGGCGCCACCCGGCCGGCTCACTAGCATCCCGCGAAGCCCCCATTTCCACCGTCACCGAGGAGACCGTCCCCATGTCCGAACCCGCCGTCATCGTCGAACGCCTGCCCGACCACGTCGCCCTGGTGCGCATCAACCGCCCCGAGGCGCGCAATGCCGTCAACGGCGCCGTGGCCCTGGGCCTGGAGGCGGCGATCGACCAGACCGAGGCCGACCCCGACATCTGGGCCGTCATCCTGACCGGCACCGGCGCCGAGGCCTTCTGCGCCGGCGCCGACCTGAAGGCGGTGTCCGCCGGCCAGGGCGCCGCGCTGGCCACGCAGCGCGGCGGCTTCGCCGGCTTCGTGCACGCGCCGCGCAGCAAGCCCTGGATCGCCGCGATCAACGGCCCGGCCCTGGCCGGCGGTTGCGAGCTGGCGTTGACCTGCGACCTGCGCGTGGCCGTGCCGCAGTCGCGCTTCGGCCTGCCCGAGGTCAAGCGCGGCCTGGTGGCCTCGGCCGGCGGCCTGTACCGCCTGCCGCGCGCCCTGCCCACCGCCATCGCGCTGGAGATGATCCTCACCGGCGACCCGATCCCTGCCGAGCGCGCGCTGGCCCTGGGCCTGGTCAACGCCCTGGCCGAGCCCGACCAGCTGCTGGACGCCGCCCGCGCCCTGGCCGCCCGCATCACCGTCAACGCCCCGGTGGCCGTGCGCGAGAGCCTGCGCGTGGCGCGCCAGGCCCTGGACGCCAGCGACGCCGAGCTGCAGGTGGCCTCCGGCCGCGCCCAGGCCGCTGTCTACCGCAGCGAGGACTTCCAGGAAGGCCCGCGCGCCTTCATCGAGAAGCGGGCGCCGAGGTGGACGGGGCGCTGAAGGGCGCGGCGGCGTCCGCTGCGCCGGCCGGCTGATTCGACCGGCGGCTGGCCGGCGGCCCGCCAGGAGTTCGTGCATCGCGCGGGTGCGCAGTGTCGCCTCGGCCTGGTCGGTTGGGTCCTCAGCCTCCGTCGCGAGCGCGCTGCTGCGGCACGACGCCGGGGTGCCGGCGCCCTGACCCGCCTGGCGGCGTCACCGCGCAGAGGTTCAAAGCCCCTTCTTCGCGAGGCGGTCGTGCACCTCGCGCACCAGCATCAGCGCCGCCGAACCGTAGTAGGCGTGGTACTCGGCCACCATCTCACCCTTGACCAGCACCGGGTCGGTCGCCGCCAGCTGCCGGGCCTCGTCGATGCCCGGCACGGCGAAGACGAACAGGCCGCGCCAGCCGTCCACGCCGTCCAGCGGGCCGGCCAGCACCAGCTGGCCTTCGTCCGCCAGCCGCTTCATGTTGGCGAAGTGGCCGCGGAACATCTCCGTGCGCTCGGGGCCGTCGGGCACCCGGTTGGGGCCGGTCTTCAGCAGCACCAGCACGTAGCGGCGCATGCCGCGGTCGTCGGCGCCCAGGCGGGTGGCCAGCTCCGCGTCGTATGGGGGCGGGGGCTGTTGCGCCGCGGCGGGTGCGGCGGCCAGCACCGCCGTGGCGGCCAGTGTCAGTAGCCAGGATCTCATGTGCGCCCTCCGGAGACCCGTTCGCGGCGCCCAGCTTACGCGCAGGGCCTGCGCGTGCGCGCGCGTGGCTTGCGAGGCCGTCATAAACTGGGCAGGCGCGCTCCGGAGGATTCCACCATGCCCGACCTTGTTGCCGAACTGTCTGCCCGGGCAAGGGCCCTCCCCCCGGAGGAGCGTGCACGCCTGGCCGAGGAGCTGCTGGCCAGTCTCGACCCGCGCGAGGCCGAGGTCGAGTCCGCCTGGGACGAGGAGCTTCGGCGTCGCATCGATGAGATCGAGCGCGCAACGGTGCCGCTGGTCCCGGCGGCTCAGGCTTTCGCCCAGGTCCGGCGTGCCTTGAGGCGGTGAAGCCAGCGGCCTTCCATCCGGAGGCCCTGGCCGAGCTGCAGGCGCAGGCCGTCTTCTACGACGAGCGCAGCGCCGGCCTGGGTGCGCTTCATCGCGCAGGTCGAAGCAGCGGTGGCTCTGGCCGTGTCCATGCCGGGAATCGGCAGTCTGTACCGGCAGGGAACGCGCAGAGTTTTCCCGAAGGATTTCCCGCACTCCGTCGTCTACTTCGAGACGGCGGAGGCGCTGGTCATCGTGGCCATCGCGCCGTTCAGGCGCAAGCCTGGGTATTGGCGGCACCGGACGTGACGCGGCCCGCGCGGCCGCTCAGGCATGGCCCACCACCGCATGGGGCACGTAAGGCGCCTGCAGCTCGGCCACGTCCTCGGGCGACAGCTTCAGGTCCAGCGCGGCCACCGCGTCGTCCAGCTGCGCCAGCCTGGTCGCGCCGACGATGGGCGCGGTGACGCCGGGCACTTGCAGCACCCAGGCCAGGGCCAACTGGGCGCGCGGCTTGCCCAGGCGTTGGGCCACGCGGGCCACGGCGTCCACCACCTGGCGGTCGGCGTCGGCCGTCTTCGCGTACAGGGTGCGGCCGAACTCGTCGGTCTCCAGCCGGGCGGTGCTGGTGTCCCAGTCGCGGGTCAGGCGGCCGCGGGCCAGCGGGCTCCAGGGGATCACGGCCACGCCCTGGTCGCGGCACAGCGGCAGCATCTCGCGCTCTTCCTCGCGGTACAGCAGGTTCAGGTAGTTCTGCATGCTGGCAAAGCGCGTCCAGCCGTGGCGCTCGGCCACCTGCTGGGCCTTGGCGAACTGCCAGGCGTACATGCTGCTGGCGCCCAGGTAGCGCGCCTTGCCGGCCTGCACCACGGCGTGCAGCGCCTCCATCGTCTCCTCGATCGGGGTGTGCGGGTCCCAGCGGTGGATCTGGTAGAGGTCCACGTGGTCGGTGCCCAGGCGCTTCAGGCTGGCGTCGATCTCGTGCAGGATGGCCTTGCGCGACAGCCCGGCGCCGTTGGGCCCGGGCCGCATGCGGCCGTGCACCTTGGTGGCGATGACCACGTCCTCGCGCTTCGCGTAGTCCAGCAGCGCGCGGCCGACGATCTCCTCGCTCGTGCCGTCGGAGTAAACGTTGGCGGTGTCGAAGAAGTTGAAGCCCAGGTCCAGCGCGCGCTTCAGGAAGGGCCGGCTCTCGGCCTCGCCCAGCGTCCAGGCATGGGCACCGCGCCCGGGCGTGCCGTAGCTCATGCAGCCCAGGCACAGGCGCGAGACGACGAGGCCGGTGCGGCCGAAGCGGGTGGTGAGCATGCGGTGGGCTCCTGGCGGTGGGCGGGCCGCCACCTTACTCCGGGCGCGCCGGCCCGGCTGTCACCAGGGCCGCGCGGCGGGCATGGCGGCGGCCGGGCCCCGGGGCGCGTCCCGATGGCCGGGGCCAGGCGGCGCTGCTAGCGTGGGCCGCCTCATCCGCAACGATCCCAGAGGTACCGCATGCTGCAATGGACCGTCGGCCACGTCCGCATCACCCGCGTGGTCGAGCTCGAAGCCACCGGGGGCTCGCGCTTCATCCTGCCCGACGCCACGCCCGAGGCCTGCCGGCCCATGCGCTGGATGCAGCCGCACTTCTGCACCGAGGAGGGCAAGCTGCGGATGAGCGTGCACGCGCTGGTCATCGACACCGGCACGCGGCGCATCGTGGTGGACACCTGCATCGGCAACGACAAGCCGCGCCTCAACCCGAACTGGTCGCACCTGCAGACGGCCTTCCTGGACGAGCTGGCCGCCGCGGGCTACCCGCGCGAATCGATCGACACCGTGCTGTGCACCCACCTGCACGTGGACCACGTGGGCTGGAACACCATGTGGGTGGACGGCACCTGGGTGCCCACCTTTCCCAACGCGCGCTACCTGGTGCACCGCGACGAGTGGGCGCACTGGGACCGCGAGAGCCAGGCCGAGCTGGCCGCCGCGGCGGCGGCCGCCCAGGCCCCGGCCGGCGACGCCAAGTCCAGCGTGGTGCACGGCGAGTCCGCGCAGATCCTGGCCGACTCGGTGCGGCCGGTGCTGGCCGCCGGTCTGATGGACCTGGTGGCCGCCGACCACGCGGTGTGCGACGAGGTGCAGCTGGAGCCCACGCCTGGCCACACGCCGGGCCATGTGTCGGTGCGCATCCGCGCCGGCGGCCAGGCCGCGCTGATCACCGGCGACTTCACCCACCACCCCTGCCAGCTGGAGCGGCTGGACTGGGGCAGCTCGGTGGACAGCGACCCGGCCCAGGCCCGCGCCACCCGCGAGCGCGTCTGGGCCCACGAGGCGGACGCCGGCACCCTGGTCATCGGTACCCACTTCGCCACGCCCACCGCCGGGCGGGTGAAGCGTCTGCCGCAAGGCGGCTTCTGGCTGGACGTGACGGCGGTGTGAGGTCCGAGTTGTGAGATCGACCGCAGTGCTGGGGTGACAGCAAACGGCGCTTTGCTGTCCTTGCTTGCAGAGGGCAGAGCGCGCGCGGCGGCCGGTACCCGGCCCGGGCTCACACTGGGGCGGTCGGCGCCGTTGGCGCCGACTCCGCTGCGCTGCGCGCCCCGACGCCGCTTTGCTTGTGCGACACACGACACAAGTCTTCGCCGCGTAGGGGCAGAGAACGTCAGCAACGCGCCGTTGCCGGCCCGTCGCTCCCGGAACCCCAGGGCCGCGCCGCGCTTAAGCCCGTGCCGTCTTCCAGCCACCGCGGCTGAACAGCCACAGCGTGAAAAGCCCCACCGAGGTCTCGGAGACGAACACCGCCCAGAACACGCCGCGGGCCTGCAGGCCCAGCTGCAGCGCCAGCAGCCAGGCCAGGGGGATCTGGATCAGCCAGAAGAACACCAGGTTGATCTTGGTCGGCGTCACCGTGTCGCCGGCGCCGTTGAAGGCCTGCACCGACACCATCCACCAGCCGTAGACGAAATAGCTGTACGACAGGATGGTCAGCCAGGTCGCGCCGATCTCGACCACCGCGGGCTCGTCGGTGAACAGGCCCATCAACTCGCGCGGGAACAGGTAGAAGGCCAACGACACCGCGACGGTGAACACCATGTTGTACCAGCCGATGCGCCAGACCGCCGCCTCGGCGCGCCCGGGCTGGCCGGCGCCCAGGTTCTGGCCCACCAGCGTGGCCGCGGCGTTGGACATGCCCCAGGCCGGCATCAGCGTGAACATCATCAGCCGCATCGCGATGGTCGCGCCGGCCACGGCGTCGCTGCCCACCGCTGCCAGCACCCGCATCAGGAAGATCCAGGCCGTCATCGCGACGATCATCTGGCCGATGCCACCCAGCGCGGTGCGCACGAGGTGGCCCAGCGTTTCGGCGTGCAGCCGGCACTGCGCGGCGGCCACGCGCAGGTGCTGGCTGCCGCGCAGCAGGGTCCAGCCCAGCATCGCCACGCCTGCGCTGCGGCCGATCACGGTGGCGATGGCCGCGCCCTCCACGCCCAGGGCCGGCACCGGCCCGAGGCCGAAGATCAGGATCGGGTCGAGCACCAGGTTCAGGCCGTTGGCCAGCCACAGCACGCGCATCGCCACCGCCGCGTCGCCGGCGCCGCGGAACACCGCGTTGCCGACGAACAGCAGCAGGATCACCGCGTTGCTGCCAAGCATCCACTGCAGGTAGCGCACGCCGTGGGTCAGCGTCCAGGCGTCGGCGCCCATCAGCTGCAGCAGCTCGCGTGCCCAGACGATGCCGATGACCGCGAAGGGCAGCGACGCCGCGACCGCGAGCCACAGCGCCTGCGCGGCGCTGACGGCAGCGGCGGCATGGTCGCCCTCGCCGGTGCGGCGCGCCACCACGGCCGTCACCGCCATCGCCAGGCCGATGCCGATGGCGTAGAGCAGGAACAGGAAGGTCTCGGTCAGGCCCACCGTGGCCACCGCCGACCCGCCCAGCCGGGCGACGAACCAGATGTCGACCACCGCGAAGGTCGACTCCAGCACCAGCTCCAGCACCATCGGCACCGCCAGCAGGAAGACGGCGCGCCGCAGCGGGATGGCGGTGTAGTCGGCGCCGGTGCCGCGCAGGGCCTCGCCCAGCGCGCGCCACAGGCCGGGCGGCGGTGCGGCAGCAAGGCCGGCGGCGGGGGAGCCGGGCGTGTCGGTCGGGGGCATGCGCGCTCCGGGGGATGCTGGGTGCAGGAAAGGGGTGGCCGTGTCGCCTAGGTAGCCGATGGACCGGCGCGCCTCGGCCACGATGCGATCTTGCCTTGCCCGGCGCGCCGGGCCCGTGACCGCCTCTCTCAGCCCTACCGCACCATGACCCTCCGCCCCCTCGACGACGACCGCACCCCCGTACTCGTGGGCTGCGGCCAGGTGACCCAGCGCGAGCCCGACCCGGCCAAGGCCGGCGGCCCGCTCGACCTGATGGCCCAGGCCGCGCGCCAGGCGGCCGAGGACAGCGGCGCCGGCGACGCGCTGCTGCGCGCGCTGGACAGCATCGCGGTGATCCGCCTGTTCTCCGACACCGGCCACCGCTTCGTCAGCCCCTTCGGCCGCTACGCCAACCCGCCGAAGACGCTGGCCAAGCGCCTGGGCGCCACCCAGGCGAAGCAGCTGGTCTACACCCACCCCGGCGGCAACATGCCGCAGTGGTGCATCAACCGGCTCAGCGAGGCGGTGACCCGCGGCGAGATCGGCGCCGCCCTGGTGGTGGGCGCCGAGGCCCTGGCCACGCA
>Ga0255211_1000823_pt1 | contig 10162 bp, 9 predicted proteins | sample Miss_Yuk_RepB_8d_FD_183036 | JGI IMG/M metagenome (GOLD analysis project Ga0255211, IMG submission 183036) | Freshwater microbial communities from Mississippi River, Louisiana, United States - Miss_Yuk_RepB_8d | ecosystem: Environmental > Aquatic > Freshwater > River | place: USA: Louisiana...
TTTGTCGAAGGTGATATTCTAGAATTCAATATATTGGAGAATTAAATGTTAACTGCAATGGGTGATGTAATGAGAAGAGCCTATGAAAAAGGTTGGATTACTACACGAGATGGGAATATTTCTCTTAAGAAAGCAAGATCAAACACGATGTATATTACGCCTTCTGGTTGGAGAAAGAATATTATTCATCCAGAACACATAATCAAATGTGATATTAGAGAAGAAGACTATTTTCAAATTAAAATTCCGCCTGGTACAAAACCTTCAGGTGAATTAGAGATGCATTTCTTATTACAGAAAACTACTTCTAAATCTCTCGCAGTCGTACATCTCCATCCCACAAATATTATTTCTGCAGTATATGCAGGCTGGTCTATGGAAACCTTAGCCGCTGAATTTCCAGAAGTCTCCAGGTATACTCGTGTAGGTCCAACAGTGCCAGTTTTACCTGTTGTATCTCCAGAATTAGCAGTTTGTACTTTTGACTATATGACCAAAGATGGAAAACTTATCTATGATATTGTTGCGCAGGCAAATCATGGCGTATGTTCTGTAGCTTCTAATCCTTGGGATGCCTATGAACACATCGAGAGACTAGACCATATATGTGAAATTGTCCTCAAGTCTGGTGTTAAACCACATTAAAATGGTAAATAATCTTCACTCTCAAGATCTAGCTTAAGTTTCTCTTGTTCTAGTCTGAAATACTCGTCTTTGATTGGTTTGAAATCTGGATGTTTGTCTGCCCAACCACCTGGTGTGGAAACGTCACCAAAGATATTCCATTTTGTAATTTTTACTCTTGAGACTTTTGGAGGCTTAATTGCTAGCATCTCTTTTTCATATTGGTGCTTTCCTAAAGCACCAAAACCATACAGATGCATGCAATTTAAGAAAGTATGTTCAATATTTTCAGGATCTTTTGGATTGACTTCTAAAATTATAGAGACAGGATCTTGAATTCTCCTTTTATTGTCATGAGAAAATCTCTCCGCAACACTTTGGTCTATTGTCCAAGAACTCACTGTATTGGTCCCACGATGCCATTGGGCATTATTGAAATAAAATTCAACAGGTATCCATTCATCATTGAGAGCATATTCCAGCGTATCTTCTCGTGAAATACCTAGTATAGCTTCAAGGTCAACTCGAGATGTCACTTGTCCACGATATAGAGCATTTTTTCTAATCCCTCTCATTGAAGTCGAAAACACATCATCGTATCTTTTGTCTTCTTCAGCTTCTAAGATAGCGTTGATTACATCAGGAGTCATAAGAGACGCGTCTTCTTCATTCAACCATGCAAGCATTGCGTCAAACATTCTCTGCTCGATTGTTGTATTAGGCTCTGTACCTTTATGTCTAGACTTTGGAGGTGCGATATTTGCCCACACTTGTTGCCCTAGGTCTACTTCTAAAATTAAATTCCGGATAGTTTCTCTTAGAGATTGCATTACGTTCTCCTGTTTGTTGTAATTATATTGTAATATAGCAAATGGTGTCTTATAATGATAAAAAGAAACACACAAGGAGACTACATGGAATTTAACTTCACACAATATTTTCCGTACGATGAAATACGAGAAGCACAATCTAACGCTATTCAGTTTGCATTAGACTCTTTCATCGCACAAGATAAAAAATTTGTTGTATTAGAAGCTGGTACTGGAGTTGGTAAATCTGCGATCGGTTGGACTATTGCAGATTATTACACAAAAGAAGTAGGAGGTAATGGAACTTATTATCTAACTACACAGAAAGTACTTCAAGCACAATATATGAAGGATTTTAAAGACAAAGGAATGTGTTCTCTAGAGAGTTCTTCGAACTATACTTGCAAATTCTATAAGTCTAAAACGTGTCAAGAGTCTAAAAAATTACTTCAGCTATCACAAGACACAAAATTTAAAGCTACTTGTGGAGGTGGTTGTCGCTATACTCTGAACAAGAAGTCATTCTTAGATGGAAAGCATGGAGTTACTAATTTCTCTTATTTCTTAGCAGAGACAACTTATGCGCAGCAATTACAGAAGAGAAAGATGCTAATAATAGATGAATGCCATAATGCAGAACTAGAATTAGGTTCTTTTGTAGAGGTAGCTGTCTCTGAACAATTTGCATCAACGACTCTCAAATTAAATGTTCCGGAACTCTCTACTCAGTATCAAGTCTTCAAATGGATTACGGATATTTATAAACCTAAATTGTCAGCGTTGAAAAAACACCAAGAAGAAATGATTGAAAAGTTTTCATCAGTACAAGATTTGCCAGAATTTCTCAAAATCTCAAAACAATTTGACCTTATAGATAAGCATTTATGTAAGCTCAATCGCTTTATCGAACGATATGATAAGGACAATTGGGTAATGAACATAGGAGAGTCTGAAAATAGAAAAATGAAAAAATGGACTTTCAAACCTATTGATGTAGCCCCCTATTCTGAAGAATATCTCTTTAAGCATGCTGATAAAATCCTTCTTATGTCCGCGACAATTATCGATAAAGAAGCTTTTTGTACGACCCTAGGTATCAAACCAGATGACTGTGCATTTCTCTCTATTCCTTCTCCTTTCCCACATGAAAACCACCCTATCGTTGTGTCTCCTGTAGGATCGATGGCAATGAGCAATATTGACAAAACACTTCCAGTATTGGCAGCTGCGGTGAAAGAAATTCTCAAAGCACACCCTAATGAAAAGGGAATTCTCCACGTGAACTCTTATAAGATAGCGAATTATCTCAAGCAACACGTGAAAAACCGAAGATTGATTTTTCATGAGAGTCACGATAGAGATAAAGCTTTGGCAAAACACATGGCAGATGATAGTCCAACAGTTTTAGTAAGCCCATCTATGCAAGAAGGCGTGGATCTGAAAGGAGATTTATCTCGTTTTCAAGTGGTGTGCAAAGTGCCATACCCATATTTGGGTGATAAATTGGTCTCTAAGAGAATGCATAAGTGGGACTGGTGGTATCCACTGCAGACTGCAAAAGTAATCATCCAAAGTGTCGGTCGATCAGTAAGATCAGCTGACGATACAGCAATTACGTACATACTCGATAGTGATTGGCAGAGATTTTATTCCCAGCATAAAAATTTATTTCCAGAGAATTTCCAAAAATCCGTCCAGATTGTATAATTCTAAAAACTCTGGAGAAATTTATGCAGACTATCCCGTACATGGGTTCGAAGAAGAAACTCTTGTCTTTTCTTGAGTCTTCTTTGGACTCTTATTATGCCAATAATAATCTAACCAAGCCTCAAGTATTCTTTGATGCTTTTGCTGGCTCAGGAAGAGTGTCTCATCACTTTGCAAGTGAATATACGATGATATCAAATGATAAGCAATTCTATTCTAAAATTATTCTAGAAGCTTACTTGCAAAATACAAGACCTATGAGTTTTTATGAGCCAATCGTAAAGATGTTGAATAACCTACCAGAATCAGAATGGGCAAACACTGATGGATGGTATATGAAAACATACGGGACTTCTAATATCAACGGTTCATCGATCGGATTAGACGGAAAACCTAAGCCATGGACAGATTATAATGCAAAGAAAATCGATATTATTCGATCGAAAATTGACGAATTATATCCTAACCATTGTGTAGAAAAATCTGTTCTCTTGTTGACTCTTATGCTAGCAGTGTCTAAAGTCTCTAATTGGATGGGACATCAAGCAGGTTACTTTAAAGAGTTCAAGGGAGGTTCTCTCAATGTCCTCAACTTAGCAATGTTAGATTTGCCTGTCCATAAGAACTCTGGTCATCAAATATATTGCGATGATTTTCAAAACGTATTTCCTTTAGTTGAATCCGATATCACATATATCGATCCGCCCTATGGTTCAAACAACAAGAAACTCTCTAAGACTGGCACGACAAGATATGCTACGTTTTATCACATGTGGAATACTCTGATGAGAAATGATAAACCGGATGTATGGGGTAAAGGTAACAAGAGATCTGACGTTGAAGGATACTGTGATACTCTTGAATTCAATGATACCTCTATCGTATATCCAGCTTTTGTGAAGATGCTATCATCTATAAATTCTCCTGTGATTATGTTCTCTTATTCGAACAAGGGATTATTGACACTCGAAGAACTAAAGTCTTGTATTACACAAGCCGGTTACCAACAGAATTCGATAGAAGTATTTACGATTGGACATGCTTCTAATTCACAGAAAACAGCTGGACGGACGAAAGGTCATTGCATAGATAGAGATAATGATAGTGACCCACTATTAGAATATGCAATTTTAGCTATGAGGTGAATATGATTTATACGAATATCATGGAGTATGTCGATCGACATGAAACAGATTTCCAAACTCGAGGTCTATATATGACATCAGGGGGATTTGACCCTCTTCATATCGGACACCTCAGGTGTATACAAGAGACTGTGAAAATGGCGTCTGACCCAACAAAGTGGCCTGTCCAAATGTTACCACACGTTGTTATTTTAGTGAATGATGATGAATTCCTCATCAAGAAAAAAGGTTATGCTTTCATGCCACTAGAAGAGAGAATGGAAATTATCCAAGGTGTCGCACCAAACGCTCATATTATCCCTTGGTTCCAAACAGGAGACGATTCTACCGTTATCGATGCGTTAAGACTATTGAAACCTACGTTCTTTACAAAAGGTGGAGATAGATTTGATTTTACGACAATTCCTGAGTGGCCTGTGTGTCAGGAAATAAATTGCGATATAATTACTGGAGTTGGTGGAGGCAAGATTCAGTCCTCTAGTGAATTAGTAGCAAAATCAAAAGAAATCAAAAGAGAAGATAAATGAAAAATAATAATATGTCGTTTATATCCCGAACTGGAGAAACTATCGAGAAACCATGGGGCTGGGAATTCATTGTTGAACACAATGAACACTATACAGTCAAAATTCTCCACGTGAATGCCGGGCATCGTATGTCTTTACAGTACCATAATGAGAAGACAGAAACTGCTTACGTTCTCAAAGGCTCAATGAGAAATTGGAAATCTGAAGATGATAGTGATTTCGATGTTTATATGGCTGGTACATCTTTACATGTTTCTCCAGGCCAAATTCATAGATTTGGGGCAACAGAAGCGTATGACGTTGAAATTCTAGAGTGCTCTAGGTCAATGTTGGATGATGTAGAGCGTTTAGTAGATGACTACAATAGATAAGAAATATTTTGACTATAGGAGAATTTAATAATGATAGAAAAATACAGCGTATACAATCTTTTATTTGAGGATAAAGGTGCAAAGACGATTGATAAAGAATCAAAACACAGATTGTCTACTGGTGGTTTCGGTGGTGGATATGCACAAGCAGTTTGTGCATCTCTATTTGAAAGCGAAGGGTGGACTGTAGAATCAGTCGCAGGTACTTCAAGCCATGCAGAGGATGTCGTTGTTTCTAAAGGATCAATCACACTAACAATTGAATGTAAAGCTAAAGGTGGAACTTTTCAAGATACAGCGTTTGCAAATGCAGGTTCTGATGCAAAATACCAAAATGAAGTGGAAGCAAAAATTCAAGATGACGATTTAATGTTCTTCACAGATGGCACAGGAGACAAAGGATTTTTCTTAATTTTTAGCGATTCTAAAAATTCGAATAAGAAAGCAGCAGAAAATGTAATTGACAGTTTAGGAATCAATAGAGGCACAACCACTAAAGAAGAATACGCATCTAAGGTTACAGCAATGGCCAAAGGAATTACAGATAAAAGTAAGCCTCGTGCAGATTTTTCAATTGTGAAAAAGATAGACAAAAATTTTAATTTATCTCCAATCAAATTAACTAATACTTCAAAGGGGAGAATCTATGAAATTTTATATGAACAAAACTGCAAAGGGAAAGCTCAAACCAAATATAGAGAAAATCTTGCAGAATTCACAAAATTTAGTGCAGATGATATATTAAAAGTACAGCTAGCTGTGGATCAAGATGGTTGGTCACAATTTCCTGCTGTTCATGTAAAAACAAAAAATGTTAGATATCCTTATTTGGCCCCTATTGGACAGATATCAAGAAAGTTAAAAAAAGGTTGGTTGGAAATAGGGGCATCCGGATGTTACTATGACCCTACTGATGCTTCTTGGCATCAAGACAGGAAAAAACGACATAAAAATGCTGAAAGAGGATTAGCTTGGGCTCTTGTAATTGAAAGTAATTTTAAGACTTGGCAGACTTGGAAGGGTTATACTGTTAGCACTAGTGCAACAAATGGTGTGGAAGATAATGAAGCTATAGCTTCAACAGAAGACGAAACAACCGCAACAACGAATCCAAATGATTTAGACTCTATAGAAAACAATACATTTGATTTAAATCAATTGACGGCTGTAAAATTAAGATTGATATTAAAATCTGCCAACAAATCTTTTAGCTTAGACTTGAAAGGAATCTGGAAGAAAAGAAAAGGAGATATCATTGAAGATTTAAAGAAAATATTTTCTTCAGAAGAAAAAGATGAAATAGAAAAATTACTCAAAAGTATTACAGAGCTGTCAAAAGAGGACAAAGAGAAGATAATTGGATTGATTTCCGATATAGTAAAGCCCAAAACTGGAGAAATGGCTAAATTAGTATCTCAAATTAAAAAAGTGTTATTTGGTTCAACAAGAAAATCATTTTCAGCATTGAAAAATAAAAATGACGCAGTAAAAGCAAAAACTTTAGCAACTAGCTTAAAAATTCAACCGAAAAATTGGGACGGAAATTCTAAGACTTGGTCATCTACTATTAAAAGTATTTCAGGAGGAAAAAATATGTGGGATGTAGAAGATTTTGATCCCAACCAATGGGAAATGTCAGAATCAAGAAATAAAAAATCCTTGGTTTATGCTCTATATGAATCATTTGGTGAAGAAATCGAAGATGAAAATTTATCAAGTGATAATCTAGATGATATTCTAAAATTACTTATTCAAAACATTGCTGATGGGAACTTAGTAATTGACGAATAAGGTTTTATAAAATAGAATTTAGAATTCTTCACATGTATAATTACTCTCATAATATATTCGACTATTATGAGGGTTTTTTATGGGCTCAATATTTTCACATTGTCGTACGAATACAGATAAATAGAAGTCGACACAAAGAGAAAATAGACTGGTCCCTTAAAGTTGAATATTGACTTAATAGCTTAAATAAAAATAAAAAGGTGTGTTTATGAATATATTTTGGACTTTAATTTCATTGGTGTGTTGTGGAACAGACGTTTCAATTATGAAGACCTATGATAAAGAACCAGATACGTCTATAGAAAATAAAGACACTTCTCACATTAATATAGACACGAGTAATTCTGAACCTTCACAAGAGACACAACAGCCTTCTTCAGAACCATCATCAGAAATGACTGATTTGACAATTGGTTTTGCAGAAATGTCACTGACGCAAATAGCTTGTCCTGCATGTATGGGCGTATCATCGGAATTTGATATATATGGATCTTTAAAATTACATCAGCCAACATCTGGCGGGTATACGGATGGATTAACACCAGTAGGCACATGTGTAACACAACAATATGGTGTATCTGTTGCTTCTCAGCCTCTAAATATCTCTGGCAACGTAAATTTCAATTCGATCTCTTTATATCCGGTAGGACAAAGTGAATGGAGATTTCAAAATATTCCAGAATATCAATATCCAAGAAGTCAATCGATAACAATAACAACACAAAGTGGAACTATTTCAAATGCTTTTACTTCTCTTAGAGGATTTGATGATATTCAACCTTGGGAACTTCGATATGTTGATCCTTCTTATGCATTTGCAGCAGTTGTTTCGAAACAAGGCACAACATTTTCTTGGCAACCGGTGATATCAGGAGCACAATTTGAAGTATTAATAGCTATATATTCTCCGGATGGATCTCAATTATTAGGGATGGTATCTTGTATGCAATATGATCAAGGATGGATGACAGTACCTGGGAATTATTTTCAACAATATCCATATTGGTCTTTAGCAGCTATCTATTTATCTAGACACAAAATTGAAAGAAATCCTGCGCCTGAATTCAATGGCTGGCTTGAATCTCATCAAACTTGGACAGTTTTAGGTACAGGCCATATAGAATAAAAATAGGAAATAAAATTCTAGATTATTCCAGTTGTATAATTACTCTCATAATAGTTGAATACATCATGGGGGGTTTTTATGGGTTCAGTATTTTCACATCATCGAACGAATGCAGATAGATCAGCTAAAGACAGAAGTCGACACAAAGAGAAAATAGATAAGGCCCTAAAAGACGGAATTCATGATATTGTGGCTGATGAATCAATTATTGGTCAAGATGGCAAGAAAAAGATTCGTATTCCTGTGAAAGGAATTAAAGAATATCGCTTCGTCTATGGTTCGAATGGACAACAACAGGCAGGATCTGCAGGTGAATCCGATGTACAAAGAGGTCAGAAAATCGGTAAGAAACAGCAAGAGGGGCAAGCTAGTCAACCAAATAAACCTGGAGACAAAGCTGGTGAAGAATATTATGACGTAGAAGTAACTCTTGAAGAACTAGCGGAATATTTGTTTAGAGACTTAGAGTTGCCAGACCTTGACCAAAAGCACATGAAAGAAATCATGTTTCAAAAATTCAAACGAAAGGGCTATCGACCTCAAGGAATTAGACCGAGACTCTCTAAGAAAGAATCAGCTAAGCAGAGAATCAAGAGAAAGAAAGCAGCTGAAAAACAAGGGACTATTAAAATTGATCCAGAGACAGGTGAAGAATCATTTCCTTTTATAGAACAAGATTTGAGATATAAGCACATTGCAATTACGGAAGAGTATGCTTCAAACGCATGCATCTTCTTCATTATGGACGTCTCAGGATCGATGACAACAAACAAAAAGTACCTTGCAAGAAGTTTCTTCTTCTTGCTCTACCATTTCATACGTTCTCAATATGAGAAGACAGAAATCGTATTTGTCGCGCACGATACGCAACCCTATGAAGTCGATGAAGAGAAATTCTTTGGTCGTGGCACAGGTGGTGGCACAATGGTGTCTCCTACAATTGAGTATGTAATAGACCAAGCAAACAAGAGATATAACAAGGCTTCTTGGAATCTTTATGCTTTCCACTGTTCAGATGGAGACAATTGGGCTTCAGATATGGACAAGACTTGTAAACTTAATGAAACTCTAAAGCAAATGTGCCAATTTTATGGATATTGTGAAATTACTCCAGTAGATGAGATTCGTTGGGCAGGTTCTACTCCTCTATCACAAGCATATAAACACTTAGAAGATAAAAAATTCAAAGTAGGCCACATTCATCAGAAGACTGATGTTTGGAAATGTTTTAAGTCTTTCTTTGGAAAACAACTATCGTTGGAAAAATAAGGAGCCATAATGTCAAAATGTACATTAGAAGATTTGCAAAAATGGGATGATCAAATTGTAGAATTAGGAAAACAAAGACAACTTGACTGGTACGAGATAGCTTACGAGACTTGTGACTACCATGAAATGTTAGGCGCTATGGCCTATCATGGCATGCCTACACACTATAATCACTGGAGTTACGGAAAATCATTCGAACAACAACACACCCATTATCAATTAGGAATGTCAGGCCTTCCATACGAATTAATTATCAATAGTGACCCATGTATTGCATATCTCATGTTAGAAAATCCGATGTATTTGCAAATTCTTATCATGGCTCACTGTGTTGGGCACTCTGATTTCTTTAAGATGAATCGAACGTTTGCTCACACTAGAGCGGATACTGTTGTACCTAGGATGAGACATGCTAAGAAGAGAATTAATTCTTATATTGAAAACCCTCACATTGGGATCGAAAAAGTAGAGTCTTTAATTGATGCATGTCATGCAATTTCGTATCAGGTTCCGCGATACCCTATGGATATACCTAGTTTGCGAGAGAATTACGAAATTTTTCGGAAAGAAAATGTGCAAACTCTGAAAAAGAATAGATTGGAACTCCAAGATTTGCCATATCAACCAGAGTATGACATCTTAGGATTTTGTGCAGAGTTTGGACAAGACTTAGAAGAGTGGGAAAGAGATGTTATTCAGATTTGTAGAGATGAAGCTTACTACTTTATGCCACAAATTCGTACAAAAATTATGAACGAAGGATGGGCCTGTCTACAACACTATGATATAGTTC
>Ga0255211_1000825_pt1 | contig 10152 bp, 9 predicted proteins | sample Miss_Yuk_RepB_8d_FD_183036 | JGI IMG/M metagenome (GOLD analysis project Ga0255211, IMG submission 183036) | Freshwater microbial communities from Mississippi River, Louisiana, United States - Miss_Yuk_RepB_8d | ecosystem: Environmental > Aquatic > Freshwater > River | place: USA: Louisiana...
ATTCTCTTTCTCTTTCTCGCGCTACTTTCTCTATTCCTTTCTTAGTATTTCAATTTTTTTCACTTCTCTCTTTCTATTCCTCTTCTCTCTTTTTCTTCTCTTTTTTTACTCTCTCCTTTTTTCATTCGTCCGACAACGTTGGCGATGCTGGCGGACTATTTAATTCTCCGTAAAATGCTTTCACCCGCTTATTCACGAGTATTTTTGTTACATCATAACTCATGATACTAACACCTTCTAATGATTTGATTCTAGATAACGCCACATAACTTTGACCTGCTTCAAATACTCGATCGCCTATATCGATGATACATCTCTCTAATGTTGCGCCTTGACTTTTGTGTATTGTAATGGCCCATGAAAGTATGAGCGGTATTTGTGATACACCAATACCGGGTATGTTATCACTCAACCATGTATGATAGTTCACGGTCATTTCGAGTCCATTATTGAATCGAACAACCGGTAACGGTTGGGTAGTGTTTGTCGTCATCCTAACGATAACACCCTGGCTTCCATTACAAATGGGTGTCGCAGATGTTGTAAGCGATTCTTCCATATTAATTACACACATGACTTGCGCGCCTACTTTTAAATGTATGATATCATCACATAATATACTACTTTTCAGGTTGAATAACTCTGTTGTAATACGTTCATGGGTTTGCGCCGCACGTAGTTGTCGTTCTTTTTCTCCCAACGGCAAATCAGTTACATACTTCACTTCATATTTGTATGTTGGGCTTTCTGGGTCTAATATCGATAACTTTTCCATTTCCATACGGTTGATATCATCTACACGACTTCGAGTCGCATATAAAATTGTCGGTTTTGTTTGCGGCGTGCCATCTTCCGAAAATTCTGGTAATACTACCCCAACACGTGATTTAAGAATCTCATCTGTTCGTCGTGTGATACGACCCTCACGCACCTGATTTAATACCTGACAATATACTGGGTCATTCTGACGAAATATTTGCTTCAATTGAATATGGTTTGCCTTTGGAAATGTTTCAAACCAACTTTCACTTTCAAAACAGAACCGCGAGTTATCCGGGTCATCTGAATTTGACCCTCCAACAGGAGGAAGTTGGTAAAAGTCACCGCAAAAGATAAGTTGAATTCCACCGAAAGGTCGTGAATGGCATTTTCGCGCGGTTTTACCAACAAGGTCCAAGATGTCAAACAATCGTTTTGACATCATACTCACTTCATCTACGATCAACGTCCGGGTTTGACGCCAGTCCTTCTTCTTCAAGAAATTTTTATCTACACGATCAACAATACGGTCGATATCACCATTTGCGATTCCGATTCCAGCCCATGAGTGTATTGTTTTCGCCTTACAATCCAACATTACCGCTGCGCATCCGGTAAGCGCACATACCTGTATGTTATGCCCCTGGTTATTCGCATGGCGATAAATCTCTCGAATCAACGCCGACTTGCCAGTTCCACCAGGACCAGTTATAAACACATTCTGCCCAGATCGATATTTATCAAATGCGAGCTTCTGTTCTGTCGACATAGAGATTGTCGTATCACCGATTTGCTTTTTTTCACTTTCAATAGTGGTTGAAACTACTCCTTCTGTTACATCGATTGCCGCAGATGTGGCAGCGGGTATTGTCACTGATGTGTCTTTCTTAATCACGGTCGTATATTTACGAATGTCATGAGATAACGATTTCATTTTGTATTGCCAAGTTTGTGATGACATTATTATAAATGATAAAATGTTATTCAATTTATCATTATTGTAATTACTAATTCATTCAATTATTTTAGGCTATTGTAATATAAACATAAATCAATAGACTTTATTATGAGCATCACAAATTCTTACTCTGTGCAAGGAATATTACAGCCGTCATTTTCGTCACCATCAACCACAGAAATGACTACCCGCACAATCAACTTACAAACAACAAATACGAATACGACAGTTCAAAATACGAATGATCATTTAGAACGTCTCAAAAAATCCCAAGTTATCCTTGAAAAATATCCGGACCGTGTGCCACTTATCATTCAGCCATCTAAAAATGATAGAGATCAATATCCTATTGACAAGTCTAAATATATCACTCCGAGAGATTTAACGATGCTACAACTTCAACAAATCATACGAAAACGTGTCCGATTTCCAGCAGAAAAGGCACTATTCATGTTTGTGAATAACAAGATGTATCCGATTACATCGATGATAGGAAATATATATGATGACAACAAAGATCCAGATGGATTTCTTTATGTTACCTATTGTCAAGAAAATACATTTGGCTGACTAAATATAACAATACATAACACATATAGACAGAAAAGTATATATTCATACAATCTATATATGTTATCCTTTTTCTCAAAAATAAAAAATAGAATAAGTGACATTATAACCAAAAAACGATATCAAAAACGTTTGAGAAACTATCAAGTAGTGGTTGGTGAATCAATTATGACAGCGAATATAGATAGTGTAAGTGAAGAAGACAGTAAATATGAGGACGAGTCGTTACCTCCTCCGCCACCCAGTCCAGTTATTACAATCCGTTTATTTAATACAGAAATCGACGAAACACACATAAAAAATGACTACGAACTTCAAGAATTATTAAAAATGATGAAATTATACAACTTTGATATTACGAATGTTACACTCGAAAAACGATTTGAAACGATGGTAAATTCGCTGGCACATGTATCAGACGTTTTTAAAATCAAAATGAAACTCCTATATATTATTATTGCGAATGATTTGTATCGAAATATGTTCGAAGAAAAAAAGCACTACACGTCGTTCAAGGTGGTTCAAAATGTTGGCGTATTCCGATATAATGATTACATTATTCGAATTGATGATTGCCCATTTAGTTTTATGAATGAAACCGTCGTAACAACAGAAGTGTCGACGATGAAAACAGATAATCCGAGTATTATTCGTCCTTTTTTGATATACATGAACATTCGAACGAACTTTATGACAAACGAGACATGCGAATGCCAGACACCAAAATGTGATTGTAGTTACACAGACAACGCGGAATACGAATACAAGAGAATGAATACCACTAATTATACAACAACAGATACAAATAAAGAACCGCCACCATGTGATCTTGCGCGTTCATGTTTTGAAAAACTACGCGATAATACAATTTCATTCAGTATTCAATATTATGCGAAAGATACCGTTTCATTATACACGTGGGTGAAAGATAACTTGGCGACCGATATATATAATCAGTTTTCAGCGATTCAACGAACATTCTTTATCCATTTGTTCTATCAGTGCGCATTACTGTTGCGCGACATCCATAGTGTTTCGATCGTTCATGGAGATATCAAACCAGACAATATTCTTATTCGTGAACATACAAATTTCAACATCAATCATCCAGAACGATGTAAAAATTTCACGGTACATTTGATTGATTTCGGTTTATCAGGGTTACATAAAATCGGTTTTGGAACAGGCGGAACGATTCCGTATTGTCACCCTGAGTTTAAAAATATTACCGATAAAACTGGTTCTGGCTCGACCAAGTATAATTGGAAAAAAATTGATGTCAAGCATGATGTTTGGTCCCTCGGAATTTCATTTTTGACAATGTATATTTATCGTGATTTTTATAGTTATTATCATAAATATCCGAACTATTTCTTCGTGAAAAATGGATATGTTTCTTCATTAATCATGGATGTTATTAGTGATGCCAAAATACATGAATTATTTACTAAAATATTAACGGAGGATTGTATTTCGAGTAGTGAATTATGTAAGTTACTACAAGAGATCGCTTGAATATGATCCTACAACAACGATATTATTATATTCATGTACCCGAAGGTTCAGAAGGTTCAGAAGATGTTGAGTCTATCAGAGATGGTATTATAACTTCTTTCTTCGTTTCAGGTATCATTGTAACTTCTAATGTCGTCGATGATGTAGTAGTTGGTTCAATCATATGACTACCTGCTATTGGCACAGGGTTATTCGTGACATTTTCGCTCATCGCGTTCATTATGTGATACGGGTTACTATTTGTTCCTCGTAAGGTTTTTGGGAGATATTGTTCTTCAAGTGATGGCATATATTCTGGCGATGAATTATTTAATTGACTTGTACTACCACCACTACCCTCAGCCCCGCCATTAGACGATTCGATTCTTGTGTTATTGTTTGTATTACTTGTTAATGTCGTCTCTTGAAATTGATTTTTAATAAAGGCACGTTTTTCAAGGGTATCTCGTTTCATGTTCATATTTTGAAGAACATTCAATATCAGTTGTGGAGCAATCGAAACCGTATTCATATGCGTTCGATACTTAAATGAACAAACGCTTGTCTCTGGCACGATAAACTGTATACTATACCACCAATATGCTGGAATAAACATAACCATACCTTGAAATAATTCGACCTCTAATGTTTTGATTTTATCAAAGTCGTCTTGGTATTCAGGTTGAACCTTCCACGGATTGACCGGCGTTCTAAATTCAAGAATATCATAATCGTTGATCGGATATAAATAGCGCGTATCTTTCGGAGGAATAAGAAGTATTTTAACTCGCCCTTGTGTTACAAGAAAATAATTACGATAATTCACTTCATAACGAAGAGGCGAAGTCGTCCCAGTTGAAGCCATAAGAATGTCATACAGGCATGTGCTTACCATATAAGGGCGCAAAAATTCATCATTCAATTGAAATACTTTAATAAGACCTGTTTCATCAATAAAATCGGCATTATGTTCACTTAGATATTTCGAGTCGTGATCCTTTTTAAGAACCTCGTGTGCGATCTTGAAAGTAACTGGAATGTATAACACTTGATCATGTTCTGTGCCTTTTTGTTGTATTTTGGTTATATCTTCATTTTTATGGGTTGATGGATTTTTTGATACATCCCGTATATGTATATCAAAAGCACGATAACTCGTATGTATTGCTTGATATGATAATTGAGTTAATAATTGTTCATTATAAAATTCGAATGTCGTTGGTTGTCGTATATCACATACTTCTTCTAAACGCTGTTTGGATGGTTGTTCAATTTCATATACTTCTAAATCATTACTTCGTTTCAAATGAAAATGTATATGAAGGTATAGAAACAAAACAATACAAAATATAAAAATAGAAACTACAATCATTTGTAAATATGAATACTATTACATGTTCATATTTATACTTCTTTTTTAATACGCGTTTTCCAATAACTCGCTAACGACGAGTGTAATCGGTTCAGAGCAAATATCCCGATAATCATCTCTCGGACTAGCGCATCTTATTTCTGGCTCTACTTCTTCGTCATGGTCCTGGTCCTGGTCTTGGTGCTCGTCATGGTCCTGGTCCTGGTCTTGGTGCTCGTCATGGTCTTGGTCCTGGTGCTCGTCATGGTCCTGGTCCTGGTGCTCATCATGGTCCTGGTCCTGGTGCTCGTGCTCGTGCTGCTGATGTTCTTCAACCATATTTGATGGTTCTGATAATATAATTTCAGTCATCTCTGATGAATATAACCCATTATCATTCATTACATCATCATGACATCCACCAGCGTTCGGATTTGCGTGTTCAAGACAATCAGATTTGATATGTTCGTCGATCACTGCTGTTTGATCCATGTGTTGATTCCTTTTTTGTTGTTCATTTAATAAACGAAAGAGTAACATGTTCATTTCATTCATCATTTGCTGTTGTGAGAAAAATAATGAACGAAGCTCTTGATTTTCCTTTATAATTGGTTCAATCTTCATAATTACTTCTGAAAGATTTGTTTCGTTCACAATCTTATCCACAATTCCTTCTATGAAATCGCGATTGTTTGTCAAATCATTCATTACTTCTTCCATCAACAATACATTTTCTTCCTGGTCATCTTCCTGGTCATGGTCTTGGTCTTGGTCTTGGTCTTGGTCTTGGTCTCGGTCGTGCTTTACATTATCAGGTGTGGTTTGAGGTTGAGGTTGAGGTTGAGGTTGAGGTTGAGGATCATTATTACGCAAAGGTCTGGCAACTCTATTATCGGTTGATAACTCTCGGTCATATCTTGTGTATAAATCATCATACATATGATGTAGATCCTCCAACTGGGTGACTACATCTTGTAACATGTAATGGTGTTCCGATAACGTCGCATCATGTGATTTTAATATTACAATAGGTGGAGGAATAACACCAGTGTCTGTAATCATACTTACAAATGGCGAAAGTGTCTTTCTAGATGAAACATTATGTAACGGTTCATTTACAGTTCTTTGGTTTTGTGTGTATGTTTGGGGTGTAACAGATCCTTGGTTTTGTGTGTATGTTTGGGGTGTAACAGATCCTTGGTTTTGTGGCACAGAAAGTATTGGTTTTACCTCTTCGGGTTTTTTATAACGAGGATTACGACGAGGAATTCCCTTTTCATAAATAAACTCCGGTTCATTCGAGCTTACAGCCATTTTACTTAAATTAAGTTTATCTGCTTGATATTTCTCTTGAAGTTCCTGTTGTTTTTGTTGTTCAACTACTTCCATATGCTGTGCGATCAGCATCTTTTGTCGAAGAACTTGTGATTGAATTTCATTTTGCTTTTGAAGAACACGTAACTTATCCGGCGGAAGATTCGAGCCTTGTGTCTGAATTAATATGGTTCTATCTGATAACTGTTTCTTGATAAGTTCAATATTCTCATAAATATTAATCGGTACGCTTGGCATATTATCCTTTGGAGGAACAAATGCAGGAATTGGAGTAACCGCCGGAGCTTGATACGACGGAGGGGCTTGATTCATAATACCTTGTAATGTTTGTTTTGAACCACCATAATAAGATCCTTGTTGGGGCATCGTGTGTGTAGCTACACTAGCATTACCATTACCTTGCGACGATGATGCGCGACGTTTTCTCGCAGCAGATAATGCGGCACTTCCACTCATATGATTATAACATCTAATAACACATTAATTCTATATTATTTTCGCATTACCATTTTTAATGCGTCATAACTTTGATAATTCAAAACGTGAAAATCTTCGAACGTATAATCGTTGATATCATCTCTCAGAACGGAGATTTCAACCCGTGGAAAATCAAATGGATTCCGCATTAATTGAGTGGTAAGAACATCAACATGGTCATCATAGATATGTGCGTTTCCTAAATAATACACGAATTCATGTGGAACCAAACCACAATGTTTGGCCAATAAATGTGTCAAAAAGCTATACGACGCAATATTGAACGGAACGCCTAAACCTACATCGCCACTTCGCTGGTATAGAGCACATGAAAGTCGGTTCATAGCATCGACATTAAACTGACAAAGAATATGACATGGAGGCAACGCCATTTCGTTGAGCTGACACGGATTCCACGCGGTCATTATGAGCCGTCTGGAAAATCTCTCAGTCGGGTGTTTGAGACATCGTATAATCTCGGCGAGTTGATCCACTCCTTTTCCAGTATAATCTTCGGTATGTCCCTTATATTCCGCATTAAAATGTCTCCACTGATACCCATAAATTGGCCCGAGATCGCCTTCGGCGTAGTGCGCGAGCCCGCGAGATTCCATAAAATCGCGTGACGCATTATCGTCCCAAATATGAACGCCGGCATCTTGTAAAATACGATTATCGGTTTTTCCTTGAATGAACCATAGTAATTCTTTCAGGCATGTTTTCCACGCCATCTTTTTCGTAGTTAGAATCGGAATCGCCCCTTGCTCTAATGAAAAAACCATTCCGGCGCCGAATACAGCAAATGTGCCGCCATTTCGACCATTATGTTCTTGTCGTTCATTCAAAATATCATGGATTAGATTTAGGTATTGGTATTCTGGATGGATCTTACTACATATAGATAATGAATTAGATACCGTTATAGATTCAACTTCAAATTTACCGGTTTGTTTATTCTGTTCAACTCGATAGTGAGGAATGCTGTTAATACGTGAAAAACGACGAAGCATGATAATATAATAGTATTGAGCGCTTATGTTTAATTCGATTATACGTTGACATTATATTCCGATGGAAATAATATTTATGTTACTATAAATAATATTTACCTTTATATATATTCATCGATGGAATCTTTTGAAGAAACAGTGAAAGAAGGGTCAAAGCGAGGCAGTTCGTTCGTTGATCATGTGTTTCGTCTGGATGAACAACAGCAGGGGGTTTTACTGAATATTGTCCAATATACGATTATCGGATTTGTGCCTATTTTGGTGATGTTGTATTTGGTTCGAACCTATGTTCCTGAACCGGACGACCACAAAGCGACGTTATTGATTTTAGTCGAAATCATCGGCCAGATATTGTTCATGTTTGTGTTTATCTATTTTATCCACCGTCTCATTACATTTATTCCTACTTACTCTGGATATAGATACAGCGAGTTCAACTTTACAACTACTATTTTAGGCATTTTGATGATTCTCCTGAGTATTAAAACAAAGTTAGGAGAGAAGGTTCAGATTATTGTGGAGCGAACCATCGATCTTGTTGGTGGTGAGTCCAGTTATAATGGAAGTGCCGGGGCTGCCAGTGGCGGCGGAGCACATGGTGGTAGCGGTGCTGTTCGTATCACACAACCGCTTTCACAGCCTTATGCTGGTGGTGTTCCTGGTGGTATGGTTGGTGGCGGTATGGCACCGCCTAACCCAGTCTTGACGGCAAATCGTAATACCGGAACAGCTGATTATGGTCTCTCACAAGCTTCACAACAGCAGCAACATTTCAACAGCACATATGCCCAGAATGTTGGCGGTGGAATGCCCGGTGGAATGATGTCGTTTGAGCCTATGGCTGCGAATGAAGTGATTGGGTCGAAGTTTTAATAATGTTATACACCTTTTCTCATTTAAAACACCCAATTTATTTGCAAATATTTATGTAAAAGGCGGTATTTTCAAAAATTCACCTGTATGTTTTCTAATAACATATAGTAAATTTGTTTGAGGGTCCCAATCACTTTTCCAATCAAATTCAGAACTTATCATACGCATGTGAGGATTATGTATATGATAATAATCACTCGCTTGTTGTTTAGTTCTAAATATTTTATTCATATAACCAATATGTTCTTTTTTTCCATTCCATTCTGGATGTGTAATATGTCCGTCAGAGAAAAAATGTTGAACTTCTAAAATATAAGGCATTATAAATATAATAAATATAAGATAAATATATTTATGTAATTTTCGTTATATAAAATGGGCGTTTTAAATGAGAAAATGTGTAAAAATAATGAATAGTGTTCGTATTATTCATTATTCACAGATCTCCAATATCGTTCGGATCAGAATGTATGTTTCATTCGTATTATGTCCGAATATATTCGCTTCAAACCCGTTGGATTTATAAAGATACAAATCTCTCTTTCCAATCACTTTCTGGCCAAATTTCACGGCTTGAAAATCCCAAAAGTATAGACATTTATACTTCCCCCAGAAATGTCCAAAACGCCATTTGCGCCGGAGGTTTTGAAACACAAAAATCCGCATTTTTCAACTTTACAGTCACAATTTATTCAACACCCCTCAAAAATTGTGACTGTAACTTTTTCGACCGTCCATCGCCGCCCGCCACCCCCGTCCCAAAAACGGACATTTTTTTGGACATTTATACTTTTGGTGATATTTATACTTTTTTGGTGATGACACCATAAATCACACTTAAATATATTTATACATTAGATAATCAGAGCATAACTACCGTCAGGTGATATTTATCACCGTTTTAAACATGCCCATTTTTCGGTGTGAAACTTGTGACTATTCTACGTCAGTAAAATGTAACTACGCCAAACATTTGCTGACTGAAAAGCACCGATCACCAAAAAGTATAAATGTCCATTTTTCAGAACCGCCCATTCTGGACGTAATGCCCTCCGCCGCTGCCATTATCGAATTCAGCGATAACCAAATGTCGTTGTATATCTGTTCAGGTTGTGGAAAAAGATATAGAGCACAACGAAGCCTTTGGCGACATTCAAAGGTTTGTCAAACTACAAAATCGCAAAACCAGCATAATCCAAATAGTATGAATTCTTCTATTTACGACAAATTCGCATCAACTGTAACTGAATTATGTAAATCGAATGTGGAACTAAGCAAAATGAACCAATTACAACAAACACAAATTCATGAGATGTATAACCATT
>Ga0255211_1000827_pt1 | contig 10138 bp, 21 predicted proteins | sample Miss_Yuk_RepB_8d_FD_183036 | JGI IMG/M metagenome (GOLD analysis project Ga0255211, IMG submission 183036) | Freshwater microbial communities from Mississippi River, Louisiana, United States - Miss_Yuk_RepB_8d | ecosystem: Environmental > Aquatic > Freshwater > River | place: USA: Louisiana...
CTAATAAAAAATTGAAAAAAATAAGTGAATTGATTGGTAGCGATAACGATCCTGGAAAGGTCTATAGTACGAGCGAGTGTGGTCAAAAGCTAACTAACTCGGTTTGGGGGCCCCTCGCGAACCTGGTTTGGGATAGTATAAACCTATCTCCGCGAAATTGGGTAGGAAACGCACAAAGCGAAATGTATATTTTATTTAAGCGTGGTGTGCGTAATAACGTACTTGATCTTGCCAAACAAACCCAAATTATTTAAGATTCGCGTTCAATCCTATGTCTTTAGAAAAGGGAATCGAACACGGCAAAGAACATCGAAAACCTTACAGGGGCGCCGGTCGCTTTGATCGGACTTGCAGAAACCACGGCAGCTGTCCCTATTGTGAAGGCAGACGGACATTTTTTGATAAAAAATGGCGAGAAACAGCAGATCAGCAAATTCGAGAAATTGAATTTGAAGAAAATCAACAAGGTGAATCTCCGGATACGAATTCACTGTAATATTTGTTTAAATTTCCCGCAATTGCGGAGCGACACATGCCAGGTATTGTTGTTGGTACCTGTGCTTTGATCCGGTTTATGTGTGTGCCGGGTTGGGGTAGTTGTGTGACTGATGGAGAGACATCCTTATAAATAGTTCTTTAGCGACACATGTGGCCACCATAAGGGTGGTCGAGAACTTCTAATTGATATGCAATTAGTTGAAAAGTTGTGTGACACTGGGAGAGACTAGATTTTTTATGAACATTACAAACCCCTTTGACAATTTAACTAAGGAAGAAGAAGCTGCTCTTTATGAGAGCGGATTGAGTGCGGATAGTTGTCTGGGTAAGTTGGACACATTCGCAAGAGAAGCGATTGTTCGGTATGGCAGAATTCTTATGAAGAATCTGAATGATAGTTACAAAGAAGGATTTGAAGGGGGATGTTATTGTTGTGAAACTGTTGCGCTAAACAATAAAGAACTTCACAAAAAACTCGAAAAGATAACCAACAAAGTTTTTAAAAACTAAACCAGGCATGAATAATGAAAAAGAAATGAATAATGAAGAGGCAAAAAGTTGGCGCGTAAGCTCTGATAGATTTTTACCTCTTGAGTTAACCAAAACACACCATATTTGCCTATGGAGTGAAGATGCTACATACAAATGGACTATAGGATACTTTGATTTTGAAAAAGAAGGTCCTAGATTCAAATTTGTAGGAGATCGACCGCTCGATATCCGTGTTAATTGGGATAACTTTAAACTATTAATTGAACTCGGCTATGCATTGGCGGATCATCATCACGCCGCAAAAAATCTAAATGAACACAACTGAACCTGATCTAAAATCACACATCGACAAAATTAATTCTGGTAAACAATTCAAGTTGATATCAGATCCCAAATACTGGAACGCAAAAGGAATCCACACACCAAATCAGTTTGATAGATACATGCTAATCTGCAGTATCCAAGAGCTGCAAAAACAAATTAACGGATTCTGTAAATCAGAAATTATGCTACAGGATTTGACAACTGCCCGATTGCAAGACACATTGAACCATCTCAAAACAAAAGCAAAGAAATGACGTCACTTAATTATAGACATGCATTGGGAATTGAATTATTTGTAACTGGGCCTTGGGCTACGGAATGGGATATTCCGCACGAAGAGCTTGTAAAAGCTCTCGAAGTTAAACTAAATAAGCTGCGCAATACAACTCCGCTGGAATTGCGCTCAGAACTTTTTTGCGGAGAAATTGCACCATACGAAGAATAAACCAACCAACCAACCAACCAAATATATGAGCCTAATTGATAAAGCAACTGAACTTGGACTTGAAATTAGTGATGAAATCAAGATGCTTGATTTTGCACAAAAGCATGGAATTAGAGAAATCTCCATTGAGTTTGAAGGAGGTGGAGATGACGGCGCAATTGAGGATATAAAGTACTTTGCCGGTGATGCTGAATCCTATGACGAATGGATCGAACCTGATAACGTTCCTTTGGACGAACTGACAGAGTTCAAGGATCAAGTTAAGAAATACGGGTTTGATGTCGCGTATAATTATTCCGAAGGAGACTGGATTCATAACGGTGGCGGGCAGGGTTACGTTAAAATTGATGTAGCGACCGGTAGGGTTTCTTTGGAAGCCGATTACCGCGTTAGTCAATACTCAGAAGACGTCGTTAATGTTCTTCCTGAGGAAATGTTTGATTCGGAAGAATAATAAACAGTATTAAACTTAATACCCCGGTTACCTATAAAAACTAGGTAACCGGGGTATTCTTTTAATATCCCGGATAAGTACGCCTATAGGTATTTCCTGAAAAAGGATTAAATTGTTGGTTATTCAGTGGATCAGCAAAGTTGCGCCATATTTGCTTACCTGTTTCTTTTAATCCCCGATAAAACTCAGGATCTTTCAATGTCTGCCCCCACATATACGCAGTAGTCATAGGATTTGCGGCGTTAGTCAATGCGGCGTCCACATATTCGGCTGGCGTATTTACTTCATTAATTTTTTTAATGTTGTCCACGTAAGCTTGAGGGCCGCCGGGATATTCCCCCATGTTTCGACTCTCTAAACCGATTTGAATAGGTAATGCAACTGAACCAACGGTTTTACCAGCAGCACCAACAAACTTACCTGCGTTTGCCAGCCCAGTGGCAGCTATACCACGACCCGCACCCTGCAGGCCAAGACCCAACGCCTGTCTTTGTAGATAAGGATGTTCCAACGTGTTAGTTGCTACATTTTTAGCTACGTCTGTTACGTCATCTTTAATTTTGTTCACAAACCGACTATCTAAAATTTGATCTGTAATACCGGGAAATTTATCATTAATTTCTTTTAATTTTTCTTGTGGTATTTTGCCTAGTTGGTCTGTTATGTAACCTGGAGCGTCCTTAATTATTTGCGGTATGTTTACTTCCGAAAAATGCTTGCGACCAAAGTCTACTCCAGAATCAACAACATCTGTATACGCGCGGTGTCCTGCGACCGGTATGTTGGGTTTAGATGTACCGCCCAATATTCGAACACCCCTTTCTGCAAAAGAGTTTTTTGGGTGTAATTTTTGGTAATCGTTTATTGCTTTTGATCTGGCAGCCCATCCAGGGGCGTTCATGGCTAACCTGCTAGCAAAGTTGGCGGCATCTAATCCCATTTGCACGGGTTTATTTTGTTGATCGTAGAAAGCACGGCCTGCTGGGGAAATAAGTGCTTCGTTAGCTTTTCGACCGGCTGCAGCTACCGTTTCTGGATGTTGTTGTAAAAAATCAACAGTAGGTTTTACTACACCAGGAGAAGGATTGGTATTGACGGGTTGCTGAGCAAACTTATTCAGCTGAGTCATTTCGGCCCGCTTAACAATCAGCTCAATAATTGATTTTTTAGAAAAATACATGAAGTTAAGTAAAATTAGTTATGTTTAAATATATTAACACATTTACAATAAAAACAAATAAATAAAATGACCCCCACAGATCTAATGTTAGTAATTGTTATCTCTTGGTTAGGAATCTATGTTTATGTCAAACACATCCTGCGAAAATAGTTGGTTGTCTGAAGCTTACCTCAAGCACAGAGACAGGCTTATCGAATATACATTTGGATTTGTCCGAGATCGGGCAGAGGCCGAATGTATTGTACAAGGCGCATTTCAAGAAGCTGGAAGCAAAGAACACATAAAAGATTATGCTGTTAAGTGGCTTACCCGTGTGTGTCACAATCACGCCATAGACTTTGTGCGTCACCGTGCCAAAGTTAATTATTACGATCCTGCAGATTTATTTTCTGAAGAATCTAATTTTGAAACCGAAGTGGATATTTCTCCGGTCGAAATTGTACTTGATAAAGAATCTACCAAAGAATTGCAGGTTAAAAAACAAGAATTGTTAGAAGCAATCAATAAGCTCAAAAATCCTAGTTTGAGAAGAGTTATTGAACTCCGTTATTTCGAAAATAAAACATATCAAGAAATAAGCGAAATTATGAAAATCAAACTTGGTAATGTGGGGTTTAAGTTAAATTATGCAATTAAACTGTTGAAACGACATTTGATCAATAAATGAGCAATAACCAATTAAATATCAAATTCTTGGACACATCCAAAGACATCACTAAAAGTTGGACATTCCGGCTTAAACATCTGAGATATAAACCAGGTATTTCATATCTATACGATCTGTATTACCTCGTCAGAAATTACTTCAAACCTAGGCAGGCTTGGTATGTCAAAGGGATGTATCACCATTTCTGTGATAAACCTGAGTTGATTACACAATCGCTTTATAACGCGATTATTGATTATGTTGAAGGAGAGAAATGTTTTGAAAGCATTTCTTGGGATCATAATGATGAAGTCATTGAGTGCGCAGCATTCATTCGTGAATGTTATAATTGGATCAAAGTCGAAAGACCCAAACTCGAAGCTAAAATTGAAGATATAATTAATCACCGGTTTACCGGTGTTGATCTCGCGGACAAAGAAGCCTGGCAAAAGCTGATGAAGTCCGACAAGACTTATGATGAGTTATATCCTGGTTTGACTGAACTTGAAAATGAACTGTTAGAAAAAGATACCGAATATCTTTGCAAAATTGTTAAATATAGAAACTTCCTCTGGACATGATTGACCCTGAAAAAATTACAAACTTCGATAGAACTGACAGCGAATTGGAAGAGCTTATGCTCTTTGCGGTTTGTGTGGCTGGAAAAAATGCCCGTATTCAAGCGGAAAAGCTCGATACGTTTCTTTCCAATATTAAATTAATGGGTATAACCCCGTTTCAGTATATTCAGAGGCTGGAAATCAAGGGATTGCTTTTGTCTGAGTTACAGAAAAGCAAACTCGGCAAATATAAACTTCTGGAACAGTCCTTTAAATATTTGGCATCGCAATTTCAGAATGAACTGCATGCCGCGACTATTGAAGAACTGCAAGACGCTCCTGGGGTTGGAATGAAAACCGCACGATTTTTCGTGCTTCATTCGCGACCTAATAGTAGAGTAGCTGTGATTGACACACATTTACTGAAATACTTAAAAAGAGAATTTCCAAATGAAAATGTACCCAAGGTCACACCACAGCAAATTTCAGCTTACCGCCGCATGGAACGTTTGTTCCTTCAGAAATGCGACGAAGAGGGGGTTGCCCCCCACCAAGGTGATCTAACTTGCTGGCTAACTAAAGGAGAACGAATTAGCCGTGAAAAAAGTCCTCAAACCTGCTGAAAAAGAAAATGTCTTATATTACTCTGATTTCTCTGGAAAAGTGCTAGGTGATATTCCTCCAATTGAAGTAACCATAGACTTCAATTATGGTTCCAATCGAGATGGAGATAGCCTAGAATGGCATATTACAGATAATGAATTTAGCGAATTACTTAAGCTCATCAAAACTAAGTACAAAATAATTAAATAAATAATTATGAAACTTACTTTTGAAGAAATTGAGCGTAAAATAATTGCTGAATTTCATGGATATACGAGTATTCGTAAAAAGCACGGAAAGTTAATAGGTAGACTACTTAATAACTCACCTAACGAATTACCTCATTACCATTGCGACTTAAATGCTATCCGAGAAGTCGAATTATATTTATCTCGTGCGGCTAAACGCTATTATATTCATATAATATACGACATAGAAATTACCAAATTATTTAAATTACATAATTGTGGTTACGATCCTGAGTTTGAAATAAATAAAGAAGAAATATTACTACTTACTAGTGCAGAAACGAAGGTAGCTGCCCTATTACGTACATTGGCAACCATTAACTATGCTTAAATATGCAAACGTTAGTCACACTTACAAAAGTCAAAGCGTTCAATAAACCCAACAATTTAGCTAGTTGGGAAAATTACAAACCCACAGCAGTCGATCAAACCCCGATTGCTGAAGGCGAATCAATTAGTGGTCATCTGATTTCTAAAATTCAATTAGGAAGACCTGTTGATATTCAACGAGTAGACGCTACGTATAAATATGTGGTTGGGCTATTTAGCACAACCCCGGTTACAAATATCAAAGATGATGGTTTTGAAACCGAAACCGCAGCATACGAATTAAAATATTTAAATAACAATCCTAACTATTCAATATGAATCCTTATCATCACGCAATTTCATCAGCTAAGCAGTTTGGTGGTAAAGCTGGCGATTATCAAGCAATACACGATTGGTTTGATGAAACTAAGGCGCACTTTGCCGACTTCAGGCACAGGGCACTCAGGCATCACAGTTTAGGCATTTTTGAATGCGAAGCTAAGTTTGGTAAAGTGTTGGTTAATTCAGACGGTAAAGAAGTTCCTGTCAGGTTTATTGGAGAACAACATGTCAAGGAAGACTGCGGAGGCAAGATTCCCAGTGTTCAAGATTGGCTATCTCGTATTCAACCTGAGATGTGGATGTCTCCCAGAACCGACCCAAAACTTAGAAAATCTGTTAGAGAAACAACCCTGGTAATTGGGGATGGACTCACAACCAAATAAAAAGCAGGTAGCTTATCCGCTAAGCTTTGGTGACATTGATTTACCCTGTCATGTTTGCAATGAGTTGGGTGTTGTTCATCACACATATGATGAATCAGGAAAAGATGACAAAAATAATACTTGTCCGGCATGTTTAGGTTTAGGTGTGCTATGTCTGATATCGAACCAACCCTAAGTTTTACGGAAGTATTGCAGGTGGTGTTTATAACTCCCATTGTAATTGTTGTACTGGCAATTTGTTTTTGTTTAGTTACAATAGTATTAACACTGATACCTTTTTTGACTTTAATAAGGTATTTGGTTAATCTATGCAGCTCACCGAACAGTGGAAACAGTTAGATAGATTTTCGGTCTCAGATTGTATTAAAACAACCTGGGTTCTTAACTTACCCACCGGTGTACTAATTTTGGTATCAAACACGTATACCGATTCACACCCAATATCTGAACAATTAACTTTTGTGCCTGGGTTAATTGCTGTTGAGATATCGAAATCGGATAAGGTTATTCTCTTGCCTGCTGAAAGTTTATCCGCAGGGCTAAAAAATAAAATCTTATCTTCACCTGATAAGATCGCAGCTTTCTTGAATGAGCAATTCGAAAGCGCGCAGCATAAAGAAAAAAAGCTCTCCTAATATCGGGGAGCTTTTTTTAGCTATCGGGTATACCCCCCCTAAATAATTGATGGGACTATGTTATATAACTATAGAAAGGGCCGGTAAGCTCGGGGTCCCGGAAGGACGCCCGAGCACAAACAACAACTACCGGCACAAAGGTTGTATGCGCGATAAGTTTATAGCGATAACTTCTATCACCCTCGTGGTGATAGAAGTTGTCGCGATGGTGGTCTTTTTGACCGCCATCGTCGGGTTCGTGGTGGCGCTTTAAATTTAAAGCGCCACCACTAAAGCCCTCACAGTTTAATTACTGTGGGGGCTTTTTTTAGCTATGAGCTATTACAGCTTGAAGTTCATGTTCCACAGTAGCAACGCCGACTTGTCGCTACCAATGAACTTAACTTGATCCCTGAAAGTCAGCGCTTCTTTTTCTTCAGTATGCTGACCTTTTAACATTTCTTCTAGAAAATTAAATGTAAGAAGATCCCATTCATCCCAAGCTACTTTGGCGATATCCTTAATTTTTTTTGTAGTGAGCTGTTCTTGTTTTAAATATTTCTCCGCAATATCTGTGATATCTGTTGGATTTACATCTACAGCGGGAGTAGGATTCATCACTACATTTTCGTTACGGTCTGTAAGATATTCGCTAAACTTCGCTTGGTGTTCGTTTTCTTCTTCAAACTGACCGTGAAAATGTTTAGCGATATTATCCAATCCCATATTTTCAAGATTAGTGGCGATCTTAAGATAAAGATGAGCGTTATATGCTTCGTGAGCAATTTGATCATGAATCATTCCGATTAGCTTGCTGCTAACGTTGCCTTCTGATTTTGAATCAGATGATTCTTTGGGTTCTTCATATTCTGATTTTGCAGCACCACTCATTTCAGCCGCCTTCTTCAGAAGCATATTATAGATGTCGGGATTCATATACTTTTTACAGTCTATTATAATTTTTAATCAATGTCACTTTTTTATTCCATAGAAATAAAAATTTGTTTATAGTAAATTAAATTTAACTTAACTTAACATTATGCCATTTAAATCAGAAGCACAAAGAAGATGGATGTGGGCCAACGATCCTAAAATGGCTCAACGCTGGGCGGATCATACTCCAAAAGGAACAAAGCTACCCAAACATGTTTCTGATGAAGAAGAAAAGGAAAAGAAAGCTCACTTCGAAGGATTCTGCGATAGAGCTGCGGAATTTGGTTTAGATAAGCAAGCTTCTGAAGAGATATATAAATTGGCTAGACCCTTGGGTGATATTCCCGAAGGTCCAGGGCCTGATATGATGCTACAGGCGTTAAATCATTTAGCTTCCGCTCGTGCGATGGTTAGACCTACAGAAGAAACACTCGATAAATATAATTTATCCAGAGGTGGGTTTCAGTCTGCATTAAAGAGAATTATTGATAAGTCTCAGGACGAAGAAAAATATAATCTGAGCGCGAATGCACCTGATCCAAAAATTCAAGGTGGAGTCGGAGCAGTATTGGGTGCACTAGCCGGTGCCGGTGCGGATAAGTTAACTGGCGAACAGAGTGTCATGAATAGAATATTGCACGCAGGCGGCGGTGCATTACTTGGTGGGTTAGTTGGTGCAGGCAAAGGTGCAATCGAACGTAAGAACTACGGACAAACTGCCAGACTGTTAAAAGAATATGGCATGTTGAATCCACAGCTTTTGAGGCAAGCGTATCCTTTATTAGCTGACGAATATTCTTTTAAATAATTTCAAAAAGAATACAATCCGCAGTCTATGGAAACACCAACGGATAGACTGACTGAGCGGGATATTATTTTATTATTAGATGCTGTAATGACTGCGTCTGATGATGTGGCTTTTAGCAGTCCTGGATTAATGAAGGGCGTAGCCGGATTAGTTGAACAACTTGTTGAACGATCAGGTATGCTGGAAACAACATTCTTTAATGAAAATTACGCCGAAGCCCAAGAAAGCGCCATAATTAAATTTTATAATAATTTCGAAAATTAAAAAAAGCACAGTCATATCTTTTTTAGCTATAAGATTATTTTTTATGGTCAAAATTTGCATATGTGTTAAGATGTAGTATCTTTACCATCTTGACAAATCATGCCTCCTATTAATTTAAAAAATGCGCTAACCCGGCATGTGCGGATAGCAGCATTAACAGAATCACAAGTATTCGCGTTAGAAAATGGAAACCGCGTAGGTTTGATGGTTTATAATGATTCTGTCGAATCAACCCTTTATTTAGCTGTGGACAGAGACGCCACAACCGAATTATTTACTGTTAGACTGCGACCTGGTTCGTTATACGAAATGCCTTTTGAGTATTTTACTGCAAAAGTTACTGGTATTTGGGATGACGCTGAAGGTTATGCACAAATAACAGAAATTTCAGATAGGTAAGTTATATGCCGTTATACGAGGTACTTACTAGAACGCAGTTAAAAGATCTATCTTTAGATAAGGTAGAAAATACTACAGATTTAGAAAAACCCATTTCTTACGCAGTTCAAGCTGCATTAGATCAAATTATTGCGGGGCAGTTTCAACCCCCTAGAGTTACTCGGGTAACCGCTGATTATACTGCCACGACAGAAGACGACGTAATTTTAGCTGATATCAGTTCAAATCCTATTGATATTGTACTGCCAAGTAATAGTTGGAATGGTAAGATTTTTAGGGTTAAACGAGTGGGTAGCGGGCAAAATTCTCTTAAAGTTAAGAGTACCAATAAGACAATCGATGGGAGTGTGGAATATCCCATTTTATACGCAAATCAGTCATACTCAATGATTTGCTTCGAAACGAACTACTTTATTATCTAAAATATAATTATTCAAAAAAATAATTATATTTTTAACTTGCTATATTCTGCAAGTTACAGCTAATATTGTGATAACTGGTGATAAAAGGTATCGCCGGTATTAACACAAACCCAAATAGCAGTAACTAGAAATAAATTATGTCTTATTTAAAAATTACACCCGAAGTCATCACAGATCAAATTCCCGAAATCGCCAAAGTTAAGGGCGAATGGCA
>Ga0255211_1000831_pt1 | contig 10107 bp, 9 predicted proteins | sample Miss_Yuk_RepB_8d_FD_183036 | JGI IMG/M metagenome (GOLD analysis project Ga0255211, IMG submission 183036) | Freshwater microbial communities from Mississippi River, Louisiana, United States - Miss_Yuk_RepB_8d | ecosystem: Environmental > Aquatic > Freshwater > River | place: USA: Louisiana...
ACGCAGCGGACGCAGTGGACGCAGTGGACGCAGTGGACGCAGTGGACGCAGTGGACGCAGTGGACGCAGTGGACGCAGTGGACGCAGTGGACGCAGACGAGAGATAAACAATATTTTGTATCGTGTGATACATATACAGGAGTATTTGATTGATGACGCCCTTTGAATCGGTATAGTATTCATATTGCCCTTCGGGCATCTTTTTCAAGTCAATCACGATTTTGCTTGTTGTGGTTGTAGGTTCATCGTCACTTGAAATTGTGCTTTCATTATTGTGAGTGGGAGAACTATTCGGGGATAACGAGTCAGCACGTTCGAGAGACATTATGATGTTAGAGTTGATATATGATAGCGTAATGTATTTATATCACATAAGGGATGGCACAAACCTGGGAAACAGAAACAGGTTTAAATACTTTCCAATTATGTTTATTACACGAAACTCCACGGAATATCCATCCAATGCTGGCGTGTATTCACCTCCCGAAGGACTCCGAGTTCAGCCCAGGACACACACACACACCCGCGCCCGCGCCAGCGCTCGCCCTCGCTCACGGAACGAGTTTATATAACACCCAAAACGACCTTCTGCTTCATAAAGTCCTGCGATTTTATAATGAAAATGATGGCAAACATATGGAAACAATGCTATCCGTTATCAATGGAACTACCAATATTTCATTGCGGATTATGGATTGGTTCGTAACCAATTATTCCAAGAAGCATTATACGGTATACGACCTCGTCGGTTCAACGTCCGCCGCCACCACCACCACTGCCCGTGCGAAGCGGTTCAAAGTCTACGTAGATTATAAACTGAAACTCCGCGCATATTCTAAGAAACGTTTTGACCCCTTTTGTCGATGGGACCGAATCAATGTCCCGCATAAAAATGGCACGATGTATATTCAGACGACCTTAGGGCAATTGAATTTCTTTAAATGGGCGATTGAAAATGAAGTGCTGCGATATATTCAGGAGAATTATACCGCGATAGAAACGGATATGAATATTCGGAATAACACCACACGTAAACTTGCGAAATCGCATCAAACGTCATCGGCAACGGTGGATGGGTGTGTCCTCGCCTCCGGCATCGTCCTCGCCTCCGGCATCGTCCTCGCCTCCGGCTCGGACGCCATCTCCTCCGTCACCGCCGACCACTCCGTCGCCTCCGGCTCCTCCGTAGTCTCTGGCTCCGTCGTCGCATCTAAAGCGAACGTAGTTCCGTCGAAGGGGGGCGGAACCCCCGGCGGAACCCCCAAACAACGCAAAAAGCGTGAAGAGTTATCGTCATCCGCCACAAAGAGTATTAAGAAAGAGTTTGTGGATATTGTGATAACATTTGATTAATGCTCGGCTTCGCTTGTTGCGCGCCTATCGGCGCTCCACTCGCTTCGCCTCGCCCTGTGCTTTTCACGACGCCAAAACCAGGGCCACTTCAGAGCCAGATTTCGAGCAAGAGCGAGGCGAAGCGCGTGGAGCGCCGATAGGCGCGCAACAAGCGAAGCCGAGCAACGCGCAAGGAGTCTTCGCCGAGCATCGTTGTGTGAAAAACAGCGTAAAAACAAATAATATTGTTAGTATAACTACGAATATTATTGATATTCTTGATATTGATACCGATATTCTTGATATTGATACCGATATCTCTCGAAACAATGGGAAACCAAGTCTCACTCGTTCCGAAAGTAAGTTATGAAGACATCCAAATGGTTGTATATCGAAACTCGCATGTCCAGAATTCCACGCTCATCATCAATACACTCCCTCCAACATTACAACACTGTCTCATTAAAACAACCCTTGATATTCGTTTTGAAGAGCGTGTCGTCAATACATTTATCGAAAAGAACCCGGATATAATGATTATTATTTACGGCAAGAATTCCAACGACATCACTATCTTACATAAATACGAACAACTCGTGAAATTAGGATTCACCAATGTATACATTTACACGGGGGGTATCTTTGAATGGATGCTTCTTCACGAAATTTATGGCAAGGAATTATTCCAAATTACGCGATACGAAATTGATATCTTGCGTTATCGTCCCAAGTCGGTGTTATTGGCGCAGATGGCTGGTGTGGGTACCGGTGCGAGTGTAGGTGCATTTCTGACAGATATACCGCATCACGCATCTGGTTTTAGTGATGTTCGTCTGGATATGCCGACGCATCACGGACACGGTGACGGTGACGGTCACGGTCACGGCGACGGACACGACGACGGACACGGCGACGAAGAAGAATTACGCGGCGGTAGCAGTGGATTCCTTTCAACGGGTATCAAATGGCTATTTGGTTCGTAAATGTATTATTGTATTATTGTATTATTGTATATACTCCTTTCTTCCAGATGCCAACCTCTTTCCGATTCACGAAACGGATTCCAACCGAAGCGCGCTCTATTTTCTATTCTCTCTTGAAACTCCCCAAAAGTGATGAGAGACCCGCGAATCATAATTATATCGGTTTCGGTCGAAAGAACTGTCCTGCGCGTATTCTCAAGAAAGTAGTATTGGATGAGAATTTAGATATCATTGAAGATAAAAATGAAACCTTTCGCGGCGAAGACCCGCGTTGTTTCTATTTCAATGATAAAATGTATATTCTTGATAATTATTACTGTGATATGTATTTGATACAGCACGATGCGACCCCCGGGACTGCCATTGAATCCGCAAACAAATTCACCCGCATTCGCATCTCCGGCAAAAATATTTCATTTATTCCGCACAACGGTAAGTTGTATTTTATGCACTATATCAAACCGTTTGAATTATATACGTGTAATGAGGAGACTGGTGTGTGTGAACGGGTCGAGGTAGGAAATCACCAATCTACGTCGAACGCTGAATATCGCGGAGGAACACCGGGGTATCTCGTCAAAGGAACCAACAATCAATATTTCGGTTTTGGGCATCGGACGTATACCGTTGGCGGAGTAATGACGCATGATGTATTCAAATGGGTCGTCACGTTTCCCGCCGACGCCGCACCCCCGACCATCGAGTATTTCGAGGTCGAACAACCGCCGAATTCTAAAAATATTTGCGACCCAACGTGCGTGATTGAACGCGATGACGGCAAATTCTATTTAATTACCGCAGAGACCGAACAAACGTGGTTTTGCGACCAAGACTATATTACCAATGCCTATGAAATCGTTGATGAATGAATAAACCTAAAAAGGAACTCGCGCATTTTGTAAATAACGTTTTTCAAAAAAGAATAATGGTATTCCATATGTGTGGATAATGACACTCAATAAACTTTGGTCGTGTCGATGTTCTTTGAATAACGCATCATTTGGTATTTTACTTGGTGAGTCGGTTATGTTTTCATAATCACAGCACATTGTGAACCACTCATTGATGTATTTTATCGTGCGGTCAGTTTTCTTCAGTAATATCGCTCCTCCCCAACAGTCCTCCGCATTATATGTAAACACCGCATCCGTCAGTTTATATTTTTGAATTACATCCATTTTACACCAATGTTTCATATAAAATGTTGGTTCATTTGGTTTATTTTTCCATACGACGAATTCGGATTTGCGGAGGCAATCTTCTATAAAGTTCATAAAATCGGCAATAAAATAATAATTGGAATCTAAATAAAATAAAACGTCATTGTTCTTTAGTTTTTTGAGTGTTTCATTGATAATATACGATTTCCAAAGCCAATATCCACCGCCGCGTTTACACGACAGAATCGAATCGTATTTACAGGCGAACTCTTTATCGATATCTTTTTTTTCAAAAACGATGATTTGAAAAGACGTCCCGTATTTCTTTACGGATTCCAATAGTTGATTCATACTATGTTTATGCGTATTGTCGTTGTAAACTAAAAAATAGAACATCAAGATGGTGTATGCGTGTATATACGTATATACTTATATACTTATATACTTATATACTTATATACTTATATACTTATATACTTATATACATTTATTCCCGCCACGAACCATAACCAATGTGTCGCAGCCATCCACGGTCCATCAAGCGCACGGATGTGTCTACATCGGCGTCTGCGCCAGACCCCGTGCCATCCGCGCCAAACTGCGCGTGGTATACCGTCGTGATGACATCCGGCCCACACACCCACAAAATATCCGTTTCAGCCCACTTGTCAAGATTGGACTGAAACAGCACTTCTAGGCGGCGCATACATTCGCGAATACATAACTCGAGGAAAGGGTGACGCTTATAATTCGCGGCGAAGGCATAATTGGCAATGCGTAGTGCGTTGCGCGGGTTCTTACATTCACGCGGTCCAAGTGCGTCAATTGGAACCGTAAACTCCGTGAATAGAATCAAGCGGTCGTTTTTAGGGTTGATGTCGCTATTTGCCGGATGGAAGGGGTTGTTCGAAATGACACAGTCTACATCCAAGTAACATCCACCGTGTTTATAAATATAAAGAAGTCGACCCAAGTCGGCCTTCACGACCCAGTGTTGCTGTGGGATTTTCGCCCATAATTCGGGGAGACCCGGGAACGACGAGAGAATCGGTGTGATATCCGCAGGTGTGACAATCGTATGGTCAGGGACGAACTGTTTGTTCTGTTGAATACAATTCATCGGAATACCTGCGCGTTCATTGGGTTTGAAGTTCCACATATACGCGATGGATGTGGTATAGGTCGCGTTGGATGAACTCATATCGCCGATAGATACGTAATATGTCGGGTATGTATATGTATACAACCAAATGTGCAGTATACATAAAAAACATGAGTACCTTTATGTCGTTTATGCCAACGCAGCAAGCAATCCACAAATAAATTCGGTGATTCTTTCCATCCGTTCCGAGAGAACGCGTGGTGTCTCATTCATATCTTCATTTGCTGGAAGTTCGAGTTGAGGGCATCCGCGCGCGCGAATCCAATCTTCGTGATATTGGTGGCATCGTTCAATATAGTCGAGTTGAATACTCTCACCCACACGCGCCCTTTTTGTGATACGTTGTAAGCATACATCAGGTGATGCGTGAATGTAGACAATACCGCTGAGTGGGACATCCGTTAAGAACTCATCAAACCATAATGTGTAAATTTGGAATTCGTCGTGTGAAATATCACCCGTGTCATACAACATTTTTGCGAAGACATTGCGGTCTGTCTCAACGCTTCGCTCCGTGATAATCAACTTGATTTTTGGGTCATTTACCGCCTTACGCAACAAGGCAAGTCGCGAGATATACGCCATCATCTGGAATTTGAACGCATATGCGCGCGTATCTTTATACAGATTTGTCAGAATATTCACACCGTCCTTATCACATACCTGGTTCCACAATGCGACGGGTTCGTCAAGAAAGCATACTTCATCACAAAATGATATATTCGGGAATACGGCGGCGACGTCATTGGTCATCCGATTTTTGAGATACTTTTCATATTCATAGCAGGTCGTTGATTTACCGGAACCAATATTTCCATCAAAACTGATAATAAGAGGTGGCATTAGGAATCGTGGACAATGTGCGGTGGTAGACGGCAGTATGTGGGTGATATACAATAAACAGTTATATTTAACTCAATTCTTTGACGAAAATGGTTGTAATACTAATATCTCTAAAATTGATTTAAAAGAACGATAATAATTCTAATGTATTGGACTTATTATTGTGATAATAGCAATGACCGCAACTACAGCAGGCGAAACCCTTATCCAAGTAAAACTCACCGGCGATGAATGGAATAGTGTTGAAATTATGGAATCAGACGACGAGATGCGTATTTTACGTCTCATTATTGACGGGTTTCACGACGTAAATCGCGTGTTCAATCCGCATCTATCGTTGATGTCGCGTCTAAAAATAACATCGTCACCTGAAATGGACGATTACTTGTTTGAAGAATACTTCAAGAAACGTGTTCAGCGCGTAAATGCTCTATTACTGCATTGTGGCGGAAATGAATTTAAATTAAATACAACGTCGAAAAAAACGATGAAAAAAGTCGACTTGATGCGAATTAAAAATATGAATATGACATTTGGTGGGTCCGGTGATACCTATGACCATCACATTATGGATACAATAGAGTCTATCGTATCAACAAAAACTCCGACTATTACTACAGGCAATACTACTACGGTGACACCAACGGTGGGTGTAAATGAATGGATGAAGCATTATTATACATTGAAATTGATGCTTCAAAAGTCGGTGAATGGAATCAACGAACACATCATTGATTTTGCGAATCACGTGATTTCTACATTTAGGAGTGAAATTAATATCACTGGATTTCTTCGTAATTCATATCGTTTCATTGAACAAAATGAGTCCGTGTTTAAATATGCCGATTTTCAGTTATACGAACATCAAAAGCAGTTGTTCACAATTGCGAAACGACCCGGCGCGAAACTGGTGCTTTATATTGCGCCAACAGGCACAGGAAAGACACTGTCTCCGCTTGGGTTGTCAGAGAAATACAAAATTATCTTCGTGTGTGCGGCGCGTCACGTTGGACTAGCGCTGGCAAAAGCGGCAATATCCGTGAAGAAACGTATCGCGTTCGCATTTGGGTGCAGTAATATTGACGACATCCGCCTTCATTATTTCGCGGCGAAGGAGGCCATTCGCGACAAACGCAGCGGTCGGATTCGCAAAGTGGATAACACGATTGGAGATAATGTTGAAATAATGATTTGCGATATTCGGTCGTATTTACTCGCGATGCGGTATATGATGGCGTTTCACCCACTGGACAACCTGCTGATGTATTGGGACGAACCGACGATATCACTCGACTACCCCGACCACGCACTTCATCCCATTATTCATCGCAATTGGAGCGGCAACCTGATTCCTAATGTGGTCTTGTCATCAGCAACCTTGCCACGTGAAGATGAAATCCTGGATGTAATACAGGATTTCAAAGTGCAATTTCACGACAAAGACGCTGAAGTATACAGTGTGATTAGTCACGATTTCAAGAAATCTATTCCAATTGTGAATCAAAGTGGATTCATTGAATTACCGCATTATATGTTTGGTGAGGATTATGACCAAGTATTGGAATGCGTAGAACATTGTAAGACTTATAAGACGCTGATGCGATATTTCGACCTGCGAGAGATTATACGATTTATTGGATTGGTTACGAAACGTATGGACCACAGCGACAGCGACAGCGACAGCGAGAGCGACGACGAAGAAACCAAACAAGAAAAAGTAAAATACGCGGATGACAAAGATACAGATGACAATCGCGGTCTTGCGATTACATCCCAGCGTTATCTCCCAGAAAATATGTTCGATGACATCGGTAATATAACAATGACAACTATCAAAGAATACTACCTTCTTCTTCTTGAAAATATTCGCCCCAAATATTGGCGACGTGTATATGAAACATTAGTCAGCGTCCGCAAACCCAAATTCGCATCCGTCGTCAATTTATCCACCAGTGACGCACATACACTTACCGACGGTCCAACGATTTATTTGACGCAACACGTTGATAAAGTTGCTGCTTTTATGCTTCAAATCGCGAAAATCCCGGATGTCGTAATGGATGATATTATGGAAACAATTGATTTCAACAATCGCGTCCTTGAAGAAATCGCAAAGACGGAGAAGTTAATTAAAGACCTGGAAGGTGAATCTGCTGTGGGTTCTGGAGTTGTAAATTCGGTAAGCACAGGTGGCGGCGTCACTATGAGTGAAGAGAAAAAAACGCGCAAATTCACGTCAGATACACGCATCAATCCTGAAACAGAACGTCTTCATATCAAAGTAGAAGATTTGAAGAAGTCGGTGAAATATACCGCACTTCACGAACTCTTTGTTCCCAATCGTTTAGAGCATTTGAAGCGATGGACGACGCGAACCGCAATTACCAATGAGTTCACGTCGTTCGTAGAAGATGAAGTTGTAGAGCAGATTATGCTGCTTAATGTTGCGACACACTGGAAACTCTTGCTTTTGATGGGAATCGGCGCCATCACAAATGCGACCGACCAAAAGTATACAGATATTATGAAGACACTCGCGAAGCATCAGAAACTTTACTTGATTATCACGGCAACGGACTACATCTACGGAACCAATTATCAGTTCTGCCACGGGTATATTGGGAAGGACTTGGAGGGGATGTCACAGGAGAAGGCGATTCAGTCGATGGGGCGTATCGGGCGCGGTGCTATCCAGCAGGATTATACCATCCGGTTTCGCCACGATGCGATTCTTCGCCATATCTTCACGGCGATGCGAAGCGCGGATAAACCGGAAGTTCGCGCGATGAATCGGTTGTTTGTCGGAGATTCAGAAAAAGATAATTAAAGTGTTCTAATATGGAAAATAATATAATAGATAATATCATAATGTTGCCTGTTATTTTTACTACTACAAGTTTATCATTTTCGTCCGTATCGACGAATTCTGAACCCAAAGGTTTGTTTGACCATCGAACCAATCCAAGAGCGCATCGTTCATCAATGCGTGGTTGATTTCATCGTATTTCGGTCGAAGGTTATATAATAATATCTATTTATATAACCGTATTCTTGTATTTCTGTATTCTTGTATTTCTGTATTCTTGTATTTCTGTATTTATATAATTTTAGGTATCCCTATTCGTATTATGTCGCGCCGCACTGCTCTCCTTGTCGGCATCAACTACAACAACAACCCCGATGCGATGTTAAATGGTTGTTACAATGACGTCGTCAACGTCTCCCAGTATTTACGCACGGTTTTAGGTTACTCACCGGCAAATATTAAGATGCTCACCGACGGCAATCGTGGTGCCGCCGCGGGTGCTGGTACTGCGTCGGCAGTCGCCCCCACCCGCCAAAATATCCTCGCCGGTATGACCGCCCTTGTCGCGGGGATGGTCGCCGGCGATGAAGCCGTATTCCATTTCTCCGGCCACGGGTCGCTCGTCCGTGATAAAGACGGTGATGAAGTCACTGGACTAGACTCGTGCCTTTGCCCCCTAGATTATAATGCACCTAGTGCGGCCGGCGGCGGCGTCATCACCGACGATGAAATCCGCGCAGTTCTCGTGAACAAGGTCCCCCGCGGTGCGCGCCTCTACGTTATTCTGGACTGCTGTCATAATGGCACTGGTTGCGATGTTCGCTTTAAATACGAAGACTTCAGTATACTTCTTCGCCCTCCATCCGCCGCCGCCCGCACTGGCGCAGTCTGGCGCACCCAGCAGAAGGCATTTGTCAACCCGAAATACACGGAAACCGCAGGTGAAGTGTTTATGATTAGCGGCAGCCGCGACGAACAAACATCTGCCGACGCATATATCAATAATGCCTTCGCCGGCGCACTCACTTACGCCGTATTCGCCATTCTTCGCGCCAACAACGCCCGCATTGGCACGTATTCGTGGAGCGAACTCCTTCGCGATGTCCGCTATTTTATGCGCGCCAATCGTTATTCCCAGGTGCCGCAGGTGATGACCGGACAATTAATTACTCCGACGCGGCCTGTTTTCGCGGTTGCGGCACCGGTCGCCGTCCGCGTTACTACACAATCTTCCACATTTTTTTCTTTTTTGGCGAAATCGAAACCAAGAACCAGTTCAAATTTATCATTACGACCGCGTATTCACCAACTTCAATTTTTATCGTGAAAAGACGAACTGGATTGAATTGTAAAAAAATTGAAATCCTTTTTTTACAATATTGGGAACACAACGAATCAACCAAAGATACGAACGAACAAACGAAGGCATAATGAGTGTAAATCCGAATTTAGCTGCTCTGATGAGTGTAATTGAAGAAAATCAAGACAAGATGACTGAAGGTGAGTATTTGAAGGCAATGAATGCGTTGGGCGCGCTCCATCGTGAAGTTCCAGTTCCAGTTCAAGTCGTTCATTCGCAAGCACCAATACGTCCCATACCATCGGGACATCCTCCATCATACGCAGCATCCGCCGCTGCTGGATTATTTGCACCCCGCGTGCCAGAAGTAATGAGTGGCAACTGGGTTGAACAACGCGCGTGGGAACGTGTAAAAAACTATCATCCGGACCCGTTTCAAAACCGAATTCGCGCGGAAGAATGGATGGCGATGTCATATGAAACACGGTTTCGGTTCTTGCGTGAAGCGACGGAGCATTTTG
>Ga0255211_1000839_pt1 | contig 10027 bp, 17 predicted proteins | sample Miss_Yuk_RepB_8d_FD_183036 | JGI IMG/M metagenome (GOLD analysis project Ga0255211, IMG submission 183036) | Freshwater microbial communities from Mississippi River, Louisiana, United States - Miss_Yuk_RepB_8d | ecosystem: Environmental > Aquatic > Freshwater > River | place: USA: Louisiana...
ATCGGCTACCTGCTGATCTCGGCCGGCTCGGCCATGCAGATGGGTCTGGCGTTTGCAGGCCTGCTGGTGGTGGGCGCCATGGCCATGGCCATGTACGAACTCTTCAGCTACGTGGAGAAGCACACCACCGCCTGGGCACACCGCGGCTCGCAGGGCGAATAAGCGACACGCCAGCCGCTACAATGGCGGCTTCGGAAGAGTGGCAGAGTGGTCGATTGCAACGGTCTTGAAAACCGTCGACCCGCAAGGGTCCGTGAGTTCGAATCTCACCTCTTCCGCCATTAAAGAATACTAAGTTGTTGATTTTAAACAACTTTTATACATCGACATACTATAAAGATACACTGAAAGATACACTTTTTCAGCTGTTCGATTGCTCAAACTTTAGGCAAACTTTGTAGATTAGCACGTCTCAGAAGCTAGGACAACAGCGCAGAAGGTCTGTACAGCTTGTGTCACGAGCAGCTCTTAAGCAGTCTCACTAGGACCTACGAGAAGCCCCTTTGAGCGACTTTTTAGTGGGACTGACTAAGTCTGTCTGCGTGGGGTGATTCTGATCGCTCTATGTTGGATCTGACGAACTGTGGGGACTGCGCTAGCAGTCAATCTCAGCGTTTATTGCTAGCGCTGAAGCCACTAGTTGCCTTCATCAAGTTCTGCTGAGCCTTCGCCATCTGCTGACGCGCCTTCAGTGCTTTCTCTTGCTGTTTGTAGTCTTCAGCCTTGTCAGCAAGTGCTTTGACTTGAAGTTCTTGTGGGCTGAGTGTCTTCGTGCCCTCAGTCACCTCTTCGTCCTCAGCCATCACTTGATTGATGTTCAAGACGTTGCCATCGCCAAATGTGCGAGTGAGCATTGCTTTGGCTTGCTGAACTGTGTCTGCTGTGATGGTGGTTCTTGCTGTCATGCTCGAATCACGCAAGACGACACGAACTGTCGCTAGGTAAGTCTGAGGGATGTTGGTGACTTCGTCTATCTTCATGCATGTATTTATCGATACATGAAGGTCTCGGGGCTGCGCTAGCTAGTTGTCATTAAAGTCAGGATGAGCGATAGATTACCGAACGGTATTCAGCAACGATCCGTACACAGTCAAGACATGCTCTTGATACTCAATCAGCTTCGAACGTAACAAGTCCGTCGCAACGACACGACGGAAACGCCGATCTTGCTCATTGCCAACGATCTCACACCAGCCACCATCAACGAACTGATCCAAGACATAACGTATGCCGCGCTCGCTGTGCTTGAGCGAGTTGAACAACTCCTTGAGCGTCATGGGTTGTTCAAGCGTTGCGCTGTGTCCGATCAGGATGAACAGGTCAAAGGCTATGTAGCTCTTGCTGCGCGGCAAGTGACGATCTTCCCAAGAGCGTATCTGCTGAACGCAATAGGAAAACGTGCTCTCATGCTGACCTGAGGATGTGCTCATTAGCTGTGACTGACAGCGTTGAGCCTATTCCCAGCTCCAAATAATTCCTACAAATATTGCATGCAATTTTTGCATATAATATTTGTTTACATATCTTATTGTTGAAGCTATAAATTAAAATTTAATTTACAGTCATTCATCATGAACTCAATCAAAGATCTTCACGAAAGAAAAAAATATATTGCAGAGGAAGGTGCATTTCTGCAAAAGAAGTACCAAGAGCTCTTATATCAAGTCAGAGTTGCTGACGAGAAAAATGATAGGGCACGAGTCGAAGAACTCAAAGCCGAGGGCAATGTGGTCATGAAGATGGCCAAAGAAAAAATGGATGAAATTCAGAGAATTGATTCAGAGATATCTGGCATTCAATATAAATTCAAGAATGAATCCGCCAAATATACCAAAAGCAGGAATTATTGCTTTGCAGCTTCTTTATTATGTTTCTTCATGCCGAATTTTTGGCTTGGAGTAGTTTGGTTGGCTATTTTTTTGATACTCGCTTACAATTTCAATTCCAAAGCAAGTGACCAGAGAGCTTACGCCGCAGGATACACTGAAGGCGAATGGGATGAAACCAAAAAAGAAATCAGTCGCGAAATTAAGCGAGAGAATGAACAAAGAGAACGTTTAGCAAAATCAATAGCAGATCAGCTGAAAAAATGATTTGCATTTAGGCGCAGACAAATCTGCATCATTTAAATTCAATTCTTGAATCTAGCTTTCACAGCTTCACTCGCACAATCTGAGCATTTAGCTCACCACCAAGCACTGCATCACGCAACTTTGTCAGCGCTTGGATCAGTTCATCACCATCATTTACTTCAATCGCATTCTTGCCTTTAGCGAAGTCAATCACACGACTTCCATAGCGAAGCTGCACTGCGACCTTTTTAGTGTCGTTGTTGACGAACCACCATTGCTTCACTTTCTTTGCGACTTCTACAGTCGTAGACAGGCCACTAGTTTCATCACGCACATTACGCTGACGCTTGACAGTGTATGTCTCTCCATTCTTGAGAGCAATAGCAAGAGCAATTTGATGACCAATCTTCTCGCTCAGTTTTTGACGACGAAATTGGATTGGGTCAGCACTATTTTGACGCTTTGCGCTGATGAATTTCAGACTAGATCTAAAGGATTAAATGAAAATCATGATATTTTCTTATATTTGAAATTTTGTATATCATGAAGGAGGGATTGTGGACTCTATTTTCAATTTACTCACCAAGCTTCTTAAGGCATCAATTGTATATTCAAAGTTACTAGAGCCCGCGGATAAAATCCACAGACCTTTGCTATCATCAAAAGACACAAATTTGTAACCATATGATGCCAAAATATCCAATAACTCCTCCCCTTCAAAGTATTCAGGATCCTGCCTTTTTATAATAGGCGACACATCTGGGCTATAAACATCTCTGCCTCTATTGCTTGGCAAGGCCTCTTCCTCTGTTTTATTTTGATTTTCAATAAAATATTCAAGTAGACCGATAGATGCAAATGAATTGTGCACTAGCATCTTCCCTACATGCGTGGAAAGAACCGCAAGCATATAACTAAAAAAACAAAAAGATATCGTTGCAAGAATAATGCCGCCACTAATTAGAATACTGAGTTGAAATACAGCAATTGATGCAATCAACCCAATAACAAAAAAAATAAAATTAATCACAATTGCAATATTATACAAAAACTCACAGACGCCAAAGAGACGCTTTCCATCTTCTCTAGTTTTTTGGGAAAGATTGGTTAAATCTTGTTTGTTCATTTTTACATCATTTTTTAAAAACAATATAAGAAGCGATTGCAACAATGACAGTAAAAACTGTAGCTACAACCCCAAGAATCCAATGAACAAAGATGGCGAGTCCTAGCGAAACGGTTCCACCAATAATCAATGACACTGTTGCACTGTTCGCCCACGACATGATCGAAAAGAAACGATCCTCATAGAGACCATCATCATTCTTAGAATTCATGTGGAAATGATAGCCCTACTTTTTGTTCAGTCAACTACTTAGTGAATCGAGCCTTCACACTGTCAGCAGCCACCTCGATCTGCCCATCGAGTGATCCATCGAGCACAGCATCTTGCAACTTCAGTAGCACTGCGATCAGTTCCTCACCGTTTGCAACCTCTACAGCGTTCTTGCCTTTTGCCAGCTCGATTACCTTGTTCCCATAGAACAACTGCACAGCGACACGCTTTGTGTCAGAGTTCGTGAACCACCATGTCTTGACTCGCTTGTCTACCTCGATCAGCGCAGTCTGACCACTGACTTCATCAGTGACCTTCTTCATACGCTTGACTGTGAACTGTTCGCCTCGACTCAATGCCTTCGCCATCTCGATCTGAATTTTCAGCTTTTCGTTGAGCTTGGACCTACGAAATTGGATGGGATCGATAACGTTGATGCGCTTCGCATTGACCAACTTCAGACTGTTCAGAATAGAACTCATGTGATTTCTCCATAGATAAGCTAATAAAGAATTTATTATTTTGCCAATTACAAAGCATTCCTAGCCAATTTGCCCAAAAATCTACACATTTTTTCATGGTTTCTGTACATTATGATAAATACAGAACTATGTACAACGCTCATCAAATCAAAGAATTCTCAAATCAGTATTCGGATCACTATCAGTATTATTTGGTCGCACATTCCAAATTCCATCCAAGAGGTCAAGCAATTGGCTGCATTAATCGACACAGAAATAGACTAAGCGACAAAATATCCAAAACACTTAAAGAACTAACATTCAGACTTGTTCCAAATTTTCAAAATCTCTCAGCAAAAGAAAAGAATTTAGCTAGGTTTCTGACATTTACAACTATTGAAGGTTTGGACACGAACGATATCCAAAGCATGACTATTCATTTCAATATCTTGCTAGGAAACCTTCCATGCGAGGTAACAAAGGAAATCGTGGCAAAGGAATTCTTAGATATTTGGGCAATCCAAATGAAAGAATCAGATAGATTTTGGATTGATGATGCTCAGAATTTAGAACACAGAAATGGTGACGAAGACCCACTTAGAGCAGTGAATGGGTACATAGTGAAAGATGGCTACAAAGATAAATCCAAGTCGTGGAGTTGCGAAGGTTTTTGGGATGTACAAAATACTTTCATTCCTCACGATGCTCTACTAGGCAAGTGAATAGTTGGGCTAAAGTTGGTCAAGACGCTTCTTTAGGGAGGCGTCTTGTTTAACTGTGCGTAAATGAAATATGAAATATTGACCATCATTTATTCACATAGGTAATCTACAAAACACTAGCAATAAGACAGTCAGTTGGTCACAATGGCTAGATGACAAAAACAACAAATCTAGTAAGACTGATCTTAGGTGTACTGCTGATCTGCCTGCAATGGATAGCTCATGCAGATGTGCTACTTAGTCATGTCGTAGGTGTGTCAGATGGGGATACGATCACAGTTCTAGATGACAACAAGCAGAGGCATGTCATCAGACTCATGGGCATAGACGCACCTGAAAAAGCACAAGCATATGGACAGAAGGCGAAGCAATCACTTTCTGATCTCGTCTTTGACAGAGATGTGTCTGTCACTTGGTTCAAGCGAGATCGCTATGGACGAACAGTTGGGCAAGTACTTGTAGATGACAAAGATGTGTGTCTTGAGCAGATAAAGCGTGGGTTAGCTTGGCATTACAAGCAGTATGAGCGTGAACAGTCTGAGCAAGACAGATCACGCTATGCAGATGCTGAGAAGGAAGCTAGGATCGCAAGGATGGGATTGTGGGCAGACGAACACCCACTTGAACCATCAAATTTCAGACGCATGAAGTGAACTCAATATTCACTTGCAAGCATAATCACCCAATGCTCTCCATCAAAAGCACAGTACAGCTTCATTTCACTAAATGGAAAGTCTGTGTACTCAATAAACTGCTGAGCAAATACATTTCCATTTCCATCATCTAGTCTTAACTGTGCTGCACTGTCTTTTACTGTGAGATTGACGACAGCAAAATAGTCACGGTACTGCTTGGGTAGGTGTGAAGCAATCGCATCCATCAACCAAAAGCACTTAACCTCTTCAGCTAGATATTTCGTTCCATCAGTCAACAAATGACGATGCGTGATGCGATAGTATTTTTCAGTTCCAATAAATTGACTGAGATTGGAGAGAAGGTGTTTTGGGTTCATGCATCAATCATGAACCCAAACAAAATTAATTCCTAGCCTCAATGATAATTATTTTATATTCGATCTCTCTACAAGCTCTTTAAAGCAATTAGCCATCTGCATCTTGTCTTCGTCTTTTATGAGGGCAGAGCCGTACATAATTAATTCAATTTGTTTCGATGACTCTTTAATCCCCAACTGAAATTTAGGAGAGCCTTCAAGAATTTCAGATAAAAATTCTAATGCCTTTGATGACTCAGTAATGCTTAAAATAGAATCCTCTTCACCCTTCATGGTCTTTAGTGTGCCTAAAGGATTACCACTATTTAGCCTAACCCATGAAGAGTCGATCTTCTTCTTTTGAGTCAGAGGCGGGTTGCTTGAAAATGTGGCTTTTGAATATGTTGTTTTTAGTAAGGCAGCATTTAAATTATCAGCATAAAAATTCACAGAAAAAGTAGCATAATTCAGTTGGGGATTTCTTGAATCCTCAAGAAATCTAAAATTCACACCGCAACCCTGAAACTTACCATCTTTCGAATATTGAAGTGGCTCACCAATAACATGAGACTTCTCCATGACTTGGGCAAATGAGTTGAAATAGATTAATGCACCAGATAAGCACAAAGAGGTTATGTATGCTTGTTTTTTCAATTTATACTCGCTTAAAGTGATATACCGTTATTAGTATCGAAGCCATCAAGTTCATACCAAATATTGACTACGGTCCTTACCATCAATCCACTTAGGTGCTTTGCCACGACCAGTCCAAGTCGCACCACTGCTTGGGTCTTTGTACTTTGGGACAACCTTGCTTTCACCCTTTGTTTTGCGTCCACGCTTCGCAGAAGCACCAAACACATCTTCTTTGGTCAAGCTGTACTCAGCGATGATCGCTTTGGCTTTGGCGATGCCTTCAGTAACCTGCGCCTTCTGAGCAGCTTCAATTTGGGCTTCAAGGGCTGCTTTCTGTGCTTGAAGTTGGGCAAGAGTTGTCATATGAGGTTCCATCCAAAAGTGGTCGTTACTATATTTGTATAGTACGCCACAAACAGCACAAATCCAAGCACAAGCTGCTTTTTCATTCGTATACGGACCATATACGGCAGTTACAAATTGGGCAGCACTGCGTTGGATCTGACGACGAGGTAGAACTTTCCTATTGCCTCTGCTTAGCGTCTTCTGCGTAGGGCTTGCTGAGAGGTATGTCTGCGAGTCAGTGACAAGACATGCTGAGCGCATCAGATCCACGCACAAGCGATTTTCTTCGTGGTCACTGACTAAGTGTCAGTCTTGGGCAGTCAATCGCTCAGATCGCTTCGCTCTCCCAAAATGTTGACTAATAGACATTCTTCAACATTGTTAGCATAACTCGTTGATTTCCAACGAATTGGCAGCGATTGAAAATTTTGGCACACCTACCGAATGTTTGGGAATAATATATGGCTCATAAATAGTTACATTCGTAAGGAAAACACATGAGCCAAGCACGAATTCTCTCTGATCGTGAATATCGCAAAGTACTTCTTCACATCGCAAAGAAAAAACACCACTCACGAAACAAATGCATGTTGTTCATGTCCCATTTGGGTGGTCTGCGTGTGGGCGAAATCGCAAGTCTCACGCTCAAGCATGTCTTGAACGAGGATGGCACGATCAAGGACGAGGTCTATCTGTCAGCAGACGAGACGAAGGGCAATCGTGGTCGCACATTCTTGATGCCACAAAAGCTGCGTGAAGAACTGCTTGACTATCTGTCTGCTCGTTTCAAGCTGAAGGAGAAGGACTTGCATGTCTTGCACTACACAGACATGACGAGGGCACTGTTCTACTCGCAGAAGTCAATGAACGATGGCTTTGACCCCAACACCCTCTCGCAGTGGTTCAGTCGCATCTATCGTGAAAGTGGTATTGAGGGTGCTTCGTCACATTCAGGAAGAAGGTTTTTTGCAACCCATCTGTCTGAGAACTCAATCAATCCCAAGATCATCCAAAAACTTTTGGGACACCGCAACTTGCAGACCACCATGATCTATTGCGAAGTCTCACCCAAGAGCATGAGAAATGCTGTTGAATTGCTCTCTTAACTTTTCTTACGATGATCTTCCCAAATTTCTTGCTCATCATCTGTGCCATATTCAAAATTATCAGGTGGTGCCCAATCATCAATAGCGGAGTTGTCTCTCTCTGCTTCTAGTTGAAGCAACTCCATTTCATGCAACAAATGTCTTGTATGCATTGCTAGAACCAATATTCTTAGTTCTACCTTCAGATCGATGAGCGCACAGCATGACGCTTGATATTCATCTCCATTCATTAGCTGCTCAAGTGCATCCATATTTTCATATGCACTCTCTAGCAGTAGATGTTTTTTTATGGCTTCATCTTTTTGAAATAGCTCATTGAAAAAATCATATGCCCTCGCAATATCTCGTTTTTCAACTGATTCAATGAATGATTTGGCAAAGATCTTGTAGTTTTTTTCTCGAATATCTTGAACCAATCTAACAAGACTTTTGTATAGGTCATTAATTTCACGTACGGTCAGATTTATGGATATATCGTGATACCCATAAATATCGAGGTCAATTGCTTTTGTCATTTTTTGTTGAGTTTTTAGAATTAAGGGAAAACGCCTTTCGCCACTCGCTCAAGAATGTCATTTCCTTTCTTAAGATATTCACGTACAGCGTTGATCGATTGTGTGGCTACTTTGGGATGGGCATGGTCACTCACGATGATCTTTGATGGGTCAGTCTCATGCCCACCATCGCCATGCGTCAGACGTTGGGGCATGAAATCGCCTTTGCCTTTATATCGCTCGTGCTTTTTGATGTAGTACTGACGCAAAGCAGCAAGCACCTCGACTAGCTTTACGTCTTTCTCTGCCTTCCCCTCAACGATTGCTTGCTTGACGAGTTTGTCATGGCAATCAAGCGCATGTATGTAGACACGCATTGACTCTAGCTTGGGTGCAGCGTCCTCTGTCAGTCTCCATTTTGCATTCAGCTTGTGTTGCCCATGCTCAGCCTTGAGCCTCTTCATCAGCTTCTCAGCCTCATCACGTGTCTGTCGTGGTGATAGGTGCTTGGGGATGGCGAACAAGTAGTAGTTGTCGTCATTGATAGTGGCTTCAGACGCAAGGTCAACGCCATTCGAGACGATGGTGAACATCTTGCTGCCATGTGACTTCCACCATTTGTCGAAGCCCATGCTCGTGTCACCCCACTCTATGTAGTCCTTTGACAACTTCATTCCACGTGCCTTTGCACGTTTCAAGAACTCGTACCACTGTCTGTATGGCTCTTTGTTGAGGGGGCTTGCTTTGGGCAGTCGTCGTGCATTCATGAAAGTTGTTCAATTTGGAACAGTTCATGGATCTTATGTGGGAATTTGAGTCTGAGCAACCTACAAATACAAGATGCTTGGACCAAGATTATTTTATTAATGGAAATTCACATCTATGAATAATTGAATACGAATTAAATGAGTTGCATATTCATCTCTAGAAATTCAAGATGCTTGGTCCAAGATTATTGAATTATCGAAAAATAGATATTTTGAGATACTAGAGTCTGAGTTAAGCAAGTTGTTTAATTCGATGTTAAACCCTTTAATTCAAGGAGATATATTATGGGTCAAGCAAAAATTCGCAGTGAAGAAATCAAGGCATTGAAGTCTAAGGGCAAAAATAAAAAGAACGATGCTTGCGATGTAATTAATTTAATTGCAGTTAAGCATTTGAAGGGCGGCGGTAAACAAGTTGCGGTTCTTGATTATCGTGCGACTAGTATCAATAAATCAAAAGATCAATTGCTATATGAAATCTGCAATCACGAGTGGAGCGGCGACGGTATGTTTAATAAGATCACAAATTACTTTTCTATAACTAATAACTATAATATATTTAAAATGATGGGAGTATATGGATTCGTGGTTAATTTCTACGAACGTGATGCTGACTATGGTGGCGCATACAGTTGTAGAGAAATCATTGCTATCAAAGATAAAGAATCTTTTGATAGCGAGGTCAAACAAGTTCTCAATGGTTCTAGTTTTATTTTCTCAATGTAACACTGAAAAAATCAAGAGAGCAAACATGCTCTCTTGATTTTTAAATATATTTTATGATATTGCGGGGTTAAGATGATTAGACATTTTAATGTTCAAAATGGAACATATAAGCAGTTGGGAAAAGACGTTGGGATTTTGGCTGCAGTAAACAGCGATTCGAATATCAATGTCGCTGTTTACTTGTCTGAGAGTGACAAGTACAAGACTGAGTTCAACTCGTGGTCGAAGAAGACTGCTCAATCGACACTTGAGATGTGTCGAGTGGTCTTCGAGGCAAAGAAGGAGCTTGGCAGTCAAGACTTCTTGAAGTTCTGCAACGAGATTGGTCGCAAGGGCGAAGATGCGACTGTTCGCAAATATCTGAAGATTGG